>Ga0209601_1000458_pt1 | contig 32748 bp, 30 predicted proteins | sample COGITO_mtgs_1104_4_FD_184796 | JGI IMG/M metagenome (GOLD analysis project Ga0209601, IMG submission 184796) | Pelagic marine microbial communities from North Sea - COGITO_mtgs_110426 (SPAdes) (version 2) | ecosystem: Environmental > Aquatic > Marine > Epipelagic ...
ATAACAAAAAGTATGCAACTAACCATTGATGAGACCAATAAAAGGAGAGAAAAACAAATTTCTTACAACAAAAAAAATAAGATAACTCCAACCCAAATAAATAAAAAAATTGATGAAACATTGTCAAGAAAAGCAGTAGCCTCTTATCAATATAACAATGCGATTAAAGAAGTAGCAGAACAAGACCTACAATATCTTGCAAAATCTGAAATAGAAAAAAGAATTAGAGAGAAAAGAAAACAGATGGAAGAAGCTGCAAAGTCTTTAGATTTTATTGTTGCTGCCCAACTTAGAGATGAAATAACAGTTTTAAAAGAACAACTTCAAAAAAACAAATAACTGTAACAAAAAACACACCTCAATTTGAGGTGTATTTTTAAAAATTATTAAGTAAAATATATTATAATTTTAAAACTTCTTGAACTTTATCAGCAGCTTCTTGAAATTCTGTAGCTGAGATTATTTGCATTCCACTGTTATCTATAAGTTCTTTAGCTTCTACTGCGTTAGTTCCTTGTAATCTACAAATGATTGGGACATTAATTTTGTCACCCATACTTTTATAGGCATCTACAACCCCTTGAGCTACTCTGTCGCATCTAACTATACCTCCAAAGATGTTTACTAAAATAGCTTTTACATTTGAATCTTGTAAAATAATTCCAAAAGCTGTTTCCACACGTTGAGCATCTGCAGTACCTCCTACATCTAAAAAGTTTGCTGGCTCTCCTCCTGCTTGCTTTATTAAATCCATTGTTCCCATAGCCAATCCAGCACCATTTACCATACAGCCTACATTTCCGTCTAAATCTACATAATTTAAACCTGCAGCTTTCGCTTCAACTTCTACGGGGTTTTCCTCTCTTAAATCACGCATTGCAGCGTAATCTTTATGACGGAATAATGCATTTTCATCTAAGGTGACTTTTGCGTCTACAGCTAAAATCTTATCATCTGAAGTTTTTAAAACTGGATTAATTTCAAACATTGAAGAATCTGATTTAATGTAAGCTGTGTAAAGTGCAGATACAAATTTTGCCATTTCTTTTAAAGCTACACCAGACAAACCTAAATTAAAAGCAATTTTTCTTCCTTGAAAAGGCAATAAACCTAATGTAGGATCTATGTCTTCTGTAAATATTAAATGAGGGGTTTCTTCTGCTACTGTTTCAATATCCATACCTCCTTCTGTTGAATACATAATCATATTTCTACCTGTATTTCTATTTAACAATACAGACATATAATATTCTTCAGGCTCAGAATCTCCTGGATAATAAACATCCTCACATATTAACACCTGATTAACTTTCTTACCTTCAGCAGATGTCTGGGGTGTTACCAACATCATACCAATAATATCATTAGAAATTGTTTGAACATCATTGATGCTTTTTGCTAGTTTTACTCCACCGCCTTTACCTCGACCACCTGCATGAACTTGAGCTTTAACAACATACCAACTAGTACCCGTTTCTTCAGTTAATTGTTTGGCTGCATCAACAGCTTCGTTTGGGTTACTAGCAACAATTCCGCGTTGAATTCTAACACCAAAACTATTTAAAATTTCCTTTCCTTGATATTCGTGTAAGTTCATCTATTTGTAAAATTTAAAACGGTAGCAAAAATACAAATTCAAATTCAATTTTCTTGCAATAGAGAATAATAAAAATGTACTTTGTTTTATGAAATTATAAAGAAATAGTTCAATTAATAATTTGTTGACTTCTTTTTAAATTTAGATTCATTTACTTTGCCAAATAATCTAACAAAAAAATTCTCTAAAGAATAATCAGTTCTACTTATTTTAATAGTTTGTTTTTGTAAATTTAGCACTATGGTAATTGCAAAAAATATACACAAAGATTATGGAGATGTCAATGTCTTAAAAGGAGTTGACGTTCATATAAAACAAGGAGAAATTGTAGCAATAGTTGGACCATCAGGTGCAGGAAAAACGACTTTATTACAAATTTTAGGAACGCTAGATAGTCCATCAAAAGAACATGACTACAATCTAAAGATAGATGGAGTTTCGTTAAAAAACTTAAATCCTAACAAATTAGCTTCATTTAGAAACAAACATGTAGGCTATATTTTTCAATTTCACCAATTGCTTCCAGAATTTACGGCACTTGAAAATACTTGCATCCCAGGTTTTATTGGAAAAAAAGACACTGTTGATGTTAAGAAAAAAGCAGTAGAACTTTTAACTTTTTTAGGACTAGAACATAGAATTAACCATAAACCAAATGAGCTTTCTGGAGGAGAACAACAACGTGTGGCGGTAGCAAGAGCTTTGATTAACAGCCCTTCCGTAATTCTTGCAGATGAGCCCAGTGGAAATTTAGATTCTTCATCAGCAGAAAGCTTACATCAATTATTTTTTGAATTAAGAGATCAATTCAATCAAACATTTATTATAGTTACCCACAACCAAGAATTGGCTAATATGGCTGATAGAAAATTAACAATGAAAGATGGAATTATTTTATGAATCAAACATTAAATGATCTTATAAATTACACAAGAAATCCCAAACTAGAAAAAGATCCTAATCAAAACCTGCTATACAAGATTAAAGTTCTAATCCATTTATTATGGATATCGATTTCTATCTCATTTTTAATATCTCTTGTTAATGGATTATTTACGTCTTTAGGTGTACTTCACGAAAATCGTCATATTGCAGACAATTTTTTTAATGACTTAAGTAGTTTAAAAATACTTTTTCTTGCATCTATTCTTGCTCCAGTAGCTGAAGAGTTGATTTTTAGAGCTCCATTAGTGCTTTTTAAACAACCAAAACATTTTAAGATAGCTTTTTATACAATTGGAATTATATTTGCCTACATACATCTTTTTAATTTTGAAATAAACACGAATGTTATTCTTTTTTCGCCTCTTTTAGTAGCTCCTCAACTTTTTGTAGGTTTCATTTTTGGATTTATTAGAATTCGATTAGGTTTAATATGGTCTATCTGTTTACATGGTTTGTACAATGGTTTATTAGTTTCACTATTTCTTATTGCTACCAATGGTAATTTCTGATAAAGATTTAAAGGATTTTCTTAATGAAAAGGCGGAATTCTACAACAGAAAAAATTTTATTCAATCTGACCCTATTCAAATTCCTCACCAATATCAAAAAAAAGAAGATATAGAAATTGCCGGTTTTTTATCTGCGACAATAGCTTGGGGTAATAGAACTATGATTATTAGAAATTCAAAGAGGATGATGGAAATCATGGATAATTCTCCTTTTGATTTTATTATGAATCATTCCAAAAAAGAACTTGAAACAGTTACTAATTTTGTTCATAGGACATTTAATAGCACAGATTTTAACTATTTTATTACATCTCTTCAAAATATTTATCTACATCACAAAGGGCTAGAAAATATTCTAAAACCAGCTGTGGGAGAAATTAATTACAAACATTCAATAGCAAATTTTAAAAATATATTTTTTGAGCTCTCTCATGAGGTTAGAACAGAAAAACACGTTTCAAATCCATTGAAAAACTCTGCCGCTAAAAGAATTAATATGTTTTTAAGATGGATGGTAAGAACAGACAATAAAGGAGTTGATTTTGGTTTATGGAAAACCCATTCTCCATCATTTTTGTCCTGTCCATTAGATGTTCATTCTGGTAATGTTGCTAGAAAATTAGGAATTTTATCGCGTAAACAAAACGATTGGAAAGCAGTAATTGAATTAGATAGCAAACTTAGACAGTTTGATGAGAATGATCCTGTAAAGTATGACTTTGCTCTATTTGGACTAGGTGTCTTTGAAAAATTTTAAATATTAAAACCACAGCTCAAAATTAATTTTTTTCATTTAAATTAGTAGATCTTAAATAATTACAATGAAAAAAATTTACTTTCTAATACTCATAATCAGTATTATGAGTGTTCAAGCACAAGATTCTAGAATTCCCCTAGATACTACCATAGTAATCACTAATGAAGTATCTGTAAATGGTCAAAAGATTACCTACAAGGCAACCACTGGCATGCAACCAGTCTGGGACGATCATGGAGAAGTAATTGCATCATTATACTTTACCTATTACCAAAGAACTAATGTTAAGAACAGAGAAAAAAGACCAATAATTATGTCATTTAATGGCGGGCCTGGTTCTGCCTCTGTTTGGATGCATATAGCTTACACAGGTCCTAAAGTGTTGAATATTGATGAAGAAGGCTACCCAATTCAACCCTACGGTGTAAAGGATAATCCAAACTCAATTATTGATGTTGCAGATATAGTATATATAAATCCAGTAAATACAGGCTATTCTAGACCAGTGGTTAAAGAGGGAGAAAAATTAGATAAATCTTTATTTTTTGGCATCAATGCGGATGTAAAATACCTTGCAAGTTGGTTAAACACCTTCATTTCAAGAAATAACAGATGGCAATCTCCAAAATATATTATCGGAGAAAGTTATGGCGGAACACGCGTAATGGGATTAGCTGCAGAGCTACAAAATAGACAATGGATGTATTTAAACGGTGTCATTATGGTTTCCCCTGCAGATTATAAGGTGTTAAGAACAGACTCTGCTCTATCCTCATCCTTGAACTTACCTTATTTTACTGCAGCTGCATGGTTTCATAAAATGCTACCAGCAGAATTGCAAAATAAAGATTTATTAGATGTTTTACCACTTTCCGAAGAATATGCCATAAATAAATTAATTCCTGCCATAGCCAAAGGTGGATTTATCTCTGATGAAGAAAGAGATAAAATAGCTGAGAAAATGTCTTTTTATTCCGGAATAAGGAAAAAGGTAATACTTCAACACAACTTAGATCTTCCCAAAGATTACTTCTGGAAAGAACTTTTAAGAGATAAAAATGGGTATACTGTTGGAAGATTAGATTCGAGATACAAAGGGTTAGATAAAAGAATAGCTGGCGAAAACCCAGATTACAATTCAGAAATAACTTCATGGCTTCATTCGTTTACACCTGCAATAAATTATTATATAAGAGAGCATTTAAATTTTAGAACAGATGTTACATACAATGTATTTGGACCAGTTAGACCATGGGATAATAGAAATGATAATGTTAGAGAGGGATTGAGACAAGCCATGGCTCAAAATCCATATTTAAAAGTGTTGATACAATCTGGCTATTATGATGGAGCTACAACTTATTTTAATGCCAAGTATACAATGTGGCAAACAGATCCAAGTGGAAGAATGAAAGATCGCTTTTATTTCAAGGGCTACAGAAGCGGTCATATGATGTATTTAAGAAATGAAGATCTTAAGAAATCTAATGATGATTTAAGAGAATTCATAGAAAATAGCTTAACAAATGGTAGATCAGCAAAATATTAATGATTTTTAGTTAATGTATTTTAAATATCCAGGTATTTTTTACTTTTTAATAGTATTAGTAATACCTATAATAATTCATCTTTTCAATCTTCAAAACTTTAAAAGAGTAGCTTTTACTAATGTTCAATTTTTAAAGAGAGTAAAATTAGAATCAAGAAAGAGCTCTAAAATTAAAAAATTAATAATCTTAACGCTAAGATTAATTAGTTTTTTAGCGTTACTTTTTACTTTTTCACAACCATATTACAGTGATAAAAAAATTAATGAAAATACTCATAATTTTATTTATCTAGATAACTCCATGAGCTTAAACACAAATGAAGAAAATGGAAATAAACTTAATATAGCTGTCCAAGAAATAATTCAATTTGCTCCCAAAAAAGCAACCTATTCATTACTTACAAATGATGAGTTTTTGTCAAATATTTCTAAAGAAGAAATGAATATCTATCTAAAAAATATAAATTTCTCAACAAAAAAGACCTATTTTGGTGATAAAATTAGAACTTTAGAAAGTAAAATTTTTAATAAAACTAAAAATTCAAGTAAAATTATTATAATATCTGATTTTCAACAATTTAGTGAAAAAATTAATTATAAGTTTACAAATGTAAATATACCATTTTATGTAATTAAACCAGATTTAAAAAAGAAAAACAACATTTCTGTCGATAGCGTTTTTATAAAAACAAATGTTAGAAAAGGAAATTCAATATCAGTTGTTATAAAAAACCAAGGAAAAGAAAAAAAAGATATTCCTATTGCTTTATATAATGACTCAAATCTGCTAAACAAACAATCATTCTCCGTTAAAAAGGACAGAACAAAAACTATTGAATTCCCAATCACAAATTTAGAAAAACTTAAAGGTAAAATAGAAATAACTTATAACGATGTTTTTTTATTTGATAATATTTTTTATTTCACTTTAGATACACCTAAAAAAACATCTGTATTAACTATTGGACAAAAATCTACATTCTTATCAAGGATTTTTACTAAAGATGATTTTCTACTCACTAGCACCTCAGCTGATCAAATTAATTATAATCTTATACCCTCACAGCAATTAATTATTTTAAACCAGTTGCAAAATATTTCTGATATTTTAAATAATAGCTTACAACAATTTATCAAAGGTGGAGGTCACCTGTTGATTATTCCTAATAAAAACATAAAAATTAACTCTTATAATTCTTTTTTAAAGACTTTTAACAAAGGCTTTATTAGAAAAAACAATAGTGACACCTTGAAAATTACTGATATTAATTTTGAACACCCCATATTTAACAATGTGTTTTCCAAAAAAGTAACAAATTTTCAATATCCATTTGTCTCTCAATTTTATAATCATAATTATAGTGGTCCTACTATTTTATCTTTTCAAAACAATTCTTCTTTTTTAAAAGAAATAAACAATTCTTTTTCTAAAATTTATTTTTTCTCATCTTCATTAGATAAAAAATCTACAAATTTTTTTAATTCACCTTTGATTGTTCCTATTCTGTTCAATATTGCTAAGCAAAGCCTTGAAATAGACAAGCCTTACTATATTCTTCAAGAAGAAAATATGATAGAAATCAATAAAAAAATTAATAAAAACCAACTTATTAAAATTTCTAATTCAAAAAATTCGTTCATACCTCAGCAAAAAACATCTTCAAATAAAATATCATTGTACACCAATAAAGAGCCTATAGAAAAAGGATTCTATACTATCTCTTTAGAGAAAGATACTTTAAAAACAATAGCCTTTAATATTTCACCAAAAGAGAGCTTATTAAGCTTTCAAAATCTTACCAATATTCAAAATAAAAATATCCTTGCTTATGACTCTATCAAAGAACTTTTTACAGAAATAAATGAAAAAAACAAAGTTCAATGGCTCTGGAGGTTGTTTTTGACAATTGCAATTGTATCTTTGTTGTTGGAAATTTTAATTTTAAAATTCTTCAAAACATGACTACGCTTTTAAAATCGGCTACCATAATAGACTCTTCAAGCCAGTATCATAAACAAATTAAGGACATTTTAATTATCAATGGTAAAATTGATAAAATAGCTAATAAGATACAAAACAAGCCCTCATATAAAGTTGTTAAGCTTGAGAATCTTCACGTTTCATGTGGCTGGTTCGATACAAGTGTTTCTCTAGGAGAACCCGGATATGAGGAAAGAGAAACTATTCGAAATGGTCTATTAGTCGCCTCAAAAAGTGGCTTCACCTCTATTGCATTAAATCCAAATACATTTCCTGTTATAGATTCTAAATCTGATATAGAATTTTTAATAAATAAAGCATCAAATTCAGCTACTTCACTTTATCCAATCGGTGCATTGACAAAATTAAGTGATGGGAAAGAGATTGCAGAACTTTATGACATGCAGCAATCTGGAGCCATCGCTTTTGGAGACTACAATAAACCAATTGAAAATGATAATTTGATGAAAATTGCTTTATTGTATGCACAAAATTTTGATGGATTAGTTATTAGCTTTCCCAAAAATAATTCAATTTCAGGAGAGGGAATTGTAAATGAGGGGATTAATAGTACTAAACTAGGCATAAAAGGAAGTCCTGCATTAGCTGAACATATGCAGATAGCTAGAGACTTATTTTTACTAGAATACACTGGGGGAAAGTTACATATTCCTACTATATCAACAGCTAAATCTGTAGAGCTAATTAAAGAAGCAAAAAAGAAAGGTCTTCAAGTAAGCTGTAGTGTATCTGCACATCATTTAACACTAGTAGATGATGAATTACAGTTTTTTGACAGCAAAGTTAAAGTTACACCTCCACTTAGAACCAAAGCAGACACCAAAGCCCTACAAAAAGGTCTAAAGGACGGAATTATAGATATGATAACATCTGATCACAACCCAATAGATACAGAGCATAAAAAACTAGAATTTAGTCTCTCAAAAGATGGCACAATTGGTTTAGAAAGTTTGTTTGGTGCAGTTAACACTGTTTTAGACCTCGAAACAACTATAAAATGCTTAACCATAAATCCAAGATCTGTCTTTGGACAAGATATTCAATCAATAAAAAAAGACACCACAGCTAATTTTACTTTATTTAATCCTGAAGGATCTTATCTATTTTCTAAAGATAATATCTTATCTACTTCTAAAAATTCTGCTTTTGAAGGAAAAAAATTACAAGGAACAGTTTATGGAATTTTTGCCAATAAAAAATTAGTACTTAACTAATCCTATGAGTGACCTATTACCCTACGTTATTAGACAACCAAAGAAGCCTAGCAAAACTCCATCTTTACTAATACTACTTCATGGTTACGGCAGTAATGAGCTAGATTTATTTTCATTTTCAGATGAATTACCTGATGATTTATTAATTGTTAGTTTAAGGGCTCCTTATGAGATAGGTCACGGAGGGTATGCATGGTATGCAATAGATCTTGATAGTGAAAATAATAAGTTTTCGGACTTGGTTCAAGCAAGAGAATCCATGCATAAAATTGCGGCTGCTATTGATGATTTAAAAATTCAATACAACACAAACCCCACTAATACTTTTTTGTTAGGGTTTAGTCAGGGAGCTATTCTTAGCTATGCTTTAAGTTTAAATTTTCCTAATAAAATTCAACACGTAATTGCATTAAGTGGTTATTTAAATAAAGAATTAATACCAAATGATATAGATCAAAAAATTTCGACTGACTATTACATATCTCATGGCTCTGTAGATCAAGTCATTCCTGTAGAATGGGCTAGAAATACAAGTCCATTTTTAGAGACTTTAAAATTACAAAACGAGTACTTAGAATACCCCGTAGGCCATGGTGTTTCACCCCAAAATTTCTTTAGTTTTAAAAAGTGGATTGAAAATAGGTTGTAAATTATACAACTTAGTTTATTTTTAGATTTGAATACTTAAACCATCATAGGATAAAAACACATTCTCAGGAAGATTTTTTTGCACCTCTTCATGAAACCCTAATTTGTGACTAATATGAGTGAAATAAGCTCTTTTAGGACTTATTTCATTAACAAATTCTAGAGCCTCGTCAAGGTTTAAATGAGTTGGATGCGCTTTAATTCGAAGTGCATTAACTATTAAAACTTCCAAATTTGCCAACTTCTTCATTTCTTTACTAGATATAGTTTTTAAGTCAGTTATGTAAGCTAAATCATTAAACCTATAGCCAATTATAGGTAATTTACCATGCATAACATTAATTGGTGTTACTTGTACTTCCTGTAGAAGGAAACTTGACGACCCTACAATGTTTTCTGAGAGTTTTGGTGCGCCAGCATATCTGTTTTTAGTCTCGAAAATATATGAAAATCTAATTTTTAGATTATCAATTACCCGTTTTTGAGCATAAATAGGCACCTCACCCATTTTATAAGTAAAGGGTCTTAAATCATCTATTCCAGCGGTATGATCAGCATGCTCATGAGTAAATAAAACTCCATTTATAGAATGAACATTTTCTCTCAACATTTGTTGACGAAAATCAGGTCCACAGTCAATAACATAGCAATTAGTACCCCAAGAAATCATGATAGCAGATCGCAACCTTTTATCTTTTGGATTAGTAGACATGCAAACGGGATCATTATTTGCTATCATTGGGATACCTTGTGAAGTTCCAGTTCCTAAAAATGTAATTTTCATATACAACAAAAATAACATAAAAATTGACTGATAGCAATCAATTTAGTTACCTTTGTTACAAGCAAAACTTCAGCAAAATGTCAATTTCTTTAAAAGGAGATAAGAAAATAAGTAATATCCCTGCAACTAAAAGCAAAGCATTAAGAATTAATTTAAACAGTGATATTTATGGGACTTTTGCCGAAATAGGTGCTGGACAAGAAACTGCTCGAAATTTCTTTAGAGCAGGAGGAGCATCTGGAACTATTGCAAAAGCGATGAGTGCTTACGATAAGGATTTTTCTGATGCCATTTATGGAATAGAAGAAGATAGACGTTATGTAACTGAATATAGATTAAAAAGAATGCTTCATCATGAAGTAGATTTGATTGAAGATAGACTCAGTAGAAAAAAACACCCAGACAAATTATTCTTTAGCTATGCAAATACAGTTGCTACCATAGATTTTTCAAAAAAATTTAAAGGTCATGGCTGGGTTGGTATTAGATTTCAATTAGACCCTTTAGAAAATTTTAATGAAATTGTTCTTCACCTTAGGTTCAAAGAAACAGATGCTAGACTCCAACAAGAAACTTTAGGTGTTTTGGGAGTTAATTTGATTTACGGTGCTTTTTATTTAAATGACAATCCAAAAGAATTATTAAAATCTTTTTACGACAACCTTTATAAAGATCAACTAGAAATTGATATGATTAATTTCTCTGGCCCACGTTTCATGTATGTAGACAATCGTTTAATGAGCCTTCAGTTAGTAAAAAATAGCATGACTACAGCCGTTATGTTTGGACCAGATGGAAATAATTTACTTCCAGCTCAAGTATTGTATAAAAAAAATATATTGGCTTTACGTGGTAGTTTTAGACCCGTAACTAAAGTTAATATGGATATGTTTGAAAGAGCTAAAGAATTATTCTTTAGTGAAAAAAAGGTTGATCCAGAAAACTCTCAAATTATTTTTGAAATTACGCTCAGTAATTTAAGAGCAGAGGGAGAAATTAATGAACGAGATTTCCTAGATAGAGCAGAATTATTGTGTTCTTTAGGACAGAACGTAATGATCACCAACTTTCAAGAATATTTTAAACTCGTTGAATATTTTAGTGAATTTACAAAAGCTAGAATGGGCTTAGCAATGGGAGTTTATAATTTGATTCAAATTTTTGATGAAAAATATTATCGACATTTAAGTGGAGGTATCCTTGAAGCCTTTGGTAAGTTATTTTACAGAGATCTAAAAGTATACATGTATCCTTACAGAGATGAAGAAAAAAATGAGTTTATTACTAGTGAAAATCTAAAAGTTCATCCAAGAATGAAAGAACTATATAAATTCTTCAAAAACAACGGGAAACTTATTGATATCTCAGATTTTGATCAAGAGATATTCCACATTTTTTCTAGAAAAGTATTAAAGATGATTTCTGAGGGAGAAGAAGGTTGGCAGGGAATGTTGCCTGAAGGTGTTGCTGAAACTATAGTTAAAAAACGTCTTTTTGGATATTCAAAAAGCAGAAAAAAGACTTAAAAAACCTGAAGTATTAAACCTTTTTGAAGGTTCGAAGTCTAAAATAAAAAAACTAGTATTGATTGATGAAATCGCTTTAGTTGAAGAACTTCAAAATATTCAGACAAAAGAAAAAGCCTTCCGAATATTAATAAAAGAATACAAAGAACGTTTGTATTGGCATATTCGTAAGATTGTTATTTCTCACAATGATACTGATGATGTCCTACAAAACACTTTCATAAAAGTTTTTAAAGGAATCGACAACTTCAAACAAGATAGTAAATTGTATTCATGGATGTACCGGATAGCAACTAATGAGTCTATCACCTTTATCAACAAAAGAGCAAGAGAAAGAAATATAGATATTACTGAAATGAAACAAGAACTAGTTTCAAATTTGCAATCGGACAGATGGTTTTCAGGAAATGACATAGAACTAATTTTACAAGAAGCAGTTGCTACATTACCAGAAAAACAACAATTGGTTTTTAATATGAAATATTTTGATCACATGAAATATCAGGAAATTTCTGAAATATTAGATACATCAGTTGGCGGATTAAAAGCTTCTTATTTTCATGCAGTAAAAAAAATAGAGCTTTTTATAAAAAAGAAAACTCATTAAACCTTAAAACAAAAATAAAGTCTTAATAAAATGAGAGAAAATGATGAGCATACTCTAGATTGGAAATTATCCGATGATATTAAAACTGGATTTACCGTTCCTAAAAACTATTTTAAGGGCATAGAGGATGATTTTTCATTAAATTTAATTGAAGAAGAACTTCCTAAAAACAACGTTTTTGAAATTCCAACAACTTATTTTCAAGAATTTGATCATCATATTATTGAAAAAATAAAACCTAAAAAAGGTAAAATCTTAAATTTCAAAAAAATAAAATTGATTCCTGTTGCAGCTACTATAGCTTTAATCATCTTTTTTGGAATAAATTTTTTATTAAATAACAATTCTGAACTTTCTTCTGATGAGATAGTTAATTGGGTAGATATGAATATTAATACTATATCTAGTGATGATATAGCGATAGCATTTACAGATATAAATTTTGATGATATAAATCCTTACGTCACCATTAAAAGTGAAGATATTATAGAATCTCTAATAAATTCTGATGACATTGATTTCCTAATTGAAGATGCGAACATAAACGAAATAAACTAAAAGATGAATTCGATAAAATTTTTACTTTTATTTGCAGCTATTTTTATAAGCACAAATAACTATTCCCAAAACAGAAAAAAAATAAATAAAAATCGTGTTAAAGCTCACAAAATTGCTTTTATCACAGATCAATTAAATCTAACAGCTAAAGAAGCAGAGGTTTTCTGGCCAATCTATAACGCACATGAAAAATTACTATCTGAATACAGAAAAGAGGAAATTAAAGTAATGGAACCCATAATGGAAAATTCTAATAGACCAATTTTATCCTCTAAAAATTTTGATAAAATTAATGAGTCTGAAGCGGGTAACATGTATAATTTAGCAACGATTATAAGAAATAAAATACACCAAGAAAACGAACGTTTTTTTACTCAGATAGCGACTGTTTTAAATTATAAAAAGCTTTTAAAATTACAAATAGCTGAAAGAGAATTTAGGAAAGAATTATTCAGAAAATTAAGACAACTAAATAGAAGACTAGAAGATAATTAAAAAAAGGAATGATTCTGAAACCTATATTTTAATTTATGAGTCTCAAACAAGAGTGTAACTCTGGTTTATTACTTGTGAATTTTCTTAACCAGATGGCTAATTCACTAATTTCATGAGGCAATAATCTTTTCAATGCTTTTTCTAATTCTCTACAAAATAAGTCAGTATTAAAACTAACTTTTTTTAAAACTGTTTTAGAATATTCAAACATTGCTCTAGCCATAATAAATTTCATTTATTATATAACGAAATTCTGAGGTGGTTTCGTATACATGAAAACAAAAAAAACCATTTTTAATCTAAAAAATGGTTTGAGTTGGAGTGATACTTAACTTTTACAACTTGTTTACTTTCGTTAAAAGTTTAGTAGCTCGTTTTTCTAATTCTTCTTCAATAGCTTTAAAATGAGCTTTTTTATTTTCTATATTTTTTGCATTTACCTTAGCAATCAAATCATCAAAAACAACAATGGCTTCATCTACTATAGCTTCTGTTTTTTTTAGATCTCCAGTTGAAGAAACTAGACATTCATCGATAACATCTCCTAAAACATAATTAATATCTTTTTTCAAATTCTTTATACTTGCCATAATTCTTTAATTTAGACTACAAATTTAGCCTATTTTATCCAATTTAATTTCAAAACTTATCAATTAATTCTTTTTGTTAAAAGTTGAACATTTTAATGATTCTTTATCAGTTGTAGGTTTTTTTTAATTGTGTACTATTTTATAGTGATATTAGTTTGTATAGAATTAGTATGTAATTATTTTACAAAAGTTTTAAAACCTCTTTTATGTGATGAACAGTGTGAAAGTTTGAATCTTGGGTTTCTTTTACTGAAACTTCCTCATGTGACCAGGTGATATGAAAAGGTATATGTATGGCTGAAGCTCCAATTCTTAAAAGTGGTAAAACATCTGACTTAAGAGAATTACCTATCATTAATAACTCATTTGAATTAATATCTAGATGTTTTACTAATTTCTTATAATCCATTTCTTTTTTCTCACTCATTACCTCTATATGGTGAAAATATTTTAACAATCCTGATTTTTCTAATTTACGCTCTTGATCTAATAAATCTCCTTTTGTAGCTACAATTAGCTTATACTTATGATGAAGTTCTCCTAACACTTCCTCTACCCCATCTAACAATTCAATTGGCTTAGTTAACATCTCTTTTCCTAAGGTCAATATTTTTTCTATTTCATGCTGAGATATGGAGTAATTAGATAATTTCAAAGCACATTCAATCATTGAAAGCATAAATCCCTTAATACCATATCCATACAACTCTAAGTTCTTCATTTCTGCTTTAAAAAGCTCCTGATCTATCTTATTTACAGTCTCATACTTTGATAAAATTTTCGCAAACTTTTTCTCTGCGTCTCTAAAATAAGTTTCATTTACCCAAAGCGTATCATCGGCATCAAATGCGATTACTTTACATGTTTGATACATTTATATAATTTTTAATAAAATAAAATTCTCCACAAAGTAGATAAGGAAACTGATTAACTATCGTATTAAGATTAAATAAAGTTATTCTCCTGAATACTTTACAAAATTTCTAGGCGTTTCGTACAAAGTAATTTCTAGATCTAAAGAACTTGGTAAATGTTTTCTAAGTTTGTTGTAAGAAACTACACAAATGTTTTCAGCAGTTGGGTTTAAGTGCTTAAATTCCTCAACTTGAATGTTTAAGTTCTTATGATCAAAAGCATCTTCAATTTCAGAACGAATTAAACGCTTTAGAATACCCAAATCAAATACATAGCCGGTATCAGGATCTATTTCTCCTGTAACAGCTACAATTATTTCATAGTTATGACCATGAAAGTGTGGGTTATTACATTTCCCAAAAACCTCCGAGTTTTTTTCGTCTGACCACTCTGGTTTGTATAATCTATGTGCTGCATTAAAATGCGCTTTTCTGTATCCAGTAATTCTAGGCATGTATAAGTTTTAAATATGATTCTTTAAAAATAATTTTAAACCAAGCAGTGTAAATATTTGGTTGTAACTCAATATCTTTTTTAACTGCTTCAAGTGTCATCCATTTGTAGGAAGCTACCTCATCTGGATTAATTTTTGGGACCCCATTAAAATTTCCAATCATTACATGATCTAGTTCATGCTCTGTTAATCCATTATCAAATTGAGCTTTGTAAACAAATGAAAATATCTCTTTTAAGTTTGTTTTAAAGCCCATTTCTTCAATTAAACGTCTTTTACCTGCTTCTATATTAGACTCTCCATCTCTTTGGTGCGAACAACACGTGTTTGTCCATAATAAAGGAGAATGATATTTATGAGCAGCTCTCTGTTGAAGCATTAACTCACCTTTGTCATTAAATATAAAGACTGAAAAAGCTCTATGTAAAACTGCTTTTTCATGTGCTTGCATTTTTGGCATAAGACCTAGCTGATTGTCTTGCTCATCTACCAAAATAACATTCTCTTCCATTATTTCTTATTCTAATTACAAAAATACAAAAATGAACCGATTGAATTTTAGATTTTCACATATTAATATTCGTTTAAAAATAATTTAAAAAATCTAATTTCTATATTTGTCTTATGTTTAAAATACCAAAATACATTGTTATTTTTCTCAGTTATTGTTCAATTTGTTTTTTTAGTTGTCAGCAACAAGAAAAAACTGTTGTTAAAACAGTACCAGTTGTTAAAAAAAAAATTACTAAAAAAAAGATTGAAACAAACTTACAAAAGACAACTGACACTATTAATAAAACAAATGTAATTCCATTTTTGAAAGCATATGGAAAACTAAATAAGGAATCTATCATCCTTTTTAAAACAAGATTAGGAGACATAAAAATTAAATTATACAAGGAGACTCCATTACATAGAGCAAGTTTTGTTTTTTTAACTAAAACTGGATACTTTAACACCACTTCTTTCCATAGAATTGTTCCTGATTTTATTGTCCAAGGAGGCAATTCTGATCATCCTATGACTCGTAAATTAAGAATCAAATATAATTATAGAATTCCAGCAGAAATAAAACCATACAGAAAACACAAGTATGGAGCGCTAGCTGCTGCAAGACAGTGGGAAAATAATCCAAAAAAATTATCTTCTCCCTTTGAATTTTACATGATCCAAGATAAAAGAGGTAGTCATCACTTAGATGGAGAACATACTATTTTTGGAGAAATTATTGAAGGTTTTACTACTATGGAAAAAATAGCTAAGTTAGAAACTGATAAAAAAGAATGGCCCTTAAAAGAGGTATTTATAGAAGCGCTTGTTTTAAAATAGAATATTGTTAAAAAAAATGTCTAGTAGTTACAAACTAAAAGGTTTTATATATTTTTTGAATCTAACCTCACAGACTTCAGCTGATTTTTTCCTTCAATAGAAATAGTCCAAACTAGAAAAACTTTGCCATCCATTATTTCTAATTGAGGAACTCCGGTATTTCTTCCGCCATCTATCTCAGAGACAGTAAATGCCTCAGATATCTTCCCGTCTAAAGAAACTTTCTTAACTTTCAGGTAAGTTCCAATATCATCTACTTCCATATAACTAACCAGAACTTCTTTAGAGTTTAAAAAAGCAACATCTACTCTACCTATTGCATCTAAATCGTTGAGTTGTATTGGAGAATTAAATGTATCTCCATTAGATGTTGAAAAGGATATATTTACTAGAGGTGTATCGTTTGCAGCTGTAAACCAAGCAACTGCTAGATTAGTTGAGTTTGCAACTACCTTAGGACCATTCACAGGACATCCATTTATTTTCCATCCATCTTGGTGAACAGGTGTAGGCGCCTGCCATTTTCCATCAACATATTTTGTACTGTAAATATCTCTGAGTTCTTCCTTACTTCTATCTCTGTAAACAACTATAGGTCCATCATTTGTCATGGCAATAGATGTTTGGCAACAATCACAAGTTGCAGCATCTAATTCACTTTCATTTAAGATCTCTCCAGTATCAGAAATTTCAGCAAATCTTATAGTCATTGCTTTATGATGGCCATCTAAAGTATCTTCTATTGTATTTCTTCCGTCTAACCAAGTAATAAAAAAACCTTTCTCATTGGTAGGAATCATACTAACAAACCCGTGTTCTGCTTGAACTCCATCTGTGTTTAATAGAAAATTTTCTTTTATTTTTTCTCCAGAAAGTGTTTCTAAATTTAAAACTACATCATAGGTATATGTGCCAGATGCTGATTTTTTTAAATAGCTAGTCAATATCAAATCTACATTGATAGCATTTGCAGGGAAATCTGCCCAATTCACAAACCAATCAGAACCAGAAGTTATGCGAACAGGTGCCTTCCAATTTTCATTTATAAACTGACTGTAGTACAAAACTGCTTCTTGGTCTTCTTCGGATGAAATCCAGGAGAGTGTTAAATTTCCTTCTTTAGACACCAAATTAGGAGCTACATTGTTTTTCCCAAAAGAAAATTGAATGTTTTCAATAATAACCTCTTGTTTTGAGCAAGAAATTAAAATAATCATGAAAATAAGTACTATAAAATTCTTCATATTATAGTGCTTTTAATTTTTTTATCATTTGCTTAGAATCCCATTCAATTGCACCTACCATAGTTTTAACTTTTTTCCCATCTTCATTAAAGATAACGGTAGTAGGCAGGGTAAAAATACGCATAGAAGCCAAAGATGTTGTTGATTTTAAGTAGGTAAAATTAAAATTTTTTCGATCCTTAAATCTAGAAATTCTTTTAATCGCTTCATCTGATACTAATAAAAATACATAATTTTCAACTTTTAAAGCTTCTTGAGCTATTAATAAAGACGGCATTTCTTGAATGCATGGTCCGCACCAAGTTGCCCAATAATTAATTAAAACTTTCTTCCCTTTAAAGGCAGATAGATCAACTTTATTATCATATAAATCTACATAACTTGCTTTTATCTGATTAGATTCTAAATCTGTTAATTTGATATTTTGAGAAATACTAGAATTACATCCAAAAAACAAAATCGAACAACAAATAATTGCAATATTTCTCATTTTTAATTAATTTTTGTTAAGTTATAAAAATATAACATTTTAATTAATCTTAAAGAGAACTATTTGTAAACTACAATTAAAAAATTTTAGAATAAAACGTACCTTTGCACATCAATTTTTGTAAATGAGCTTATTAAAAGAAATAGATCGCAGGAGAACTTTTGGTATTATATCGCATCCAGATGCGGGGAAAACTACCCTAACTGAAAAACTGTTACTATTTGGAGGTGCCATTCAAGAAGCAGGAGCAGTAAAAAACAATAAAATTAAAAAAGGTGCTACCTCAGATTTTATGGAAATTGAACGTCAACGTGGAATTTCTGTTGCTACTTCTGTATTAGCTTTCATATACAAAGACAAGAAGATAAATATTTTAGACACTCCTGGTCACAAAGACTTTGCTGAAGATACTTTTAGAACTTTAACAGCTGTTGATAGTGTTATTGTAGTTATAGATGTTGCAAAAGGAGTTGAGGAGCAAACAGAAAAATTAGTTGAAGTTTGTAGAATGCGAAATATTCCAATGCTAGTTTTTATCAATAAATTAGATAGAGAAGGAAAAGATGCTTTTGATTTATTAGATGAAGTAGAACAAAAATTAGGTTTACGAGTAACACCTATGAGTTTTCCTATTGGAATGGGATATGATTTTAAAGGAATTTACAATATTTACGATAAAAGATTAAATATTTTTTCAGGAGATAACAAACAAAATATCTCTGCAGGAATTGAATTTAATGATTTAAAAAATCCTGAACTAGATAAAGTTGTGGGTGATGAAGTAGCTGAAACACTTCGAGATGAATTAGAACTAATTTATGAGGTTTATCCAAAGTTTGATAATGTTGAATATCTAGAAGGTAAATTACAGCCAGTATTTTTTGGTTCTGCTTTAAATAATTTTGGAGTTAAAGAATTGTTAGATGCTTTTATTGAAATAGCACCAAAACCACAACCTAAGAAAGCTGAAGAAAGATTAGTTGATTCTAAAGAAGAAAAGCTAACAGGATTTGTTTTTAAGATTCACGCAAATATGGATCCAAAACACAGAGATCGTTTAGCATTTATAAAAATAGTCTCTGGTACATTTAAAAGAAACGCACCCTATTTACATGTTAGAAATGGTAAAAAAGTAAAATTTTCAAGCCCAAATACTTTTTTCGCTGAAAAAAAAGAAATTGTTGATGAATCATTTCCTGGAGATATTGTTGGATTACATGATACTGGAAATTTTAAAATTGGTGATACCCTAACCGAAGGAGAACAATTAAACTTTAAAGGAATTCCGAGTTTTTCACCGGAACATTTTAGATATGTAAATAATGCAGACCCAATGAAGTCTAAGCAGCTCTTTAAAGGGTTAGACCAATTGATGGATGAAGGTGTTGCCCAATTATTTACTTTAGATATGAATGGTAGAAAAATAATTGGAACCGTAGGAGCTCTTCAATATGAGGTGATACAGTATCGATTAGAACACGAGTACGGTGCAAAATGCTCCTACGAAAACATAAATGTTCACAAAGCTTGTTGGGTAGAAGCTGAAGATCCAAAAAATGAGGAGTTTAAAGAATTTAAAAGAGTTAAACAGCGTTATTTAGCAAAAGATAAACAAGGACAATTGGTTTTTTTAGCTGACTCAGCATTTACAATCCAAATGACGCAAAGTAAGTATCCAACTGTTAAACTTCATTTTACGAGTGAGTTTCAATAAAAATAGCATGAAAAAAGTACTTTTTATTTTAATTAGCATTTTGAGTTTTCAAATGTATTCTCAAACTGAAAACTCAGAAACTACATTCACTTTTAAAAAACTAAATAATTCTATTAGGTTAAATCATATTTTAGTAAACATGCCCACAGACAAGGTAAGCTATGATTTAGCTCCTAAAATGAGTTTAGTAGGTTTAAATTACAATGTTCCTCTTACAGACTGGCTATATACTGGTGCTGGAATGCACGCTGCCGTTACTGGAGACCAAGGAGGATTATTTACTTTAGGGGTAAATTTAGGAGTAAATACTAAAATTTTTAAGAGTCTTTATTTTGATGCGAATATTCATTTTGGCGGTGGTGGCGGATACAGGAGTCTTGTTAATGGTGGTGGAATAGTTTATCCAAACATTGGTCTTCAATTAAAAAAGAAAAAGTATTCATTAGGAGTTCAATACGGTCAAGTAGATTTTTTTACAGGGCTTATTAATAATAAAAATGTTTCTTTTTTTATTGAAATTCCAAGTATTGTAAGATATAAAAGTTATAAAGAAGCTAAAAAAGAGTTTAAAATAAATAGTTCGTTCACAAAAAACACTGATACAAATCCAGCTGTAAAAACAGTACAACAACTTACTTTTGATTTTTTCTTTCCTTTCGGAGATTCTAGAAAAGATGCTACACAAAATTACGCACAATTGGATAATACACTCTCTGTTTTAGGTTTTGAATATCAACGTTATCTTTCAGAAGATACTTTTATTTATGTTCACACAGATGCCATGTATAAGGGTCTAGTTGCTGGATTTATGGATTTATTTTTTGGTGTTGGTAAAAACTTTAGAATAAGTAGAACAATTGATTTCTTTGGGAAATTTGGGATAGGAGCTGCTGGGGGTAGAATTTATCCAGAGAATGGTTTAACTATGTACCCAAACATTGGTGCGGATATTAAAATTTCAAATCATATAGGACTTAGTACTCATGGTGGATATCATCGATCTATTGGTGGTACTTTTGAGGCCTACACAGCCGGTTTTAGTATCAAATATTTTGGATTAAATGGTGGAACTTCTGATCCATTTTCTGAAGAAAAAGTTAGATCTATTAAAACACAAGGCATTCAGGTTGGTGTTCAAAATCAAACTTACTTTGATGTAGCTAAATTTGGAATACCAGATAGTGATTTACAACTTATAGCCATAAAAGTATTTTATGATCTAACCAAACAATTATATCTTTCAGGAGAGGCTTCTTTTGCTTATGAAGGAGAATCTGGAGGATATGCTCATGGAATGTTTGGTTTAGGAGTAAAAAGTAATCGTTTTTTAAATAGAAAAATTTCTACCTTTTTAGAGGTTGGTTTTGGGGTTGCAGGTGGAGGAAGAGTAGATTCTGGAGAAGGTATATTGGTTAGGCCTACTGCAGGTCTTAATTATCACATCAATGATGATTTCACAGTAAACATAGCTGGAGGTCAAATAGTTTCCCCTTATGGGAATGTAAACTCATCAAATATAAATATTGGCTTAACTTATGGTTTATCAATTTTAAATTCAAAAAAATAACATAGCTAATAGTATTAATAACATCAATTGAAAAAATAAAAAGTAAAAATTAAATTATAAATTATGAATAACGGAATCTATGCAAAATTCAAAACTCCTAAAGGAGAGATTTTAGTGAATTTAGAATATGAAAAAACTCCAGGTACAGTAGGAAACTTTATTGCCTTGGCTGAAGGAAATCTTGAAAATAGTGCCAAAGAACAAGGCACTCCTTACTATGATGGTTTAAAATTTCATAGGGTAATTCCAGATTTCATGATACAAGGGGGTTGCCCATCTGGAACAGGTACAGGTGGCCCAGGATATAAATTTGATGATGAAATTCATCCAGACCTAAAACATGATAGTCCAGGGAAATTGTCTATGGCTAATTCCGGTCCAGCTACTAATGGATCTCAATTTTTTATTACGCACGTAGAAACTCCTTGGTTAGATGGAAAACATACTGTTTTTGGAAATGTTGTAGAGGGTCAGAATATTGTAGATGCCGTAGCACAAGGTGATGACATGTCTGTACAAATTGTTCGTGTAGGAAATGAAGCGGAGGCATTTAATGCTGTGGAAGCATTTAGAACTTTTGAAGGAGCTAGAGCTAAACGAGAAGAGGAAGAAAAGAAGAAACAACAAGAAATTCTTGATACTGTAGCCAAAGGATATGATGAAACCAATAGTGGTTTACGGTATAAAATTTTACAGACAGGTGAAGGAAAAAAAGCAACTAAAGGTGCAAATGTTTCAGTTCACTACAAAGGACAATTACTAGACGGAACTGTCTTTGACTCTTCTTATAAACGCAAACAACCCATAGACTTTTCTGTTGGAGTTGGTCAAGTAATCGCTGGATGGGACGAAGGAATTCTATTATTAAGTGTAGGTGACAAAGCCCGTTTTGTTATACCATCTAATTTAGCATATGGAGAAAGTGGAGCTGGAGGAGTTATCCCACCAAATGCAACTTTAATTTTTGATGTTGAATTAATGGATGTCAAATAAATTATAAAATTCCTCAATAAAAAAAAGTTCTTGAAGATTCAAGAGCTTTTTTTTATGATTATGTAAAAGGAAATAATTTTTTGTTAAAATTGTAACAAAACGCTGGAATAAACTATCTAATAAATAAAAACAATAAAATTATTGTGTAAGTTTATTAAAAAAACAAAATCTATTCTAATGAAATACTTTTTCTGTCTAATCGGAGTATTTTTCCTAACCTCTTGTAATAATTCTAAAAACTCACAAGAATTTATAAATACTACTAAAGGAAAGTATCTTTTTAATTCAAATGAAACATTAGAAGTTTATTTTATTGATGATATTTTAAAGATAACTTGGAGGGGTAAAGATATGACACCTGTAAAAGCAAACGATAGTTCATTTTATGTGAAAGAAATGAATGAAAAATTAATTTTCATTTCGTTACCTGAAATACATATAGAACTTGCAGAAAAAAGAGAACACAAGGGAGAAAAATTTTATTTTAAAAAACTAGCTCAAGGAGAAAAAACAGCATTTGAATACTTTAAAAATAAAGAATTTGAAAACTCTTTAAATGCTTATATTTTAATTCAAGAGAAAGATTCATTAGATCCAGTTATTAGTCAAAGCAGACTAAATAGAATGGGCTACGAATATCTAAGAGCTAATAAATTTTTAGAAGCTAGAGAATTATTTAAAATAAACATAGCTTTATATCCTAATAAATCCAATGTATACGATAGTATGGGAGATGCTTTTAAAAAAGAAAAAGATACTTTAAAAGCTATTGAATATTATAAAAAATCTTTGGCTATTAATCCGGAAAACAGGAATTCACTTAGGAATTTAAAAAAACTTAAAAAAAATACTAAAAAGTAAAAGTCCAACACTAGCTTATTGTCATATAGGAAGATAAAATATTTACTATCTTTATTGAAACAATATCCAATATGAAAACTGCACAACAATGGTTTGATGAATACGCTATAAGTCATCAGAATTCAACAAATCAATTTATTCATTACCTATGTGTTCCTGCTATTTTTTTTAGCGTTATAGGTCTTTTAATGAGTATTCCAACTTCATTTCTAGAGAACACCTTTGGGTTATATAACCCGTTATTAGAAAATTGGGCTGCAGTTGTTTCAATTTTTATTTTATTATTTTATGTACGCCTTGGCTTTTGGTATTTTGTTCAAATGTTGTTCTTTATTAGCTTGGCAATTATTGGAAACTTTTGGTTGGGTTCTGTTGTAAACTTATTATATGGATCATTAATCATATTTATTGTAGCTTGGATTGGGCAATTTTATGGCCACCATATTGAAGGCAAAAAACCTTCGTTTGCAAAAGACTTACAATTTTTGTTAATTGGGCCTCTTTGGGTAGTAAAAAAAATCTCTTTAAAAAATAAATAAGTGTCAGAAGAAACATCATTTGAAGACTTTCTAAAAGTTGATCTTAGAATAGGAACTATTATTGAAGTACATGAGTTTCCAAAAGCACGAAAACCTGCTTATCAATTAGTTGTTGACTTTGGTGCTATTGGCATTAAAAAATCGAGTGCACAAATTACAGACCTATACACCAAAGAAGAATTATTACATAAACAAGTAAGTGCTGTTGTTAATTTTAAACCTAGGCAGATTGCAAATTTTATGAGTGAATGTTTAATCTTAGGTGTATACAACAACGATGGTAATGTTGTTCTTTTACAAGCTACCAATTCAATTAAAAACGGAGAACAGATTCGATAAAAATCTTATTTATTTTTAGGGTTATTTAAAATAACCAACGCTCCAATAACTCCCGGTATCCATCCACAAAGTGTTAACAAAAAAATGATGAAGAATGAACCACATCCTTTGTCTATGACTGACAGAGGTGGGAAAAGAATTGCGAATAAAACACGTAAAAAACTCATAAGTATAGTATAATTAGTATCCTTTATATGACGTATATCTTTACTTTTTGTTACAATGTTTTAGAATAAGAAAAAAAGTCGTGAGAATTAGAAATTAAAACTCACGACTTTTTATATCTTTTTTTTAATTATTACATTTTATCTCCAAAGAATACAGCATTCATCAACAACTTATTGGTTCCGTACCAAAAAGCTCTAAAGTTTGTATTATCTGTAAAAACTAGTACTCTTCCGCGTCCCATTCTTTGAACTTTAAAGGGAACTGTGTTTTTAATCACCTTTGCATTTTCTTTTGAAATATAACCACTTAACAATGGGTTATTCGTATACTGTATTGGATTGTTATAGCTTTTCTTATCTGCTTTCATAAAAAGAGTTGTATTTCTAAACAAAGCTATTTTATCATTTTTATATCCAAAATTAATAGGATGAGAGCGGTCTATTGTTGCTTCAAAAATAGCACCACCAATAACTTGTGCTCCATTTTTTAAAGATTTTGCTTCAAAAGAAACATCTTTAATAGTATCTATATTTGAAGTTACAAATTCAAAGTTTATAAATTTATTAGATTTCAACCATTTTGCTGCACTTCTATACCCTATTAAAGTACCTCCATCACGAACCCATTTTTGAAGTTTTTCAATTGATTTCTTATCTAAACCTCTACTGTTAGGAGCTATTATAACCGTGTATTTACTTATGTCTATACGATTAAAATAAATCATGTCTAATTTTGTAACATGCATATCATATCGTTGATCAAATAAATGCCATATTTCTCCTGGGTCACTTACATTTACTCCATTACCAACTAACATTGCTACTTTTGGTAATGAAATATTCTTAAAATTATTACTTCCTAAATCTATCCCATCATTTAAGCCTGTTGAAACGCCCTTAATTTCTAGATGGCTTTCATTAGCAACTGTTTTTAAAAAATTGTATAATTCTTGGCTATCTAGCTTTTGGTTTTGAACAGGTATTTGAATTGTACCATAATCATATGAATTTCCTCCATTATTGAAATTTTTCATAGAGACTTTTGCTCGTAACCCTTTTTGCAATATTGCATTCAACGCTTTGGGTGTATAATATTCATTCCAGGGCATTAGATAACCAACATTACTCTTTTTACTAACACTACCCTCATTTATTTTTAATGTTTTAATTTCTGGCCCAGCATTATTTAAAGAAATATTTTCTGCATAATCTACACCAAATGAGTGATTAAATGTCCATGCAGAAACATCGTAAAATAAACTATCTTTAAAGCTAGTTCTTACATCAAACATTGCCTTTACCAATTTTTGGTTTTTTTGATTCATTGGGACAACATAACTATATCCTTTTCTAAACTTTTTGCCATCTGCTCTAAAATCTGACTTTACTTCATGAATAGCAATTTGATGTCTTTTTAAAACCTCCGCTAAATGATAACTTTTGGCGGCATCTTTATGATCTCCAAAAACAATAGCTTTGGCTTTAGATGATTCATTCCTTGCTTTCTTGTAAAAATCTTGTTGATATTTTAATATTTTTACACGCATATTTTTTGCAGCTTCAAGAGTTGACATCGCTGCTGTATATTGATTTCTAATTGTAAATGGAAACGTTAAAATACCATTAGTTGTTTCTTGTGCATGACCTCTAGAACTTCCTTGTTCAAATAAAATACCAATACTTCCATTGATGTCTGGAAATGTAGACCCTTTTCCGTAGTAAAAATCATCATAACTTTCTTCTGAATAATATTGTGAACCGATTTTATCTAATGCTTTTGCATGATAGGTGCCAATCTCTTTAGTTAAATCTTGATTTAATTGCGGTGTTAAAGGGTGAGTTCTACTGGGAATACCTGGCTGAAAAAAGAAAGTTGAATTGGATCCCATTTCGTGATGATCTGTTAATATATTAGGTAACCATTTGTGAAATGATGCAATTCTAGCTCTAGATTCTGGTAACTGTACTGGTAACCAATCTCTATTCATATCGAACCAATAGTGATTTGTTCTACCTCTTGGCCAAACCTCAAAATACTCTCTATCATTTGAATCTGGGTTAATATTTTTACTCTTGTTGGTATTTGCCCAATAAGCAAAACGTTGTAATCCGTCTGGATTAAAAGATGGATCAAATAAAATTACTGTATTATTCAATAAATCTTCAGTAGCTAAACTTGTTGAAGCTGCTAGATAATATGCTACAGCCAAAGCAGCATTTGAACCACTAGGCTCATTTCCATGGATAGAAAAACCCTGATAAACTATGATAGGGTCATTGGTTACATCCAGTGATGAGTCATTGGTACCTTCTATATGCCTTTGTCTTATATCGTCTATACGGGAATGATTGTTTGGAGAGGTAATCGTTAACAATAACAAGGGTCTTCCTTCAAATGTTTTCCCTCTATCTTCAAGAGTAATACGATCAGATGAGTTAGCTAACACCTTCATATACTCAACAAGTTTATCATGAGTAACATGCCACTCTCCTACTTGATGGCCAATAATTTCCTTTGGAGTAGGAATCTTGTCATTGTAATTTTGATCAGAGGGAACGTAATAATTTAGATCTAATTCTTGAGAGTTTATTGAAAAAGAAATTGTTAAAAATAAAAAGGTGAGAACTATATTTTTCATTAGTATTTAGATTTGATTTTAACAAAGATATTAAAAACAATTTTTACTTTTTTTTGGAACAAAACTCTTATTTTTGATTGAAAAATTTATGCTATCTAATAATAAATTATTCTTTGAGAAACTTACATTAATTGCTAGATAAAAATAAAGAGGATATTTCTGGACAATTTTCAGACAATCAAAATATTCAATAATAGGAAATGATAGATCAAAATAAATTAGAAGAAATTGGAAATAAGTTGTCTGGATCACTTGTATATGATGATTTACACAAGGCTCTTTATGCTACAGATGCATCTGTATACAGAAAAATACCTTTAGCTGTTGCTTATCCAAAAAATGAAAAAGATCTTCAAATTTTAATTGAATTTGCCACATCTAATAACTTGACATTAATTCCAAGAACAGCAGGGACATCACTGGCTGGCCAATGTGTTGGTGAAGGAATCATAGTTGATGTTTCTAAACATTTTACAAAAATTTTAGCTTTTGACGAACTCAATAAAACGATTACTGTTGAACCAGGAGTAGTTAGAGACGAACTCAATTTATTCTTAAAACCATTTGGGCTCTTTTTTGGACCGAATACTTCAACATCTAATAGGTGTATGATTGGTGGAATGGTTGGTAATAATTCTTCTGGAAGCACCTCTATAAAGTATGGAGTAACTAGAGACAAAGTTTTACAAATAGATGGTGTCTTAAGTGATGGATCTTTTGCTAGTTTTAAAGAATTAAACTCCAAAGAATTTAAATTAAAAACCCAAATCAAATCTTTAGAAGGCAGTATTTATGCTTCTATATACAGTGAACTTTCACAAGAACTAGTTCAACAAGAAATTAAAAACCAATTTCCAAAACCTAGTATTCACAGAAGAAATACAGGTTATGCTTTAGATGAATTACTTGACTTTGATTTATTTGGCGGTAAGGATGACACCATAAACATAGCAAAACTTTTGTCTGGTAGCGAAGGTACATTAGTTTTTTCGACAGCTATCACGCTACAATTAGATGCTCTACAACCTAAAGAAAGTGTAATCATTGCATCTCATTTTAATAGTATAAAAGAAAGTCTAAAAGCTACAGTTTTAGCTATGAACCACGAGTTATATGCGTGTGAATTAATGGATAAAGTAATCTTAGATTGCACCAAAAACAACCGTGAACAAGCTAAGAATCGATTTTTTATTCAAGGAGATCCTGAGGCAATTTTAATGTTTGAAGTTTCAGGTGACACAAAGAAGGAAGCCCAAAAGAAAGCAGATGAATTAATCTCTGAGCTAAATATTAACAATTTTGGATATCACCACCCCAAAGTTGTTGGGGAAAATATTAAACGCATGTTTAATCTCAGAAAAGCTGGGCTGGGTTTATTAGGAAATATTATTGGAGATAAAAAAGCGGTAGCATGTATAGAGGATACTGCTGTTGATTTAAACGATCTTCCAAATTATATTGATGAATTCACTAAAATTATGGATAAGTATCAGCAAAAGGCGGTTTATTATGCTCATGCCGGGGCTGGTGAATTACATCTTCGTCCAATATTAAACTTAAAAAAATCAGAGGATGTTTCTTTATTTAGAAAAATAACTACTGAAACTGCTCAATTAGTAAAAAAATACCAAGGGTCATTTAGTGGAGAACATGGAGATGGTATTGTACGCGCTGAATTTATTCCATTAATGATAGGAGAAACAAACTATCAACTACTTAGACGCATCAAAAAATCATTTGACCCAAACAATGTTTTTAACAAAGGAAAAATTACGGATGCTTTTCCAATGGATAAGAGTCTTCGATATAGTATAGACAGAAAAGAACCTGAAATAAAAACTATTCAAGACTTCTCTGACAATCAAGGAATTTTAAAATTAGCTGAAAAATGCAATGGTTCTGGAGACTGTAGAAAGCCCGCCTCTGCTGGTGGTGCTATGTGCCCAAGTTACCGTGCAACCAAAGACGAAAAAGACACTACGCGTGCTAGAGCAAATACGTTGCGTGAATTCTTAACCAATTCAAAGAGATCAAATAAATTTAATCATCAAGAACTTAAAGAAGTTTTTGATCTCTGTTTAAGTTGTAAGGCGTGTGCTTCAGAATGTCCAAGTAATGTTGATGTGGCTGCACTTAAAAGTGAATTTTTATATCAGTATCAAGAAGAGAATGGTTATTCTTTCAGAAATTCAATGTTCGCAAACAATGTTAAATACAATAAAATCGGTAGTTTATTTCCAAGTTTAACAAATTTGGTGTTAAATACATATGTAACAAAATCTATTATGGGTATTTCATTAAAACGAAGTGTACCTAAATTAACTCCTAAAACCTTGAAATCTTGGTATAAGAAACAAACTCATTCTAGTAGTAAAAAAATTATATATGTTTTCTGTGATGAATTTACCAATTTCTATGATACAGAAATTGGAAAAGATACTGTTATTGTTTTAAAAAGGCTAGGATATAATCCTACCTTTATAAAGCATCCAGAAAGTGGACGAAGTTTTATTTCTAAAGGGTTTTTAAAAGAAGCTAAAGATGTAGCAAATAAAAATATATCAATCTTTAAAGATTTAATTACTAATAAAACACCTCTTATAGGTATTGAGCCTTCAGCAATATTAACTTTTAGAGATGAATATATTCGATTGGCTGATGATGTCAATTCAGCAAAAATCATTGCTAAAAATACATTTACCATAGAAGAGTTCTTAAAAAATGAATTTGAAAAAGGAAATATTAAAACCAATCAATTTACAACTGAAAAAAAGTCTATTAAAATTCATGGTCATTGTCATCAAAAAGCATTATCCAGTACACACGCTACTTTTTCGATTTTAAATATTCCTGAAAATTATTCGCCAACAATAATGAATACTGGATGTTGTGGCATGGCTGGATCTTTTGGTTATGAAAAAGAACATTATAAAATAAGTATGCAAGTAGGCGAAGATACTCTGTTTCCCAAAATAAGAAATACATCAAAAGAAACAGAGATCATAGCTTCAGGGACTAGCTGTCGTCATCAAATTTTAGATGGTACTAACAGGTATGCTAAGCATCCTATAACAGTATTACGGGAAGCTATTATTTAAATTTGAAAGTAACAACTGAAAATATTAACTAACATCAACTAAAAGTTTTGATTTTTTTAAATCTTCTTTAAGTTGATTTGAGAATATATTATACTCGTTGATCTTAGTTTCTTCAAATAGTTGTCTGTTAGATAAAGCTTGTTCTTTAATATTTATTTGAGACTCATCCAATAAAGACTCATCTATAGTATTTATAGAAAACAAATACATCTCAATAATAATGGGTAAGGATGAAATTCCTTTTTCTGTAGAAAGGTAACGGGTACTTTTTTTTGTTCCTGTTGGATCAAGTTTTTCAATAAGTCCTTCACTAACAAGTGTTTTTAACCTATTGGTTAACACATTTGTAGCAATTTTTTCTTTAGAATTTCTAAATTCTTTGAATCTGGATTTTTTGTGCAAAATGATATCTCTCAAGATAAGAAGCGACCATTTGTCACCTAGTACTTGAATGGTTAGAGAAATAGCACATGTACGTTTTGGGAGGGTTTTCACGTGTTTTAATTTTTAGTGTTAATATTTTTTCAAACTTACAAAAATTAGTTTTATCTAACAATTATTTATTTATAACATAACTTTAAGACTATAAATTATACATATGTTAATTATCACTCAAATTTTGAATACTCGATGTAATGGTTTTGATTTTTGCTAAGGTATCAGATTCTTTTTTTCTTTCCATTGAGATTACTTGTTCAGGAGCGTTTTCAACAAACTTATGATTAGATAATTTCTTTTGAATACCAAACAAAAAACCTTCAGCTCTTTTTAACTCACTTTTTAACTTTAATAATTCAGCATGTATATCTATGTTATCAATAGCTAATGGAATGAAGTATTCATTTGACTTTACTCTAAATGATGCACCCTCTACCTTTTCTATAACCTCTTTTATTTTAGTGGTATTGGTTAACTTTAAAATTATGTCATCAAACTGATTGGTGGACTTTTCTCTATTGATAACATTTAATTCTATAGAATCTCTGAATGGAATATTTTTATTTTTTCTAACAGTTCTAATTCCAGATATAACATCAGTTACAAAATCAAATTTTAAAATAATTTCTTTGTCAAAATCTTCAAGTGTTGGATATTTTTCAATAATTAATGCTTCCTCTGGGGTTCTTTTAGCTATATATTGCCAAATTTCCTCAGTTAAAAAAGGCATAAATGGATGTAAAACTTTTAAGTTATTTTCTAAAATTCTAATAGTTGCGTTGAAGGTATGAGTGTCTATTGGCTGTTTATAAGCAGGCTTTACAATTTCTAGCAACCATGAAGAAAAATCATCTGTAATTAATTTATAGATGGTCATTAAAGCATCAGATAATCGATATTTAGAAAAATGATCTTCAATTTCTGTCAACGCTTTTTGAAATTTAGCCTCATACCATGCAATACCTATTTTTGAAGTAGATGGTTGTAGAAGACTTTCATCTACTTCCCAACCCTTGATCAAACGAAATGCATTCCAAATTTTATTTGCAAATTGCTTTCCTTGTTGACATAAGTCTTCATCAAACATTAAATCATTACCTGCAGCTGAACTCAGGAGTAAACCAACTCTAACTCCATCAGCTCCGTATGCATCTATCAGTTTTAAAGCATCAGGAGAATTTCCTAATGATTTTGACATTTTACGTCTTTGTTTGTCGCGAACCAAACCTGTTAAATAAACATTTTGAAAAGGTTTTTCAGATTTATATTCATAACCTGCTACTATCATTCTAGCAACCCAAAAAAATAAAATATCTGGTCCAGTTACTAAATCATTTGTGGGATAATAATATTTAATTTCTTTATTTTCAGGATTTCTTACGCCATCAAAAACCGACATTGGCCATAACCAAGAGGAAAACCATGTATCTAAAGCATCTTCATCTTGTTGTAAATCGTCAATTGAAAAGGAATTATTATTAGATGATTTTGCTAATTCTTTCTTAGCTAATTCGTAAGCAACCTCTTTACTTTCAGCTACAACAAAATCATTTTTTCCTTTTCCATAGAAATAGGCAGGAATTTGTTGCCCCCACCACAACTGACGAGAAATATTCCAATCACGAATATTTTCCATCCAATGTCTGTAAGTGTTTTCGAACTTTTTTGGATAAAGGTTTATATCAGGATTTTCTCCTAAAACTGCATTAATAGCTGGTTTTACAAGATCCTCCATCTTTAAAAACCATTGATCAGATAGCCTTGGTTCTATAACAGCTTTCGTTCTTTCTGAGGTCCCAACTTTATTGGTATGAATTTCTGTTTTTACCAAATGTCCTTTTTCTTCTAATTCTTTTGCAACTTCTTTTCTAACTACAAATCTATCTTTTCCTTCATAATGTAAACCAAAAGAATTCAAAGAAGCGTCATCGTTAAATATATCAATTACATCTAATTCGTGCTTATCTCCTAATACTTTGTCATTTTCGTCATGTGCTGGGGTTACTTTAAGGCAACCTGTACCAAATTCAACATCTACATATTCATCTTCAATAATTGGTATAACACGGCCACACAAAGGGACTATTGCTTTTTTCCCTTTTAAATGACTAAAACGAGCATCTGAAGGATTGATACAAATAGCTGTATCACCAAAAATTGTTTCAGGACGAGTAGTTGCT
>Ga0209601_1000461_pt1 | contig 32698 bp, 28 predicted proteins | sample COGITO_mtgs_1104_4_FD_184796 | JGI IMG/M metagenome (GOLD analysis project Ga0209601, IMG submission 184796) | Pelagic marine microbial communities from North Sea - COGITO_mtgs_110426 (SPAdes) (version 2) | ecosystem: Environmental > Aquatic > Marine > Epipelagic ...
ACGTCCGCTCCGCAACCCTCATTGATTTAGTCTATGCGTTCTTGTTGCTCTATTTCAAGCAATTGAATAACATCCCGATGTCGACCACTTGGGTATTCGTCGGCTTGTTGTGCGGGCGTGAATTGGCCCTTAACACAGGTCTAACCAAGAAGGGTAATCTGAAGTCCATCTTCCCAATTGTAGCCAAAGATTTCCTCAAGCTAATTGTAGGTCTGTTGGTTAGTGTCGCCATTGTTTTAGCCATTCATTACGGAACTGACCAGAGTGAAATTCAGGCCGAACCAGCAGCAACTGAACAAACTCAAGAGCCAGAAATGGAAGTGGTTTCCGACACGACTGATTCCACAACGGTCACAGCAGATACGACAGCTGTAACCGCACCTTAAGATAGCAAAATCCTACGATGAAAAATTTTATTTTCTGCATGGCCTTGTTGTCACCATGCCTCAGCAACGTCGCTATCGCACAGCAATTAACGGACATCACCTACGGTAAAGGTGTCAACCTCCTTGCTGCGGACAGCAGCTTCTCGATGAAGTTCAATTATCGCATGCAAAACCTGCTCATCGCAGAGATGCCGAGTGATTACACCGGCATTGAGGACGTCAGCGCCAATTGGCTTGTCCGTCGCTCGCGATTGAAGTTCTCCGGTTTCGCCTACACGCCACGCTTGAAGTACAAAATTGAGTTGGGCCTTTCAAACCGCGATCACGGTGGTGAATCACCTGAAACGGGGAACACTTCCAATTTGATTTTGGACGCCTTTTTCAAATGGAATGCGTTCGGCAACTTCGAAATCTGGCTCGGCCAAACCAAATTGCCCGGGAACCGCGAACGTGTTATCTCCTCCCAGCAATTGCAATTCGTCGACCGAAGCTTGGTCAACTCGCGTTTCAACATCGACCGCGACATGGGCATCCAGTTTCACAACAAAAAGAAATTTGGCAACGTCGTCACAAAACAAGCATTTGCCATTTCACAAGGTGAAGGACGCAACCGCACCAGCGGCAACTACGGCGGATTGGAGTACACCGGTCGTGTGGAGGTGCTGCCATTTGGCGAATTCACGGGCAAAGGCGATTACTTCGGATCGGATTTGAAGCGCGAAGCCACCCCAAAATTATCCATCGGTGTGACGTACGATTACAACGACCGAGCAGCACGCGAGCGCGGCAACCTCGGAAGTTATGTCGTAGATACGGCATACAGTAGCTTGAATACGGCATTTGTGGACCTCATGTTCAAGTACAACGGGCTCTCCGTGGCAGCCGAATACGCAAACAAGCAAATCAACGGCGATCGCCTCGTCGACACGGAAGGCAACTTCATCTCCAACTATTACACGGGGAGTGGAACCGTCGTCCAAGCAGGCTACCTCTTGCCGAGCAACCTCGAATTTGCCGCGCGTTACACCACCATCACCCCTGAACAGGCGTCAGGCCGTGATTTGCAGGACATGTATACATTGGGGGTTTCCAAGTATATCGTTGGACACTACTTGAAAATCCAAAGCGACTTCAGCTACCTCCTCGAGACGGACCAATTCACCGACGAACAAGCCGGCGAATTCATCTACCGCTTCCAAGTGGAGCTGGCATTCTGATAGACCGCATTGGCCTGAGACGGCCGCTGAAATAGGAACCCAGTGCTGTTCACTCGAATGGCACTGGGTTTTTTTCTTCATCGTGTGTTAATCTGAGGCGCGGGCGTAACAAGACGTTAACACAAAGGCAATTGCCCCTTATAACCGAACCGGATTCTGGTCGAGAATTTTGTCCAAACCAAATGACAAAAATGAACAAGCTTCTCAACCTCCTTTTTGCAACGGCATGTTTGCTGATTACCAAGACCAATCAAGCTCAGATCATCATTTCCGATGACGGCTCTGGAACGGGCACCACAACCTGGACACAGAACAACACCTACATCCTGGACGGATTTGTTTTCGTCAACGCAGGAGATGTATTGACCATTGAACCGGGAACCGTAGTCAAGGGAAAATCCGGTTCGGGCGCTGAAGCTTCCGCCTTGATCGTGGCGCGTGGAGCCCAAATTCAAGCCAATGGAACCGCGGAAAACCCCATTGTTTTCACATTTGAAGAAGATGCCTTGGACGGATCGACTCCATACGATGTCAGAGGGCAATGGGGAGGTGTGATCCTATTGGGCAGCGCCCAGCTCAACTCCTCTCCCGGCGAAACACAAATTGAAGGCATTCCAGATACCGAATCGCGAGGCTTGTATGGCGGGAACGACGACCTCGATAGCAGCGGTTCCATGACCTATGTGAGCATTCGTCACGGAGGAACCGACATCGGCGCGGGCAATGAAATCAACGGTTTGACATTAGGGGGAGTGGGCGCAGGCACCACACTCGATTACATCGAAGTGATCTCCAATGCCGACGATGGCGTGGAATTTTTCGGAGGAACGGCCTCGATGAAGCATGTGCTCACGGCCTTCTGCGGGGACGATTCATTCGATTACGATGAAGGATGGCGAGGCCATGGACAATTCTGGTGCACTGTTCAGGCACCAGGCGAAGGCGACCGAGGAGGCGAGCATGACGGCGGAACCGATCCCGAAGATGGCTTGCCGTATGCGCATCCCATCATTTACAATGCAACGTATATGGGGCAAGGAATCGAGGCCGGTAAACGCGCATTGACTTTCCGCGATAATGCGGGCGGAGAATACCACAACTCTATCTTCTACAACTGGGGAAAAGGAATCGATGTTGAAAATCTCGCCTCTGGCGAAGACGCGTACGCTCGATTGGAAAACAACGAAATCGTGTTTGCGGGAAACGTATTTGACGCATGCACCGGTGCGGGACTCAATGCCGCACCCAGCGACCTGTTCAAAATCACCATGGGATCAGGCTGGGCCAATCCAGCTGACTCCACTGACGCGGCTGCCGTTTCTTCTGCAACATTTGAAGCCATGTTCGCTTCCAACGGGAATAGCGTGTCTGCGAGCGGATTGAGCTGGATCATCGAGGAAGGTTCAGGGTTGCTCAACTTGGTACCGAGCGTTGACCTTCCTTCAGGCGTGGGTCCGACTGTAGGTTGGTTCGAAAACGTAACCTATCCCGGGGCATTTGATCCGGCAGCCGAATGCAATTGGCTGAGCGGATGGTCGATGCTGTGGAGCCGCGGATTCTTCGGATGCCCAACCCACATTTCACGACTTGATGCGGATGGGTTTTCGATTTTTCCGAATCCGGCTCAGGGGGCAGCCAACATCGTATGTAACAGGAACATCGCACAAGCCCACATTCAGTTTCACGACTTGAGCGGCAAGATTGCACACCAATTGAATACAGCACTGTGGGCCGGAGAAACCACAACCTTGGACTTGACCGCACTCAAATCCGCCATTTACATCGTGCATGTAAACGACGGCATTCACACCCACCGCACCAAGCTCATTGTTCAATAAGATATTCCTGCACGTTTCACTTGACGACCAACCGACTCACGAGCCTCATGAAAATCCACTTTTTGACGATACTCGCATTGTTCACAGCCGCGAACATCGCTGCTCAAGGAACGATCACTGGAAGAATTTTCGATCAATCCAATCAAGACATCTTGATCGGAGCCACTGTTTCAATCGATCCAGGTGGACTCGGGGTGATGAGTGATTTTGATGGCAACTATACCATAACGGGCTTGGAACCGGGTACATATCGGCTTACGGGACGTTTTATAGCGTTCAACGCATTGACGAAAGAAGTGACCATCGAAGGCGATGAAACGTTGATCCTCAACTTCGGGATGGAACCCAATGTCATTGCCATTGAAAACGAGGCCATTGTGGAGGTTCGCCAAAACAAATCCAGGGCGGTTTACATGGAAAACGTCAAGAAAAAAGAGACCGCCATGATTGACTTCATTTCATCCCAAGAAATCAAGAAAAATGGAGACAGCGATGCCAGCAGTGCCATCAAACGAGTAAGCGGGGTGTACACGATGGGGCCATTCGTCGTGGTCCGGGGATTGAGTGATCGGTATGTGCGAACCGCCTTGAATGGTGGCGAAATACCCTCGCTCGATCCGAAGCGAAGTTCGGTTTCCATGGACTTATTCCCAACATCGCTTATTGATAACCTGGTGGTCGTTAAAACCCTCAATGCAAACCTTCCGGCTAATTATTCTGGAGCGTACATCAACGTCAACACCAAAGATTTTCCGGATGAATTCACGCTGAACTACACCACATCAGTGGGTTTCAATACGAACAGCACATTCAATGACCGCTTCATCACAAGCGCAGTCGGAAGCTCCGAATGGTGGGGAAGAGACAACGGCACCTTGGATGTGCCGGACTTGGTCTCCGGTCAAGAGGTAACCCCGCCGCAATATTCGAATTATTATGACGCGCTGGTTTTCGCCGGTTTCGGTCAGGAACTCAGTGAATTCGGCATCACTTCTGCCGCCGATATTGGAACCGGAAGTGGACAAACTTCGATAACCAGCATTGTCAATGCGATTGACGGAATCGAGAGTCTAGGTCAAGTCAACAACGAATTTATGAACACCATTAGGGCCGCTCAAAATGAGCAGCTTTCTGCCCAGACCCAGTCTTTTGATAACACTTGGGAACCGGAACGCATCACGCCGACATTGGATGTCTCGAAGAGCATCTCGTTTGGAAATCAAACCCAATTATTCGGGAGAAACTTGGGGTACAATTTCGGTTTTCAATACAAATCTAGTAGCCGGTTTTATGAAAACGGAGTTACCGGCCGATATCAGCTTACGGGGCTAGAGATCGAAAAAAACCAACTGGACTTGCAGAAGCAATTCTCGGATGTTCGCGGCACCCGTTCGGTGTTCACTTCTGCGCTTTTCAACCTCGGCTACTCCATCAGTCCAACGAGCAAATTGGCCTTCACGTTCATGCCCAACATTTCCGGAATCAATGACGCTCGATATCAAGACGGAATCAACCCCAGCGATGCCATCGGATTGGGCCAGGAACAAAGACAGCAGCGATACCTCGAGCGCAGCATGAATGTGTACCAACTCAGAGGCACACATAAATTGAGCGACCATGATGCTCATCAAATCACTTGGAGCACATCCTATTCGTTGGGTCAACAAAACACGCCCGATTTGCGCTTTTTCATCAACAGTTACGAATCCTTGCCTGCTGGCTTGATTTATCGTGATCCAGCGGGTCACGACATTACAGAGGACGCGTTGGCTCTGTTGGCAGACGGTGAAAACTTAAGCGAATATTACCCCGGATTTTACACGGAAGAAATCCAATCCGATGCGCTGTCGTACAGCATACAAGAAAACCTCTACCCCTCACCCACGCGCTTTTACCGCCGAATGAAAAATTCAACACTCGACGTGAAAGTGAATTTCGAAAAACCCATTGCCCAAGCGCGTGGACCTCACAACAAATTGGCTTTGGGGGTCTCCTTGGTCCAGCAGGGGCGCGATTATTCCGAAAACCGGTACAGTTTCGTTTCGCAAGGTGTTTCGTATCATGGAAACCCGACCGCGTACTTCAGCGCTGCCAACATGCACATCGTGCCAGGGAACACAAGCGGGGGAGCGAATTACATCTACCTCCGCGATGACACCGATATCAAAAACAGCTATGAGGCCAATCAAACCGTCACCGCGGCTTATGCGATGCTCAATATGGAACCGTCCGATCGCATGAAAATCAATGGCGGTGTGCGGTTGGAATCCACGAACATGGTGTTAGCAAGCGACAAGCTCTTGGAAGACGATTTGCTTCCCGAATTAGCCTCCAACTTTCGGGGAGATTTGCAGGTAGTCGATGTGCTCCCCTCATTGAATCTGACGATGAAACTATTGGAAGAAGATTTAAAGTTGGTGAACTACCGTTTTTCCGCCAGCCAAAGCGTTGCCCGACCCTTGTTCCGAGAGAAAGCACCGTTTTCTGTTTTCGACTTTGAAATCCAAGAACAACAAACTGGAAACACGGACCTGAATCGCACCAAGATCCTGAATGTCGATCACCGAATCGAAGCGTATCCTGCTTTGGGCGAATTGATTTCATTAAGTGCGTTTTTCAAGCACTTCACCGATCCCATCGAGCAAGTCATCATTTCAACGGCTGCAAACACGGAGATCACGTGGAAGAATGTCGCACAGGCTCAGTTGTTTGGACTCGAATTGGAGGCGAGGAAAAACCTTGGGTTTTTGAGCGAATCGCTCAAAGACATCAACCTCGCATTGAACGCAACCTACATCCAAAGCGCCACACGCATCGAGTCGGACGAATTGACGGAAATTCGCGCGACGGATCCCGATCATTTGCCCACGCGACCGATGTACGGTCAGTCGCCTTACATCTTTAATGGCATGCTGAGCTATGCCAACGAACCCAAAGGATTGAACTTCACTGCCGGATTCAATGTCAGTGGTCCCAAATTGGTCCTCATCACGCCGGGAGGTACGCCAGACGTGTATGACCAGCCTCGCGGAGCCTTGGACATGAGCATCACCAAAAAGCTAGGTCAACAATTTTTGCTCAAAGTTCAAGGGCGGAACCTCCTCGACCCGGATTACCACCAAACGTATGCCTTCAATAACGACACGTACACCTTCCAACGGTTTTCGATGGGCCGGACATTTTCCATCGGGGTTTCGTACAACTTCGCAGAGAATCAATCCAACCCCGTCAATTGATGACGCGTCCCGAACGCAACAATTGATACGGACTCAACGACTCCCAATTCAGCACCAGCGTCACGGCTGGTGCTGTTGTATTGCGGATGGTAAACCAACTCGCACCGAAGCTCGGGGTACTGACAAGCGGCACCTGCAGTTTGGCAAAACGCAGATCCCATTCCAATCCTGCCGACGCGCCGTCTTGGCCTGAAGCCCAAATCGCCCCGGCGTAAGCGTCGATACCGGCAAAAAGGGATCGAGAAAGCTTCACGCTTACCGCCCGGGTCATCGGGTGGTTGTTCCAATCGGTACCACCGAGCAGCGCAATGCCGCCCTGTTCGTGCGCGACGATGCGATCCTGCCAGCTTCCCTCCTCACCGCGCGAGAGCGCCAAATGATCGCGCAGCACATCTTCAAATCCCGTCAACCCCATCGTTTGCAGGCCGAACGCGTCAGAACTTCCGGCGACCAACCCGCCAAAGGCACGCCATGTCCACTTGCCTCCGCGATCGTTCACCGCCAGCTCGCCCTCCCAAGTTGCCTCCAGGGTCAATGAAGTCTCGTGCATCTCGGGAAACAGCCCCGGTGCTTTGTACGCAATGAGCATGTTGTCGTTGTACCACGATGACGCGAATCCCGCCCAGGTGGCTCGAAGCCGACCGCTCTGCTCGAGGTTTGTGCGGCGCGTTTCCCATTCAAAGTCCGCACGCAGTGCTTGGCGCACCTTGGTTTCGACTGGCGCAAACCACGGGTCGATGAGCATGGCATCGTACTCGACATGCTGCCGGACATCGATGGCTTGCAAAGTCAATGACGACCGCGCCGGTTCAGCAGGGCGTCGATTGAAATTGCGGATGGCCTTCAGCTCCGACCGACCAAATTGCGACGTAAACCAATCGTCGGCATCATCTGAAAACGTCCTCACCTGCCCTTCGTACCGCCAAGCCCCACGCTTCACCGACAATCGCGCGAGCCCAACGGGCTTGCTCTGTTGCGTGCTCCACATCGGTACCGCGAGCCATTCGAAATCCCGCAACGGGAGGACGGTGTTGTGCACCGCCAACCCCGGCATGAACCCGTCGTATGCATTCCATCCGCTGACGGGCAACCACCCGATTTGGGTGCGGTGACCGTCTTCCAATCGGGTGAGCAATCCAAAATCCACCGGCTCCAAACCCCGCAACAAACCAGACGTCCGGCGGGTGTTGTTTCGACCGTCGGCTTCGAGCATCACCCCACCGTGATCGATTCGCAAAGCGTTGAATTGGCCGGATGGGAGTGCGAGCGTTCGCTTCTCCCCCGCAGGCACGCCTTCAAACCAACCGAGCGCGCGCCACGTTGAATCGTCTTCCAATCCGTGAAGCGACCACGGCCCGGCGAGATCTCCTCGGTTGCGCACCGTCCACCGCAAGCTGTCGCTTTCCGAAGCGCGGGTCAAGGCGTAATTGGTCACACCGGTCGTTTCGACCAAATCCTCGAAAAACCAACCGAGGTCCTCGCCCGTGCTGGACTCCATCGCAGCCCGAAGGTCATCCGGGGCGGGGTGCTTAAACTTCCACACATCGAAGTAGGCTTGCATCGCGGCGTCGAAGCGCTCGGTGCCGAGGCTGTGTCGCAGGTAGTCGAAAGCGGCGGCGGTCTTTTTATAGACGACGGTGCCGTAGTTGATTGGGCTAAAATCGTTGGAATGGCATTGCATGGGCTGGTCGACGGCCATGCGCGCGCTCAGCAGGTAGGCCAACGCATCCCGGCTGGCGTAAGAGCGGTCGAGCAAATCGAGCCGCTCCATGATGGGCGTGCCCCGGCTCCGAAACCCGACCAAGCCGATTTTGTCCCCGTATTTCTCTGTGAAATAGCGTGTTTCGTTGAAAGAGTTGATGCCCTCGTCCATCCACGCGTTGGTGCGTTCGTTGCTGCCGAGGATGCCGTAAAACCAATTGTGCCCCACCTCATGGACGATGACCGTTTCCAAGCCGAGGTCGCTGCCGCTGGAGCCGATGACCGTGACGTTGGGGTACTCCATGCCGCCACCGGCGCTGATGGTACCGTCCACCGCCGTGACATGGTTATAAGGGTAGTCGCCGTTCCATTTGGAGTAGTAGTACGTGGCGTCCTCGATGTAGCTCAGCGACGCACGCCACAGGTCGGCAGCAGCCGGAGTGAACATGGCCCAAGAAGTAACGGAACGCCCCGAGGACGGGAGCTCCACTTCTCCCTTGAGCACCCACCAGCGTTTATCGGCAAACCAGGCGAAATCATGGACGTTGGATTGCCGGTACCGAAGCGTTTTCGTTTGTTCGGACGATGCCGGGAATTCCATTGCCTCGTCCGTGCTGAATTCTTCGGCGTCAAAAGCGCTGCCGTCTATGCGGCGGGCCGTGGCCAGCGCGAGCGAATCCAAAAAGGCCATCTCCCGCTCGTTGTCCGCTTCTTTCGGGTCCATATCACCCGTCGCTCCAACTACGTAATTCGATGGCAACGTGATACTCACGTCAAACGAACCGTATTCAGAGTAAAACTCGCCCTGATTCAAATACGGCATGGGGTGCCAACCGTCTCGGTCGTACACCGCGGGTTTGGGGTACCACTGAGTGATTTGGTACGTTTCGCCAATGTGGCCTAAGCGGCTGATCTTGCCAGATGGCAGCTTCACACGGAATGGCGTTGAATACGTCATTCGCTCACCAGGACCAAGTGGATTGGCGAGTTCCAGACGAGCAATGTCCCTATGCTCTGGATGGAACGACCACTGCACAGGCTCCCCTGCCACCTTAAAATCTAATGAATCGATGCCGCCGAGGGCCCGCTGCATAGCCCAAAACATGAGCTGGTTGCCTTCCCGAAATTGCTGCTTTGCGAGCGCTGTTGTGCCGTCCTTGTAGGCGTTAGGCCACAAATGGATCCACAACATATCCAATGAATCAGCACTGTTATTTAGATAGGTCGTGGTGATTTCACCATGCAGCATATGCAGTGCATCGTCTAATTCCACCTCAATGACGTGATCCGTCTGCTGTTGGAAGTAAGCTCGTTGTCCGAGGACAACCGTTTGCGCTCCAACAAGGAAGAGTAAAAATAAATACCTCATATCATCAAGCTTTTTTCACAAATTCAGACTTCAGTCCCATAGCTCCGAACCCATCAATTTTGCACGCGATATTGTGATCGCCATCGGAGAGTCGGATGTTCTTCACTTTCGTTCCTGCCTTCACAGGTTTGGGAGCCCCTTTTACCGGTAAATTTTTGATGACGATGACGCTATCTCCATCCGCAAGAGGGGTGCCATTGACGTCGAACACGCTGTCATCTGATTCATCTGCAGCTTCCTGGTGCGTATCTGCATCCCAAACATGTCCACATTCTGGACAATTCAACCGTGTCCCGTCAGAGTATCCGTAGGGAGAAATACACGCTGGGCATGGCATTGATTCGAACATGACCGAAAGATACGTGCATGCAGGCTGTTGCCGTAACTTCGCGCCATGGGCATGACGGAAATCGTCTTTATTTTTTTGATTTACCTCCTTCTCTTTGGGGCAAAGGGAATTCCATCTTTTGCCCGCACCATGGGGAAGGCTGTTCGAGAATTCAGAAGTGCTACGGACCAAATTCAACGTGAAATCCTCTCCACCACCGACGACATTCGGAAGGACGTAAACGACGTGCGAAGTTCGGTTAACCAAGCCGTCGATCCGAAGAATTCCGTGCCCAACGAGCCGACAAAAAAGAGCGATTCTACGGGCCCGAACGACACCAAAGAACACCGTACTTGATGCAGATCCTCCTCTTCATTGCCGGTCTGGTCGCGCTGGTTATAAGCGGTGATTTCCTGGTGAAATACGCGTCGGCCGTGGCGATTAAGATGCGAATTCCCCCTGTGATCGTCGGGCTTACCATCGTATCCATTGGGACATCCGCCCCTGAAATCATTGCATCGGTGCGCGCGGCTCTGGAAGGCAATCCAGGCATTACCGTGGGCAATGTAATCGGTTCGAACATTGCCAACCTCGCATTGGTACTGGGGGTTACCGCGTTAATTCATCCCGTTCGCGTAGATCGGTCCTTGATGCGAACGGATTGGCCCATCATGCTAGCGGCTTCGCTTGTTTTTTGGATTTTTGCCCGAAATCAATCCCTCGAAATATGGGAGGGAGCGTTGCTCGTCTTGGGCGCAATCGCCTTGATGGGCATGCTCTACTTTCGAAATAAAAGGGCGAGTGGAGCCGAACCAGGCACGGAAGACACAGAAGATACGGAAGAGGAGTTGAAGGAATCGAGTCGTTCAATTGCTGTGCTTTTGGGTGGCATCACTGCAGCGAGCATCGGACTCTATTTCGGTTCCGAATGGTTTATCGAAGGTTCACGGCAATTAGCACGGAACATGGGGGTAAGCGACCACATCATCGGCCTAACCGTCGTAGCGTTCGGCACGAGTGTACCGGAGCTTGTTGCCTCCGGAATCGCTGCGTATAAGCTCGAGCCGGATTTGGCCCTCGGGAACCTCATCGGCTCCAACATCTTCAACATCTTTCTGGCAGCCGGCATCAGTGCGAGCATCATTCCACTGCCCGTCGATGTCCAGGCACTAGAATTCGATTTGTGGTGGATGACAGGCATTGCACTGGCGGTGGGATTGATGATGATGCACCGCGGTCTGATTCACCGCTGGAAAGGCGTGATGCTGCTCCTCGCGTACCTCATCTATATCGCATGGATTGGAGGTGCGGTAGCGGGCATCTGAATTCAGCATCATGGGCATTCGAGAATCCATCCTGGATGACGGACAACGGGCTTGTTGGGTGATCCGCGGAGCGTTCCGCGGAGAATCGTTGGCCCATTGGATGGAATTCATCCCATGGCAGCAAAACAGCATTCGCATCTATGGCAAGACCCACCTGGAGCCCCGACTCACAGCGTGGATGGGGCCTGCGTACCGGTATTCCAGCATTCAATGGCCAGCTGTGCCCTTCACGTCAGGCGTACGGGAATTCGTCACCGAGGTGGAATCCCACACCCAAACGGCGGGCTACTTCAATGCCTGCCTCTTTAACCAATACCGCAACGGCCAGGACTCCATGGGGTGGCACCGAGACAATGAGCCCGAAATCGATCCGGCTTGCATCGCCAGCGTAAGCTTTGGGGCCTCACGGGATTTTGCCATCCGGCATCGAAGCACACGCGAAAAATGGTCGGTCACCCTGCATCACGGAGACGTGCTGGTCATGGAGCATTTGCAGGACGATTATGAGCATTCATTGCCGAAGCGTTTGCGCGTGGGCGACCCACGTGTGAACTTGACTTTGCGACAGATTTGCACATCGAATGATCCGTCCGAGGGAAGAAAAGGGGGTATTCCCACATCCACTCAGGGCTGAACGCTACATTTGCATTGAACCATTCCGAGCGTACGATGTCTGTCCATAAATCTGCCAAACGCATCACCACCCAGGTGCTTGCTGAAATGAAAGCCAACGGTGAGCCCATCGCCATGCTCACGGCTTACGATTATTCGATGGCCACCATCGTTGACCAAGCAGGTGTTGACGTGATATTGGTAGGCGACAGTGCATCCAACGTGATGGCTGGGCACGAGACCACTTTGCCCATTACGCTGGATCATATGATTTACCATGCGTCAAGTGTAGTGCGCGCGGCTAAACGTGCGCTTGTTGTGGTCGACCTTCCCTTTGGCACGTACCAAGGCAATTCGAAAGAAGCGTTGAATTCTGCCATTCGCATCATGAAAGAAAGCGGCGCACATGCCGTGAAATTGGAAGGTGGACATGAAGTAAAAGAAAGCATCGAGCGTATTTTGACCGCTGGGATTCCCGTGATGGGGCACCTCGGGTTGACGCCGCAATCCATTTACAAGTTTGGGACGTATTCCGTCAGGGCCAAGGAAGAAATGGAGGCCAAACAACTGCTAGAAGACACCAAAATGCTCAACGCGATCGGATGCTTTTCAATTGTATTCGAGAAGATTCCGGCCAATCTTGCGAAGGAAGCGAGCGCCTCCATAGCATGCCCCACCATTGGCATTGGAGCTGGAAACGGTTGCGACGGTCAAGTGCTGGTCCTCCATGATATGCTCGGCATCACCCAAGAATTCAGTCCTCGGTTCTTGCGCCGTTACCTGGATATGGGACAGCAAATGAATGACGCCATTCAGCATTACGTTCAAGACGTACGGACGCGCGACTTCCCCAACGACGACGAGCAATATTAAAATGGCCGACCGGCAAGAAGCTTCGAGCACTGCGCAATGGGCTCGCCAACCCAAGGCACCCATCGTCATGAGCACCATTGACAACCTCGATGTGCTGTACGAAGACAATCACATGATTGCGGTCAACAAACGCTCATCGGACATTGTGCAAAGTGACGCCAGCGGTGATACCACACTTTGCCAAGTTGTCGGAGAATACATTAAAAGAAAATACAACAAGCCCGGCGATGCCTTCATCGGAACCGTGCATCGCCTCGATCGACCGGTCAGTGGCGTTATTCTCTATGCCCGCACCTCCAAAGCTCTGTCGCGTTTGACCAATCTTTTTCGGTTGCGCGACATCCAAAAAACATACTGGGCCGTTGTTCGCCCCGCTCCCAACCCGCCCGAAGGACATGTAGTGAACTTCCTGCAGAAAAATGGCAAGCTGAATAAAAGTTTTACCTACGACGAACCCGGAGAAGACAGAAAGGAGTCGGAACTGACCTACCAGACTATCGGCCGCTCCGACCATTACCACTTTATCGAAGTCAAGCCAAAAACCGGAAGGCACCATCAAATTCGAGCTACCTTGAGTAGCCTCGGCGCACCAATCAAAGGCGACATCAAGTACGGCTCTCGGCGCACCAACGACAACGCTTCCATCCATCTCCACGCCCGTTGCATTGAATTCATACACCCGGTCCAAAAAGTGCCCATGCGCATCCTGGCTCCTCCCCCTGAAGACCCTGTTTGGAACGCGTGGTTGAAAGTCGATAACGGGTTGGATTGAGCTCATTGGAAGGCGTATCTTTGCCGCCATGAGTACGACACCTGAGCACGTCAAATGCCTGATCATTGGATCGGGACCCGCTGGATACACCGCTGCCATTTATGCTGCACGCGCCGACATGAAACCCGTTCTATACCAAGGCATGCAGCCAGGAGGACAGCTCACGGAAACCACGGAAGTGGACAACTTTCCTGGCTATCCGGATGGCATCAATGGACCACAAATGATGATGGACCTTGAGGCTCAAGCGAAGCGATTCGAAACCGATGTGCGCAACGGTTGGGTGACCGAAGTGGACCTGTCCGGACCGGTTCATAAAATTTGGGTCGGGGAAGGCGCTGATCGCAAGGAAGTCCATGCCGATTCCGTCATCATATCCACCGGCGCCTCGGCGAAGTGGTTGGGATTGGAATCGGAGTTGCGCTTGCGCGATGCAGGCGGCGGAGTGAGCGCATGTGCCGTGTGCGACGGCTTTTTTTATCGCAACCAAGAAGTGGTCATCGTGGGAGCCGGCGATACGGCATGTGAGGAAGCGAGTTACCTCGCCAAGCTTTGTTCCAAAGTGACCATGTTGGTGCGACGAGACGAAATGCGTGCCTCCAAGGCCATGCAAAACCGCGTTTTGGGCATGGACAACATTGAAGTTCTTTGGAATACCGAAACGGTTGAAGTTTTGGGCCAGGATGGTGTCGAAGGTGCGCGAGTTAGAAATCGCGAAACAGGAGAAGAGCAAGTGGTTCCGTGTACCGGGTTCTTCGTGGCCATTGGACATAAACCTAATACCGACGTCTTCAAAGGATGGATTGACCTGGACGAACAAGGCTACATCGTGTATGCCCAACCTGGCTCTTCCAAAACAAATTGTGAAGGGGTCTTTGTAAGCGGAGATGCCGCAGACAAAACCTACCGTCAGGCGGTCACCGCAGCTGGAACGGGATGCATAGCCGCGCTGGATGCTGAACGCTACCTCGCCGCTCGAGGAATCCACTAGGTCTTACATCCGCTATTCACATGAGCTGCCGTAGACGGCGAGCCACATAAGCAAGTCGGCTGTTCCTCGTTCTCCATCCGCGTCAAAATCTCCGAAGCACTCTCCCCCGTAGCCGCCGACCCCTCCATTGCCTGAGCCTTCGCCAGTCCCGTCGCTGATGCACTGGCCTGACACATCATCCCAAGTCGTTCCTTCACCACAATACGAAGGAGGAAGCACGAGGCATAAGCCGTTGTCATCCGTGGCCTCGGTATTGAAGTTTTCGGCGAGTGGATTGGTGCAGCCCAGCACCTCGAACGAATCACACACCCCGTCCGCGTCGACATCCTCCAAGCATACGCCATCGCAATCATATCCGGGTTCCGGGTAAGTGCAATCGGTTGGCGTATCGGCCATGGAATTGTAATTGCACGCCGCCATGTCCATGCATCCGCTGAAGAAACACGAACCGTCATCGTCCGTCGCAGCGGGGAAATAATTGTCCGCCTCCTCGTTCGTACATCCTGGAAATTCTAACTCATCGCAAACTCCGTCTCCGTCGCTGTCTTGGATGCACTCCGCATTGCAATCAAAATACAACGCGGGGTACTCACAGGTACCGTCCTCATCCGTGGCGCTCGCATCAAAATTACAGGCCTCCATGTCGGAGCAACCCGGCACTTCGAATGCATCACACACCCCGTCTTCATCTGCATCCAATATGCAGGTTCCAAAGCAATCATAGCCTTCCACCGCATACATACATTCTTCCGCATCTGTCACACCCACAGCGTAATTGCAACTCAGTGGATCTTCACATCCTGCCACCTCAAACGGGTCACAGATGCCATCGCCATCGGTATCCAACAAACACGTCCCATCACAACCGTACCCCTCCTCCGCAAACGAACACGACCCATCATCCGAATTGGCTTCAGGATCGTAATTGCAGGCCTCCGAATCAATGCAACCCGGGGCTCCCGCGCCAAATTCATACGTAACTAATTGCTCGTCAAACGGGTTCCCAGCAATAAAACACTGCAGGTTCAACTCGCCAGAAAGCAGTCCCCCTGTGGTGACTTGAGCCAATAAAACACGCAAGTTTCCATCGGGATATCCGTTTGTACTGCCGGGCAGAACAAACCAACTCCCTCCTACCTCTGAATTCAAAACAAAATCAGCTCCTGTCTCAAATGCAGCCAATTCTGATGTGAGACCGATGCTTGAAATGCCCTCTTCATCGACATCCGATGGAGCCAAATCCAATCCAATGGTCAGCCAACTGTCGTAGTTCAGGTCGGGTAAAATCCCCAAGAAAAATGCATTGAGATCCGTCCCGAATGAGCCGCCGGCTGGGTGCTGAAAAAATGATGTTGTCGAACTGATGTGAATCTCCTCAGGCGCACTGCCATAGACCGCACCCACAAAATCTGTCGAGGACGTCACTGAAGCATAAATGCGGTACGTCGTCATTCCAGTCAAATCCGAATTTCCCACCAGACCATCATGACTGATTACAGCCTCGACCTCAACCCCGATAATTTGAGCAGAGAGAGGGGTTGCATTGGTGGCAACGAGAATCGAACATGCCGCCGAAGCCCATCGCAAAAAGAAGCGTAGCATAGGAAAAGGTTTGGTTAAGCCCTCTTAATTTAAGTATTAATCTAATCTTATACAACTTTAAACGATAGTTATATCAAAAACAACACCCAAACGTTGGCGCGTATGCAATTGACGTTATACCTTCCGTGCTAACTATGCCCATCCCATCGGTCGAAACCACGTTTTTTCCCATCCTTCATGTTCTTTCGCACGGCGATTTGATGGCCTACAAAGCGATGAGGCAAGAAGTGCGCCGGGTCCATTTCAACCACCTGGATTCGATTGATCTCGCTCAGTTCAACAAGCGCGGTGAGCCGGTCCTAATGAACAGAATCGGATGGGGCAAAATATACTTGCACGCGGCAGGGTTCATTCGTCAGCCCCTCCGCGACACACTTGAAATCACAGATGCCGGACTGGGCTTGGCCATGACGGGTACATGCCATTGGGTGGATCTTCAATCCACAGCGGCATGGCGCCAAAAGTTCGGTGGGAGCTGGGAAATTCCCGAAAATCATCGGTGATTGATTTAAAAAATATACCGAAAAAAAACCCCGCGCAGCCGCGCGAGGTTTTCTTCGAATGGGTGGCTAATGGGGCTCGAACCCACGACCCCTGGTACCACAAACCAGTGCTCTAACCAGCTGAGCTATAGCCACCGTTTCACCCCGTAGGGTGCGCAAAGATAATTGGAGTTTTGCAATTATGCTCTTCTCTCTAAAAGATTCGCAAGAAGATTTGTTGCAGACTCATTTCCGAATGCCATATCCCACGGAGAAGCTCATCAAAAAACTCAGATGAACCAATGAATTCAACCTGTTCAACCCATGTTATTTTTTCTTCTTGAAAAAATTAACGCTGTGTGCTTTCAGCAAATGGAAATCGTTCTTCTATTGGGCAACCAATCGCATCAGTGGATGCAGGATAAACCTCTTCTCCAGAAAGAGCTTGGTCAACAGCAAGAGCCAAATCTGCTCTGCGAGGTTTTGACCGGTGCTTTCCCAAAGCGTAGTAAAAATCATTGACGCGTCCGCGATACCGGACGTTGCCTTCAGGATCAATCAAAAAGGCTTCGGGCGTCCACTTGGCACCTACTGCCTCAGACCAACCGGTCGTGTCGCGTGCCAGCGACCAATCAATCCCATACGTCTCAGAAAATTCTGCAATCTGCTCTTCTGTTACCTTCGGATTCGGAAACCAACCGGTCATTTCTATCTGCTCCGAATATTCCGACTCCCACTGCTCTTGGAGGGCATTGAGATAAAACGTGTAGTCCTGACAAATGGGACACAAAGGCGCTAGAAACACCCAAACTTTCCACATCAGTCAACGACTTGAACGACGTGACTGCGAGCGGTACCGTCTGCCTGCGTGAGCCGGTAGAAATACGTCCCTGAATTCAATGAGGAAAGCGTGAAAGAACGCTGGTGGTGACCCGAAGCAAACGACTGCATTGGCAACCAATCCGCAACAACACGCCCTCGGACATCGAGCAATTCGAGCATGGCCTCAGCAGGTTCCTGGAAGAACCAACTCACGGTTACCTCCTGACCTGCCCGAGCCGGGTTGGGCCATGCAGGAAACAGGTTGTCGGTGCCGTAAACAATCCGGGTGTTCTCGTCCGCAGTTGACATCGTGATGTTCTCATCGCCGGGGAGGTAAGGGACATACTGGAAAAACAGCACATACATCTCATCGCCCGTCAAATCGCCCCAAGATGTCCATTGCGGTGGATCATTGGGGTTGCTGGGGTTATCTGATGTGTTATCGTAGGTGCATAATGCATGCATCTTGTAGCCCGCCGGGATGTGTTTTAAGGCTGGGAAATCGTAGATGCCTTGCCAATTGAAATCCCACTGCGGAATCGAAATCAATGGAATGGTATCGGTCTCATCCCCAGACACCGCGTAGACTTCCCAAGACTGCCCGAGCAAATGGCAATGGGGCATCACACTGAGCAAGCTCACATCTTCCGTGATATTCGCCACTCCGTGAAACGTCTTCACCTCATTGGGTTGGATGAAAAATGGCTGTGTCAGGTTCACGGGGGTCATCATTTCCAACTCCACTTCCCGCTGGATTGGGACGTCTGCAAAGAATAAATTGAATTCCGTTAGATCGGATTCATCGACCGGAGTGGGGCCGTAGTGCATTTGAAGGAGGAAGCGCCCATTGGGTCCAATTTTCTTTCCAATGGTCGCTGGGAACTCCGTCGGCTCTACGCCTGGTGCCCATCCTCCAAACAGATAATCCTCCACCGGAACACCGTAATCTCCGAAACTCTCATATCCCGCCTCCGGTGTTTCGGCATCCAATTCTTCGGCATCCGCAATCGACACGGCACTTTCGGTGTAAGCAATCAACGCGTGATGCGCAATCGCCCGGTTTTCAGGTCGAATTTCCACTGCCCGGATTTCTGTCTCCTCAGTCACTCCAGTCTCCAAGACATACACTTGGTATTGCTCACCCATATCTCCTCCATGCAGGTACGGCTCGGGCATCTGAATCACCACATCCGGATCACCAATTTGGCTACCTTCAGGAAAATCTGGCAAGCCTGGATTATCCGCAGGATCACCTTCGGGAGCTTCTGCCGCATTCCAATCCACCAGTACCTGAATTTCGTCTTCAGTCAAAAACCGCTCGCCCCGGAGGGATGCATATTCTGGATCCGGCGTCCAAGGGGGCATGTATTCAATGGACGTGACATACGAAATGAAATCGCTGTACTCTTTGACCTCGAGGTAGGTCGTAAACGGCATCGGCCCGATTTCTCCAACCCGGTGACACTGGGTGCAGTTTTGATAAATAATAGGTGCTACATCTGCATGAAATGTAGGCGCTTGGGCCCAAGTGGTGGCGGATGCCATCAGGGAGATTAAGGCAAATAAGAAAGAAAAACGTTGCATGGTGAAAAGTTAAGGTATCCCACCAATAAAGACGAATTGAATGCGTTAAGGTTTAATCATTTCCTGCCGACCTTTGGAATTCATGATCCGGAATCCGGCCCATACTCTGCGTGTGTTGCACCTCGCTAGCTGGTACCCCAGCAAGGTCCATGAGACCTTGGGCAACTTCGTCGAGCGCCACGTTCAGGCGATTTCCACCCGGCACGGCGGTGAAATCTGGTTCGCTGCTGCGGTGCCGGACGGACAAACGGTCCCGCTCGATACCACACGAGAACGTGGCACTTACACAGAACGCATCGTCTACTTCCGAGCCCGCAAACCCATGGTCTGGCATGTAACACGAGCATTGTTCAAGGCCGCGCAATCCCATGCTGAGAAAAATTCCCCGCCATTTGACCTCATCCACTTGCACGTCGCCTACCCAGCTGGCAAGGCCGCGCGCCAGCTGGCGAAGCGTTGGCGAGTTCCCCTGGTCATGACCGAACATTGGACAGCCTACCATGGGGACCAGCGTCAAGCCTTGCCTTTTTGGAGGCGTCAATCCATGCTGCGAACCGGGAATGCATCAACGGTAATCTGCCCTGTCTCGGAAGATCTCGCCCGGCGTATGCGCACATTCGGAATCAATGGCACGTACCGCCCGGTCCCCAATGTGGTCGACACCAAGCTATTCCATGCCTCCTCAGACGCCAATACCGAGGCCACTTCATTCAGGGCGCTGCACATCAGTTCTCTCCGGGACGATCAAAAAAACATCAGCGGGTTGCTGCGATCCCTCAAAATCGCCCTGCCCCAATGTCCCAATCTTCATGTTTCAATCATCGGTGACGGTGATCCTGCGCCTCACCAATCCTATGCCCAGCAACTCGGCATCGCAGACCGCATCAAAATCTTGGGTGAAATCTCGCTTCCGGAGGTGGCCCAGCGCATGCGCGAATCGGATGCACTCATCCTGTTTAGTCGCTTCGAGAATTTTCCTTGCGTCATTCCCGAAGCTTGGGCGAGTGGCATCCCCGTTCTCTCCACGGATGTGGGAGGCATTCGAGAACACCTCACTTCAGAACGAGGCGCCGTGATTGCCAGCGAGGACGAATCAGCCCTAGCGGCAACATTGGTGGATTGGTCGCAAGGCCGAATTCAATTTGATTCCTCCAAGTTGCGTGCCCATGCCGAAAAAACGTTCAGCATCGAAGCCGTTGCTAGGGACTACCACGAGGTGTATGAGGAAGCGCTTTCTACTTTTGGGACACCATGACGCAGCGGGAAGCCCATTCAACAAGAGAGGAGCACCATTCGGTTGGGACGCGTATTTTATTGCTCGGTTGCACAACGGCGGTCATCTTGATCAACACCCGGGTTCTCGGAGCCACGGGCCAAGGTGAAATTGCCTGGATTCAATTGGGCGTCTTACTCGTCACGGGAATCAGTGGATTCCTGGCCGGTGGTGCAGTGGTCTACCTGCAAAAAGAAATCCCGCTGCGGGCCATGCTCATGCCCGGCCACATATGGCTTGTTCTTGCCGCTATTTTGGGGACGTTAATCGGCGCTGCTTCGGGATTCTTGCCTACTGAGCACATTGCAGCTATAGCCTTGCTGGGTTGGTTGCAAGGAATGATCATTTTCCACAGCCAATTGCTACTGGCCCATCACCAAATCAAACAGCACAACCTCCTCCAATCGACCCAAGGCGGTACGTTACTTTTGGCCTTGGCCTTAGCTTTTTTTGCATTCAACCATCCAAGCGTTGATTCGTTTCTCGTTTCGCTCGGACTGAGTTTGGGCATTACCGCTGTCTTATCGGTTTGGTGGCTGCGTCGATTGCCATTCGGAAGGGGTGAGATGCGTCCGAAAGAAGTGGTCCAGCGCTTGTGGAGATACGGGCGTTCCGCCCAAACGGGTGCGCTGCTGCAGATGCTAACCAACCGCGCCAACTTCAGCATTCTGGCCCGGTCTCAGGCGGGACTGGCCGCCTCTGGCATTTATTCCATTGCCTATTATGGCCTGGAAGCCATGTGGTTGGTTCCACGAGCATTGGCCCCCCTGGTCTACACAAGAGCTGCAGCCGCTGACTCAAAACAACAGCGCATGCACAGCACCACCAACGCCTTGTGGAAGGCTCTTTTGGGCACGCTGGCTCTGCTCATCCCAGCGGTTCTAATCCCGGACACGTGGTATGAATGGGCCTTCGGATTCGACGGCATACAGCCTGTCATTTGGAGTCTCGCTCCTGCTGCAGTTTGTGGGGCCGTAGCCTCCATCGTCGCGCATCATCTTTCTGGCATAGGACAACATCGCTGGAACGCATGGACTTCAGGACTGGGCTTGGTCACGTTGGCATGGCTTGCCCAGCTATGGGTGCCGGATCACGGGGCCATTGGAGCGGCTTGGGCTGCATCGGGAGCAGCTGTGGTACAGACCACTGGCTTGATGCTGGCCTGGTGGAATTGCGAAAAGTCAGTGGATTGAATCCAATCCATCAAGGGCCGGTGGGCGCTTCGTCTGAAACCCCTCTCCTAACTTCACGCCGGCCAATCGGCCCATTGCCACGTCGCGGGCGCGGAGGTGTTCCAAAAACTCCGGAGTGCTAATGGGAGTCACCGGACCGGACGGGGCGGTATCGGGGCGATGAAACTGCGTCGCATATGCAGCAATGGCCTGCGCCTTGACTTCAGCGTACCCCTCGATGTCTACCACAAAATCTGGGTCCAACCAATGGTCTTGAATGCCATGGTACACCGCTAGGGGGCGCCAGGCTTCTGTGCCGATGTCGATTTTCGGCAACCCACTCAAAAAGGCTGCACGGTGTATGAGCTCCGCCCCACGGCCGTGGTCGGGATGGCGATCGCTCAGGGCATTGGCGATGACATTCCGAGGTCGCAAACGACGAATGACTTCGATGACTGCACGCAAGGACTTTTCGTTCACTTCAAAAAATCCATCTCCGAGATCGAGGTTTTCGCGGTGCTCAACCCCGAGAATGGCTTGAGCTTCGGCTGCTTCGGCTGAGCGGGTTTCCGCCGTGCCGCGGGTCCCGAGTTCTCCACGAGTCAAATCCACAATCGCCACGCGCATGCCTTGAGCCACACTTTTGGCAACGGTTCCCCCGGCAAACAACTCCACATCGTCCGGATGTGCTCCGAACGCCACGAGATCGAAAACGTGTTGATTGCTCATAGCACAAAAGTACGAAGTCGCTGCCGACCGAGTTCATTCGAAGAAAGGGTGCAGATCTCCGTTCGAATTCGGTACGATAAGGTATGGAATGTGCTGTTCAAACGGAATGAAAGTGGCCTCTCGGTGCATGTCTACCGTTTAATCTACACCTATGGAGCTCGAAAGTTCAAAGAAACGGGTCACTCCAGCGGAGATTTGAAGGGTACGCAGCTGTCCATTCCATGGCGCCAGCGAAGGATTTGTCAGTTCTTCACTCTGCAAACTTCCCATCCGTTGGAAGCCCGCAGCCAACGTGTTTGTACATTTTTATTACTTACTCGTCGTTCCCCAAATTTGTGACCTCAAAGCGGGTTTTTTCCAAAAAAGAGGCCAACCACTCATCCTTGCCTGAAAGAGTTGAAGATAACGATTGAACAAGAGGATAAAGGTCTTTGTTTTGCACTCATGTCAAACGCCAATTCTTCAGACGTCCTGGTCATCGGTGCAGGATTTGCCGGGATCGCCGCAGCTACGCAGCTTGCCCATCTCGGATACCAGGTCGACTTACTCGAGCGGCATGACCATGCAGGGGGACGCGCCCGGGTATTCGAAGCAGCGGGATTCACCTTTGACATGGGGCCGAGTTGGTATTGGATGCCGGACGTATTTGAAGCGTATTTCAAAAAGTTCGGAAGCGACGTACAAAAGGAATTGAACCTGGTCCGTTTGGATCCCTCCTACACGGTTTGGTTTGAAGACGGGCCTGTCGACATAGCGGCGGACCTCGAAACATTGAAAGCGACCTTCGACTCCATGGAAGCTGGCGCAGGAGCTCGGCTTCAAGCTTTTTTGGACGAAGCCGAAATTAAATACGAGATTGGCATGAACAATTTCGTCCGCAAACCCGCTCATAGCGTGCTGGAGTTTGCGACATGGGAGACCCTTCAGCAATCCACTAAACTCTCCCTTCTCAAGAGCTTTAGTGCACACGCCCGATCGTATTTCACAGACAAACGCTTGCTGCAAATCATCGAATTTCCTGTTTTGTTTCTCGGAGCCAAACCGGAGAAAACTCCTGCGCTTTATAGCCTCATGAATTATGCGGATACGGTGCTTGGCACGTGGTACCCCATGGGCGGCATGCACGAAATTGTGCGGGCCATGGTACGGATTGCTGAAAAGAAAGGCGTGCGGTTTCACTACAACGCCGATGTCAAATGCATCACAGATGACGGGCAAAAAGCGACGGGCGTGGAACTGCAGGATGGCACCCAATGGTCGGCTCGGACCGTGGTAGCCGGGGCCGATTACCACCATGTAGAACAGCACTTACTGCCTGCACAATGGCGGCGCTACGACCAGCATTACTGGGACAGCCGGGTGATGTCGCCGAGTTCATTGCTTTTTTATGTGGGAGTCGACACACGGGTGCCCAAGCTCCAGCACCACAACTTATTTTTTGACACGCCTTTTGGACCGCATGCCGAAACAATCTACGACACCCAAACATGGCCAGATGATCCGCTTTTCTATATCAGCGCTCCTTCCAAGACGGACAGCGGTATCGCTCCCGAAGGCCATGAAAATATGTTTTTTCTCATTCCATTGGCTCCCGGCTTGAAGGATGAGCCTGGCTTGCGCGACCGCTATTTCGAGGAAATGTGCGACCGCCTCGCCAAGCACGTTGGGATGGACATTCGTCCTCACATTGTGTACAAACGATCCTTCGCTCACGAGGAGTTTGAAGAGGATTACCGCGCCTTCAAAGGCAACGCATACGGCCTCGCCAACACCCTGCGGCAGACGGCATTCTGGAAACCCAAGATGAAAAGTAAGCTGCCGGGCATGTTCTTCACCGGCCAACTCACCACGCCCGGCCCCGGTGTACCGCCAAGCCTGATCAGCGGGGAAGTCGTCGGAAATGAGGCCCATCGATGGCTGTTAAAATTATCAGATGGACGAGATTGAACCTAAGCAACCCGTACCTTGTTCTCCCTCTATGGATGCCATGAATTTATATGACAATGTGTGCAAAGCGTGCAGCGTTTTGGCCACCAAATCATATAGCACATCTTTTTCAATGGGCATCCGCTTTCTCAGTCCTGCGCTGCGTCAGCCCATCTACTCCATCTATGGCTTTGTTCGGTTTGCGGATGAAATCGTGGACAGTTTTCATCATGCAGACAAGGCGGTCCTATTCGAACGCTTCAAACAAGACACCGAAAATGCTCTCAACGAGCGCATCAGCCTCAATCCGATTTTGCACGCTTTCCAAGATGTCTATCACACGTACAACCTGGACAAAAAGCATGTCGACTTGTTCCTGCGCAGCATGGAGTGGGATCTGCATAAGTCCGACTACGACCGCATGGGCTTTGAAGAATACATTGTAGGCTCCGCAGAAGTTGTGGGCCTGATGTGCCTAAAAGTCTTTGTCGATGGTGATCAAGCAGAAAATGACCGGCTGATGCCGTTCGCGGAACGACTAGGTGCAGCTTTCCAGAAGATTAACTTCCTTCGGGATTTGAAGGCCGATTACCAAGAAATGGGCCGCACGTACTTCCCAAACCTGGACTTATCCAACTTCAACGAGGAAACCAAAAAGCGCATCGAAGATGAAATCGATGCGGACTTTCAAGAAGCGTACCGCGGCATTGTTCAACTTCCTCGCTCCAGCCGCCTAGGAGTTTACATCGCCTACATTTATTACCAACGGTTGTTCCAAAAAATCCGCTCCCTCCCTAGCCACCGTATCATGGAAGAGCGAATTCGCATTGCCAATGCGCACAAAGTGACCTTGGCGTTTAGTTCTTATTTGCGGCACAGCCTCAACTTGCTCTAATGGTACCGACGGCTTCATCGCATCTCGTCATGAAGGCGGCTATGACTTGCGGGCTGCTTGCCTTCTGCTTATCGAGTTGGGCGCAGACGCCTCCTTCCATGTCAGAGGCCCGTGAAGCCTATCGCAATGCATGCTCATCTCCTGAGGAAAAGGCCGTGGTCCTTTCGTTCATCTCAACCGCAGAAAAGCTCAAAGCCGAGACGGATAATCCATGGACCCTGCAAGGCATGGAAGCTACCGCGCAAATGATGTTGGCAGAATCGATGATGAACCCCTTCGAAAAGTTGCAGCAATTCAACACGTGGAAAGGTCCACTTGAAGATGCCATCGACCAAGCACCAAACAATCCCGATTTGAGGTTATTTCGATTATCCATCCAATGGACCGTCCCGCCTCTCTTGGGTTATTCGGACGACATGGAGACCGACATGGCCTTGATTGAAGAGTCCATTGCATCGGGGCAGTGGTCAGAAGATTCCGCTCATTTGGCTTTCGTCTCTGCCTTTATCCAACACATCCGCGATGACCATTCCCACTGAGAACTTGTCACCTTTGAGCGGGACCGACATGGTGGTCCTGGTGGATCCCCAGGACCGAGAACTTGGCTTAATGGAAAAGATGGAGGCCCATCAAAAAGGCGTGTTGCACCGGGCTTTTTCGTTTTTCATTTTCAACAGCAAAGGTGAATGGCTTCTGCAACAACGCGCATGGGATAAGTACCACAGTCCGGGGCTTTGGACGAATGCTTGTTGCAGTCATCCCCGCCAAGGCGAGACCCCAGCAGCTGCAGCCACCCGACGGCTCCAAGAAGAAATGGGATTGTATTGCCAGGCTTCACCGGCCTTTAAGTTTTTGTACCGCAGTGAGTTTTCGAACGCCCTCATTGAACATGAATTGGATCACGTCCTCATCGGATATTCTGATACTCCACCAGCACCTTGCCCCGATGAAGTGGCGAGCTACCGGTACGTGAGCCTCTCGGATTTGGAAGTTGAGATGAAACAAAATCCAGCCCACTTCACGGTGTGGTTCCGCATTTGTTTTGGGGAAATCAAAGCCAAACTCGCAGCCCATCCATTTGTCACATAATGCCTGCATCTAAGCCACAGGTTGCGATCATTGGAGCCGGTGTAGCAGGGCTTGCCGCCGCCATTCGTGCCGCCGCCGCCGGAAGGGAAGTCACAGTGATTGAGCAGGCGTCTGAGCCCGGAGGAAAGCTCCGAGAAGAGCAGCACGGTGCATACCGGTTTGATGTGGGGCCTTCGCTGTTCACTTGGCCCGAACTCGTGCTGGAACTCGATGAGCTTGCGCGCGGAGCCGTCCCCAACAGCCCGGCCTTGCCACCGCCCTTCGCCTACCGGCAACTCGACCGTTCCACACACTACTTCTGGGAGGATGGGACGCGCCTGACGGCATGGAGTGATTCCGAACGCTTTGCCCAAGAATGCGCCGACAAACTGGAGGTAAACGCTTCAATTGTAGCCAACCACCTTGCTCATAGCACCCAATCTTTCCACGCTACCCGGCGTATTTTTCTGGAGCAAAGCCTGCACGAGTGGAATGGCAATTCAAATGGGAAATGGTCTGCCGCAGCGCGGTTTGCTCACCGGCTGCCTTGGCTCGGGACGTTGCATTCGTGGAACCGCAAGCGACTGAAAGAACCGCATTTGGTGCAGCTTTTTGACCGCTACGCGACGTACAATGGCTCGGACCCGCACCGCGCCCCATCGATGATGCATGTCATTCCTCATCTGGAACACGGACACGGCACATTTTTTCCAGAAAATGGCATGATCGGAATCACCCGGCACCTGCACGCCCTTGCCTCTGCGCTCGGGGTTGAATTCGTATTTGATCACACCGCAACGAGCATTCAACACCAATCCGGGCACGTTGAAGGAGTTCGAGCAATGGACTCGGCAGGTCATCCTGTCTTTTTTCCGGCCCAGTGCGTCGTATCGAATGCGGATATCTGGCCAACCTACCGTCATCTGCTCCCCACCCTAAAAGCCCCGGAGCGCATCCTCTCGCAAGAACGTTCAACCAGCGGTGTCATCTTCTATTGGGGTGTCCGCGGCATTCGGCCTGAACTGCACCTGCACAACATCTTATTTAGCAAGGACTACCGGACAGAATTTGAGGCCATTCAACAATTCGGCCATCCCGGCGAAGACCCGACTGTTTACATTCATATCAGTTCGAAGCTCAAACCGGATGATGCACCGGCTGATGCCGAGAACTGGTTCGTCATGGTCAACGTGGCCGCAGATCCGGATCACGTGGAATCCCTGGTGCCAGCTATTCGCCGAGCCGTGCTGGCTAAAATAAATCGCACCCTTGGCGCAGATATTGAACCGCTGATCGAAACCGAAACCCATTTTACGCCGCGCACCATTGCGCAGCGGACCAGCTCTCATTTGGGAGCCCTTTACGGAGCCAGTTCCAACAGCACCCTCTCAGCCTTCTTTCGGCACCGCAACCGAAGTACAAAACTGAAAGGTTTGTACTTTTGCGGAGGAAGCGTGCATCCGGGTGGCGGTATTCCTCTGTGTCTTTTGAGCGCCCGCATCACTTCTGAATTGATTGAGCAACACGCATGAAGACCTCCAGTTTTGAACTCCATTGGATTCCCAGGATCATGCTTTTGTTGCACGCGGTCGGCGTGGCGGGCATCTTGGCGGGTTATGGTCAGTACTTTCTGGACTTCACAGCAGCTAATCTCTTCATCAACGGTTTGCTCGCGGCATGGGCGGATTGGGAGCAGCGGCATGGGTCTTGGATTGTTGCTGTTGTCGGAGGAATCGGAGTCGAAATCATCGGGGTGCAAACGGGATGGTTGTTTGGGAATTATGGATACGGCGAAGTACTTGGCCCCATGTTGGCGGGTGTTCCGCTGATTTTGGGTGTCCTGTGGTGGGTGTCTTTGATGGGATGTGGCCATTGGACAAACCGGCTAATGGAATGGCGCAATTGGTCTTCGGAAGGGAAGCGTGGCGCCGTCCTGAGGGCTTCAATCGCGGCCACCATGATGACCGCATTTGATGGGATAATTGAACCGGTAGCCATCCAAGCTGGATGGTGGCAATGGGATGGATTCGCGGTGCCGTGGTCCAATTACGGTTCTTGGTGGGTCCTCTCCTTTTTGTTTTATCTGATGCCGAGAAAGGCCGGGAAAAACATCGGCACTGGATTACTTGTTGCCATCTTTGTATGCTTCTTTCTCTTTCTGAATTGGTTCCCATGGACACGTTGACAGCCCTCTTTCCTGCACTCATTGTCATTGCTACGTTTGTAACGATGGAAGGCGTCGCGTGGTTTGCCCACAAGTACTTGATGCACGGGTTGATGTGGTATTTTCACGAAGATCACCACGTCCATAAGCCTGGATTCTTTGAAAAAAACGATTCCTTTTTCTTGATTTTCGCAGTACCCAGTGCGTGGTGTTTTATCTCGGGATCCATGGCAGGCGGTGATTTTCGGGTATGGATTGGGACGGGCATTGCCGCGTATGGGCTCGCTTATTTCCTGGTACACGATATCTTTATCCATCAGCGATTCAAGATTTTTACCCGCACAGAAAACACCTACTTGATGGCCATCCGCAAAGCTCATAAAGTCCACCACAAGCACCTGAGCAAAGAGGAGGGCGAGTGCTTCGGTATGCTGTGGGTTCCATGGCATTACTTCGTTGATGCCCGCCGGGCCATGCGTGCGAGACGACAAACAACTGCGGGCTGATGGAGTGGTATCAATTCAAAGGGCTGTACCTCGCTGTGGATTTGGCTGTGCTCGCCTTGCCCTTGATCCTGAGTTTTGATAAAAACGTCCAGTTCTATAAGCACTGGAAGCACTTTTTCCTGACCAACTTGGGGGTCGGTGGCTTTTTCATCCTTTGGGATGCCCTCTTCTCGGAGATGGGAGTTTGGGCATTCAACCCCGACTATTTGCTGGGGCCTGAGCTGTTGGGGTTGCCACTGGAAGAGTGGCTCTTTTTCTTTTGCATTCCCTATGCGAGCGTATTCACGTACTTCTCTTTGAAACATTACGTCAAGCGCAACCCGCTCATCCATGCTGACACCACACTGAACTTCGCCGCTATTCTGACGTGCGCAGGGCTCATCATCGCTTATTTCCCGAGATACTACATCGCGCTGACCTCGTTTTATGCGCTGGTATGGCTGGTATGGGCCACACGCAATTCAAAGTCCTTCATGGCCGATTTGTGGCTGGCCTACTTCGTATTGCTCCCACCGTTCATCATCTCCAATGGTGTACTGACTGGATTGTCATTTTGGGAATTTCCTCTGCTGCACCATTCTGCTGAGAATATTTTGGACCAAATTGTCTGGTATCATCCCGGTCACAACACAGGATGGCGCATATTTACCATGCCTGTGGATGATTTAGTCTATGGCTTTTTGCTCATCGCCATGCACGTGGCCGGCATGGAGCGATTAATAACACGGGATCAGCGCAAGGCCGCCTTATCCCAAGCAAAAACAGCTTGAACGGGACGGTGATCCGACAATTCCACTGCGCCCGTCTCGTAAGAAAGTACCTCCAGCTCAGGACTCGCCCACATCTGATCAATCCGTAAAAACGGGAGTTGACCTGTGTACGTGGCTCCCAAGAAGGAGCCTCCCTGAGGCCGGCAACTTCCGTACGCATCCTTCAAGGTACCGCTCAAGCGTTCCGCGGCATAGGAAACGGGTGCATCGTTGAAGTCGCCAGCAAGTACCACTGGAAACGGACTGCCTTCGACGCTCGATTGAACCTGCAGCGCCTGCTGAGCACGTTTGGACCAAGCGTTTGACAACCGTGCAAACAAGCGGCTGCGGTTTTGCTCATCGCCCACGTTGCGCGCTGCTTCGTAATCCTCTTTTTCGAAACCGATGCTACTCAAATGCACATTGTACACCCTGACGGTGTCCCCTTCAACAAGGAGATCCACCGACATCGCACTGTTGTTCTTGTCGTTCTCAAAGCGAATGGCCTCCTTTGCTGCAATGGGATATCGCGAGAGTACGGCCAAACCAAACAGCTTATCCTGCCCTCTGCCCAATTTGAACTCCTCCTCCCAATGAGTCATTCCCGTCGCTTGCTTGAGCCGCTCAGAAGACATCCAAGGCTGGCGCCGGTCTTCCAAGAAGCACTCTTGCAAACAAATCACATCGGCCTCTTGTCGAGACAAGTAGGCTAGAATGGAATCCCGCACATGCGGCTTCTCAATCCAGGCGTAGCGATTAAATTGGCGCACATTCCAAGTCAGCACCCGGAGAGTTTGTACCTCTGCTTCTTGTGCCTGACCCCTTCCCCAACCGCCCCATGTGGAGGTGTAATGGGAACTCAACACCGAAATGACCAAGAGCCCTATCAAGCCGAGTCTCCAACGCCGGACTGCCCAAGCGCCAAGTGTGCCGACCAAAAACACTGCCGAACTCAGTGGATAGGCCAAGCCAAAGAGCGCCAACCACGGCAGTTGCTCTGGTCTAAGCATTACCGCAAGTTCCCCCAATAGAAGCATCGTCAAGCCACCATACCAGAACAAAACCGGCCAAAATGAACGTGGCCTAGATGGCGTGGTAAGTGCACTCATTGGTTGGACTGACGGAACAAAAAAGCCTTTTCTGCTTCCGTTAAATTGTCATAGCCGTGCTTGGAAATCTTGTCCAAGATGAGATCCATTTGCTCACTTCGCTTCTTCTTCTCCAAGTTGAATTCCTCATCGGACTTTACCCTCGAAGAACGCGTGTCTTTTACCTTGCGGAACTTTGTTTTTCGGCGCAAGTTGGGCACGCCTCCTCCCTTCCAAAGGGTCACCACTCCATCGATGAGTCGCTCAAACCACCTCACCCAATCCCTGCCAGCCGAGGCCTGCTTGATCATCGCATACCCAAAAGCTGCTCCGCCGAGGTGTGCTAAATTCCCACCCGGATTGGCCCCTTGGCCCAAGGCGAAATAATCCAAAAGCACCCAGCCAATGGCCAAGTACTTCAGCGGAATGGAACCCAATAGGAAGAGACGTACCATATAATTCGGTTGGGCGGTGGCCGTGGCGGACATGATGGCCATCACTGCGGCGCTCGCACCATAAGCAAACGTGCCCTGCTGCAACCCGGGAAACACATTGCTCGCCAACGCATAGACAAGAAAACCTGCGAGACCTCCAACGAAATAGGTACTCAACAATCTGCGCTCTCCAAACTGCCCCATGTACAACCGCCCCATCCAATACAGCCAGAGCATATTCATCACCAAGTGCCAAACATCTACATGCACAAACAAGTGCGTCAACACCGACCAAGGACGCATCAAAAGCAATTCAGCTTTCCAAGTCGTTGCAAGCCCAAACACCCCTGAATCCGATTCAAAATCGAACGCCCCCAATTTCTTGAGTAGACGGAGAGTCATGACAAGCGTGAACATGGCCACATTGACAAAAACCAGCCGGGTCAACATGTTGCCCGAGCTCCATTGTCGTTTTAAGTCATCCCACATGCGTTCGATTCCCTTTCATCAATAAAACGTTCCTCTGTCCTTTTGCCAGCGTTTCAAGAGCAAATAGCCAAAAAGCATTCCGCCCAAATGCGCAAAGTGCGCTACGTTATCGCCGGAAGCATTGTCCAATGCCAGGCTCAATTCCAACACGCCGTAACCAATAACAAAGTATTTCGCCTTGATGGGAATGGGCGGAAAGAGTAGCATCAACCGTGTATCAGGGAAGAGCATTCCGAAAGCAAGCAAGATTCCAAATACCGCCCCAGAAGCACCCACAACCCGACCAAATTGCATGTCCAGACTCATCACCCAACGATCATCGGAAACCGATAAAGGCTGCTCGAATACCGGAAAAAATGAACCGTATGCATTATACAATTCCACCCCGAGCACGAACTCGTGGAGGAAGAACCCTCCCAAACCACAAATGATGTAATAATTAAGAAACCGCTGCCCTCCCCACAATCGCTCAAGCTGGCCACCAAACATATACAAGGCGAACATATTGAAAAACAGGTGACTAATGCCCCCGTGCATGAACATGTGGGTGATGACTTGCCAGGGATAAAAATTCGGAGATCCTGGATAGGTTCCAGAAAAATAATACAGCATTTCACTTTCTCCCAAAGCAACGGTCGCCAGGTAAAATAGCACGTTGATGATGATCAAGTTTTTGACGACAGGGGGGACGTTGTTCAGCATTAGCGGAATCGTTGCTCTAATTCATTTGACTCAAAAGTAACAATCACGGTGCGGCCAAATGGATCCAAGACGGGCGTCGAGCAACCAAAAAGGCGGTCCACCAAATCCACCATTTCTTCAGGCTTCAGCGACTTACCGACACGAACGGCCATCGTCTCCGCCAACCGCGCAGCGACCCGCTCTTCACGGCTCACTCCAGCGACTTCCTCTTCTCGTTCTTCCAAAACGGCCAATATCAGGGATTCTGGGGTGTTCTCTCCTTCCACCGGCATGCCTTGTACTTCGATGCCGTCCTCACTTTCGGCGACGAGCAATCCAAACTTTGCGAGCCAAGTGCTCGACTCAAGGACGAATAGCTGGTCCGC
>Ga0209601_1000473_pt1 | contig 32333 bp, 7 predicted proteins | sample COGITO_mtgs_1104_4_FD_184796 | JGI IMG/M metagenome (GOLD analysis project Ga0209601, IMG submission 184796) | Pelagic marine microbial communities from North Sea - COGITO_mtgs_110426 (SPAdes) (version 2) | ecosystem: Environmental > Aquatic > Marine > Epipelagic ...
TCTATTGATGACAAGTTCCGTATGCGTATGTTTGGTAGCGGCTTAAAAAGACACAAGGCAAACTATCAGTTTACTCATGATGGACAAGCGCCATGGAGAAAAAATCAAGCAGATCCAAATGCTATAGATCCAAATGCTGTAGATAATTTACCTACTAGACCTTTAGAACAGATTGAGACTGGTGTTGATACAAAAGATAGACGTCCAATAGGAATGGATGGTAAAGAGATAGCTAAACCAGATAGCCAAAAAAGTATTAGAGAATTGGCTATTGGAAATTTAGGTCAAGGTAATTTTTCTGAAGATGACATTCTTAAGCAAATGGATGTAGTCAAGTCAATTAGAAGTAGGTCAGGTGTAGACAGAAGTGCACAACCTGAAAACTATGCACCAGAACCTTCAGCTGATATGGCTGGAGAGTTTCCATTAAGAGGTCGCCCAAAAAGAGTTGTTAAAAGAGCTCAGAAAAAATTTGATAAAGGTGTAGAAAAAGGAAGAATCATTGAAGATGAGGATACTTTTAACAATGGTGGTCAACCATTTAATCCTTATGCAGCAGAAGATGCTTACATGCAACAGCAACAAGCTATGATCAATCAGTATAACCAACAAAGATATGGCGGTCAACAGTATGAAAAAGGCGGTGAACTTAACAATGAAGCAACAGATGTATGTCCTGAAGGATATGTGAACAATGGTAATGGGTGTGTTCCTTTTCAAGGAAATAATTCACATCCTCCTCAATTAGATTTTAATCCTAATAATACTTCACTAGTTATTCCAAAAAGTAACGCGCAGAATGATTTGAGACATGAAGAAATGCGCCGGCGATTAAGATACTTTGATGATAATCAACGGGCTAATGAAAACTATAATAGTGAAAGAAACGCTAATCCTTATTTAGCTCCTCTACAAATGGCTGTTGGTGGTCAACCTTCTTGGGCGGTAACAGATGTTCAAGCTAAGACTAATAGAGGTTGGGGAAAATGGGCTGCTGATGCAGGTATAGATCCTGCTTTAGGCCTGTTTACTAAAATGGGTGAAAATTACCAAGACAATAAGACTGGAACTATGGGTAAACCTATAGAGCAAGCTATGGCAGAAGGTGATATTACAAATGCTCCTAATGTAGCTAATGCTTATCAGGCGGAAGATGTTAGCCAAGGTGGTTGGGCTGAAAATTCTATGGACTTTAAACCAAATCAAAAGGTCTTTAACCAATTTAGAGGATATGATGCTGGTACTATTGGCGGCGCTGCTGTTGCACAGTATGGTGGTCAATATCAAATGGGCGGTACATATGAAGTATCAGAAGATGAAGTAAACGCTATTCTTGCAGCGGGTGGACAAATTGAATACTTATAATCATGAAGAAAAAGATTAAGATAACAGGCTTGCCTCAAAAGAAATCTGGTGGGGCGTTTAGAACTTTTGGAGTACAAACACCTCCTAACCGAGATACTGTATCTCGCAAGAAAGGTTTTAGTGATAATAGGAGTACAGCAGAAATTAAAGTAAACAAAACCTTAAAGCCTACTGAAAAAGAGAATGCTACTTTGGAAGCAGAGCTTGGAGAAACTGTTGTTACAAGTTTGAATAAAGATGGCTTACCTGAATTTTATAGAATTCTAGGAAAGCGTCATTCACAAGGAGGAACACCTTTAAATTTACCAGAGGATTCATTTATCTTCTCAAGAGATAACGCAATGAAGATTAAGAACCAAGGTATTTTAGATTATTTTGGTAAGAAGGGTAAAGGAAAGAAGGGGTTTACACCGGCGGATGTATCAAAGTCATTCAACATAAATACGTACAGAGAGATCCTAGCAGATCCAAATACAGATAAACTTTCAAAAGAAACTGCTGAATTAATGATTAAGAATTACACCAAGAAACTTGGTGCTTTAGCTTTAGTTCAGGAATCAACAAAAGGATTTGATGATGGCATACCAAGTATTGCTATGCCTTTCCTAGACTCTATAGGTATAAATCCTATGTCTTTCTTGGAATCAGAAAATGGACCAGAGCAAGCAGCAATGGGAGCGATGGGTGCAATGTATGGTGGTGAAATGAAATTAGGTGGAACTGTAAAAAAATTACAACAATTTAAAACTGGCGGTTCTACATCTGCTTTAAAGAAATTTGATGAAGGTGGTCCAGTTAAATTGAAAAAAGGAGATCGTGTAATTTTTGATCCTCAAAGTCAACGCTATATGATTCTTGACAAAAAAGGCAGAAATAAAGGTTTTCTAAATTTACCTGCTGGAGTTAACGCAGGCACACAAGCTGATCCAAATTTAAAACCTAAAGTTGTATCAAGTTCAAAGCCTACTAATAAGCAAAATATACCTGATGGTGTTCAGAAATTTGATCCTAGTAGAGATGATTATGATGAATCAAAAGTAAAAGAAGGTGATTATATTATTAAAAATGGTAGATGGTATAAGGTAAATGGTAGAACTGTGACACCCTATGATGGTACTAAGATTGAAGACTTAGACCAAAGGCTTATGGGTGATTCAGGTGATTTAAGAGAAGCATATGGTAGATTAGAACAAAAAATTAATGGTGATTCTGATTTACGAGCTGCTATATTAACAAGATATAAAGAAGATATAAAAAAAGCTAAAGCTAAAGGTATTCTAAAACAATCAGATATTGATGAAGCTGCTGGTTATAGTGATGAAAAAATAATAGAAAATTATTTAGAAGCTGAAAAACAAATTATGATTATCAATGCTCAAAAAGGAGACATTGGTGCTGCTGATACAAAAGACAAATGGGATAGAGGAGTAGATTCTGAAACAGGACTTCCTAAGAGTTATGTTGCTGCAGCTAAAGAATTAGGTTTTAAACCTAAATCTATTGCAGAAACTTTTGCTTTTCAAATAAATTATAATGGTATAGAAACATTAAAAAAAGATCCTAAATATGAAAAGTCTTTAATTGATTTTAAACAATCTCAACATGGTCTTGATGATGAAGGTAAAGGGATGTCAACAAATAAAAAAATATCTGATGCTGACGGATGGTGGGGTAATACTACTGTTGGTCAAGCGCTTGTATATAAACCTACAGAGACAGGATTGGATATGTCTGAGGTTGAAGATCTTGAACCAGAAGCTGATGTAAAACACCTACCTGCAACTTTACCTAATCCATATGAATACACACCATATTGGAAACAAGATTTAAGAAACATAGGGATGGCCGGTTACGGCTTAGCCAGTGTAAGAAAAGGTGAACCTATCCGACAAAATGCTTTCTATGAGGAAAAGAATCCTGTATTTGCTGACTTTAGAGGAGGCGCTTCAAGATTGAATGCTAATACTCAAGCAGGATTGCAAGGAGCTCAAGCTTATGGAGCAAGTGCTGCACAAACAGGTGCTCAATTTGCTAACATGCAAAAGAACAATGTAGCCGGTGTACTTGGTTTACAAGACCAAGAGTACAAGCAGAACTTAGGAACGGCTAACGCTTGGGAAGCAAGACATGAGGCAGCAAGAAATGAGGCCAATAGATATAACGGTATAATGAATAAGACGTACTGGGATGAAACAGAATTAGCTAATAATAATTTCAAGAATGAGAAAATGGCTAATATGGCAAATCTTGTTGCTGCAATCAATACAGCTGACACTAATAGAGATAAAACTGAAGGAGTAAATGTAAGGAGTGATGATTGGTTCATAGATCCTAGTAAAAGAAATGGAAGATTATTTAATAGAAAATATAACCCTGTTCAGATAACTCCGAAGAATCCTGTAAACAATAATTCTACATTTGATTTGGCAAAAGAATATCAAAGTTCCGTTGCTGGTATGACTTGGGCTGAAGCAACAGCCTTAGCAAAAGCAGATTTAGGTCAATCCAATGCAGTACAGGATATGCCTGAAGGATACGTTAATCCTGCCGCATATGGATACCCAGGACAACCCTCATAAACATATGAGGTTTGCTAAACATATATTATTTTTGTATAAACTGATTCAATAATGGCAACATACTTAAGCGGGGTCACACCCTATATTCCACAGATACAACCATTTGCTCCAGACTTAAACTTCTACTCTGGGGTTTTGGACTTTAAACAAAGTAAGACTGACCAAGGTCGTGACCAACTTAGTACTATGTATGGTTCTTTGTTGAATGCGCCAATGATGCGTGATGATAACATTGCATCTAGGGATGCTTTCTTTAAGACTATAGATCAAGATATCAAGAAGATGTCTACTATGGATTTATCTAAAGCGGCTAATGTGCAAGCGGCATCAGGTATCTTTGAACAAATGCTTGACAATAAGGGTATTGTTAAAGATATGGTCTGGACAAAGAACTTCCAGAAGCAACAAGGTAAATCAGAAAGTTTCAAGAACTGTATAGACATTGAGAAGTGTGGTGGTGCTTGGTGGGAAGGTGGAGACAAAGCTCTTCAGTATAAAGCTGATGAGTTTAGAAAAGCCACTAAACAAGATGCTTTAAATTTTGGTAATGCTAATTATACACCATATCAAGATGTAACGAAAAAAGCTATGGCTCTTGCAAAAGAAGCAGGGTTAAGTATTTCTGTTGATCAATTACAGGGTGGCTATATTACTACTACTAAAAATGGACCTATGCTTGTAGGGCCTTTACAGAACTTGTTTATGGGCTCATTAGGTAATGATCCTAAGATTACGGAGTACTATAAGACTAAAGCTTATGTAGACCGAAAAGAATGGGTGTATGGTAATGAAGCACAATACGGTTCTACAGAAGCCGCTGAACAAGCTTACATTAATGAGATGACTCCAGTGTTGGATCAGATGTTTAGTAAGTCAAAAGCTGATATTGAAAACCAAGTTGAAACAACGTCACGTATCAAAAAAGATGTAGCAAAGAAAATTGCTAGTGATGGTGCCATGCCTGGTAGTACAATAGCGAAAGTATATAATGACTTGAATAATCAAGAAGGTGGTTACTCATCTTCTTTAGCAGTAGTTGAAGATGCCTCTAACAATGTTAATGCAATTGCTGAGAATAATAATCCTAAATATACTGCTGAGTATATTGATAGAGCTATGGCTTCATTTGGATTAGGGCAAGACATTAATGCGGCAGCAAACACTTTGGCTTATAAGGATTATGAGTTCAAGATGAAAGAGGATCCATATTCTATGGAGGCTTATAGACAAAAGAACAGAATGATTCTTGCTGACCAGAGACACAAAAATAAATTAGAATTAACTAAATATAAATTCGACCTTGATCAATATGCTGAACAACTTGTAGCAACAGGTGGTGAGATATATAATGTAGGTACTCCAACAGATGTTATGGGTGCTGCAGATCCTGGTAATCCAAATAGTAAATCTTATGAGGCTAGTCAGAAAGGATTCAACGAGTTCAGTGATGATAGAGAAGCTTTAAAAAATGATTTAAGTTCTTCTGAAAGAGGTATTGTATCTGATATTTATAAAGCCACAGCTAATGCTGCTGCATCAGGAGATACTCAAGCTCAAACAGACTTGGTAGCTATTGTAGATGCAATGGCCAATGCTTCAATGACAGGTGATGAAACATTGTCTGGAGAAGGAAGAGGTAGTGAAGTACGTGGTTCTGGTGGCGGAGGATTAACGGGTGGTATTACTCCAAACCAAGGAAGAGCATTAAAAGAGCAATTAGCCAATGCAACAACATTGGATCAGAAATACGCGATAGCTAAAAAGTATGGCGGTAATATAAATGAACTTTCAGGTACTGCCGTTGATGATATGTATGAGAGTACGATCAAAGGAATGTATGACAGAACTGGAGGCAATGAGGTTTTAAGACCACACTTAGATCAAGTATGGGCAAACACAGCAAGTAACAGACGTTCTATAGAAGCTAAGAATTCAGCACTAGAACAAATGGATGGTTGGTATGCAAGTGAAGCACAAGAGGTTATTAGTAAGGCCGCTTCAACAGGCAAGTACTCAGATTTTGAAGTAGATGCTTTTGAATCTTATATTGATGCTAAAGGTCACACTGTTGGTAAGGAACAATTTGTAAAGAACATGGTCTCAAAAGGTCATAGTTCAAAGGTTGCAAATGAAATGTTCAGAGGTGACAGAAGGTTAGCAATGGGTGAAGATTATGATTCTGCTACTGGAGAAATAGAAGGAGGATTCTGGTCAAGTGTAGGAAACGTTTTAGGTTCCGTAGTTGATGGAATAGGAACTACTGTAGCTGGTGTAACTGGTGAATTAGCCAATGTCCTTGAGTGGGTAATGCCTTGGAATGACCTTGAAGAAGGTGAGATGGGAAGTGGTTGGAGTTGGTGGGATGGAACAGAACATTTAGGAGGATGGGATTATGACTCTCCTACTGACAGAGCTAATAGAGCTGGTTATGGCGCAGGTGATGCAGGGGATACATGGTTTGGAAATGAAGATCTTCAGATGGGTGCTCCGGGTATACATGATATGTGGCAAAGAGCTTTTAGTGAAAATGTAACACCTGATGGTGATAGAGCATGGTTAGGTATAAATGGAGCTGGAGATTCTTATTCTCAAGGAATAAGATTTGATGCAGCTGATCCTAAGTTTTATAGAAGTACAGCAACAATTGGAACAACGGGATTTTTAAAGGATGCTATAAATAGTGGTAACGCTATTGTCAGTATGGGAGGTCCTCAAAATAGTGTACCTGGTTCAAGCATGGATAATGGTCAAATGATTTTACAGCAGTTGTATAAAGATATGGCTACTATGAAAAAAGGTGCTTCAAGACCAATACCAACTGTTACTTATCAAAATATTGCGGGTGAAGATGAAAGCATGACTGCTTTAAATATTAAGTTTAACCAACCGTATGTAAACAAATATAAGGGGAGTGAAAAAGAACCAGGTGTTCTCCGTCCTTATATGAAGGAGCTTACTACTGAAGGTATGACCGTTTATCTTCCAAAGTCTGATGCTACAAACGTATTTGCGGCTAGCTCTCAAAAGAGTTACAATGAACAGCTTATGTCATGGAGAGGTCAGATTGATTTTGATGGTCATCCCAATTATTCAAAAGATTTCCGTATAGAAACAGATAAAGAGACAGGCCAATATCATGCGCGAGGAAAATACGCAATTGGTCTAGATGAATCAGGTAATACAATGTGGGATGAGATTGATGATGTTTATGCATTTAATACACCACTTGATAGACTTGTGTCAGATTATGATGGCTTCTTAGGAACTATTGCTTCACAAAACAAAGCTATTGTAGATGCTTGGACTCTTCAAAACGGAGTTAAAGATCCACAACAACTGTTAAATCAATAAGACATGGGAAGATTTGATGACATTGATCCGAGTTCACCATTATATACGGGGCCTCCGGCACTAAGTGCAAGCGATAATACTTTTTCACCTGAAATGCTTAAACCGCAGGCTCCTGTACCAGCAAGCATGCAAAACATGCAAAGCATAAATGGAGTAAATGTTAAACCATTTGTTCCACCACCAAGTCTTGGCACAAACTTTCCAAAAGCATCTAGTAATACTATAGCGGCTACTGTGCGTAGTTTTCAAAACAGAGATTTAATAGCAGCTGACCAATTTAAAATGACTAAGTCAGGTACTGGAGATTTCAGAAACCCTATGGGTGGAAATAACTTTTACGAAAGATATAATTCTGTTGGTTATAGAGATGTATATGAAAAATTAGGCTTTTCACCATTCAGAGATAATGAGGAGCTTTACAATAAGAACACTTCAATGTGGGATGATTGGCAAAGAGCAGGTGCTCAAACATTTGCTAATGCAAGTATTGCTTTTAAAGATGCTGCGTCATTTGGTAAGCTTACAGATACTGAAGCTGCTACGGCACAACAAAAAGCTATGGCAATTGGTAACACAACTAAAGGTGGTGTTCAAGGTTTCTTAGCTAATGGTGTCTTAAATGCTGGTTATACCTTTGGTATTATAGCAGAGCTTGCTGTAGAAGAAGCTGCATTATTTGCTGCTGAAGTTGGTTTAGCTGCGGCAACGGGTGCAACGCTTGGTGCCACTGCACCAGGTTTTGCTGCTAATACAGCTTTAATGGCTTCACGCGCAACACGTGCTTTTGGTAAAATAAAAAGTGCTTATAAGGTTGCCAGCAACATGAGGAAAACTCTCGGTAATCTAAAAGATGCTAATAAGGCACGTACTTTTTTTAAGAGTGCTGCAAATTTCATAAACCCATTAGAGAATACAGCTCAGTTTTTTAGAGGCGCTAACAAAGTAGACGACCTAGGAAGACTTGCTTATACTACTAAAGGTGCTGGTGCATTCTATGCAGATGTTCAACAACTTCGTTTAGCTTTTGGAGAAAGTTCATTAGAGGGTGGTCATACTCAATTAGACATGGAGAAGAATCTTTATAGTGAGTTTACTGCTGAGAATGGAAGAGCACCTAATAGAGAAGAAGCAACAAATATTAAAACTCTAGCTAGACAAGCAGGTGAGAGTACTGCTTTGATAAACATGCCTACTATACTTTATAGTAATAAAATATTATTTGATGGTTTACTTAGACCATCAAAACCAGTAAAAGATATTATTAGTAAAAAAGGAAAGAATATTTTGTTTGATCCTAAGAAAGCAGCGATGCAAAACTATACTAAGATAGCTCCAGGATTTATGAGCAAGCCTCTAACATATTTGAGGAATCCTAGATTACTTGGTTCAGCTGCTAGAAAATATACAGCAGGTGCTATACCTGAAGGTTTACAAGAAGTTGCACAGGAAACAATATCTGGTTCAACTAAAGATTATTATACGGCACAATTCAGAGGAAATACTGAAAGAGGTCAATGGTATAATATGCTTGGTGACAACTTAGTAAAGCAGGTTAGTAAAGAAGGACTGCATACATTCATGTCTGGTTTTATGATACCTGGTTTGATTGGCCCAGTAATGGGACCTGTTGGTCAGATTAAACAAGAACTTTATAGTGGAGGACAAGGCATAAAGAATTTGTCTTTACGTTATACTGATCCTGCTCAATGGAAAAAAGTAAAAGATGAACGTGCTGCAAAATTAGATGACACTGTAGAAAAGCTCAACGAGTTTTATGCAGACCCTGCAAAATATCTTTCACCGGATCTATTAAACTTACAGCAACAGAAAGCTGCTAGACAAGGTGAGGATGATGCTGAACAAATGGATGACACTAAAACACTCCATGATATTAAAGATAGTGCCAGTTTTGAACACATCACTACAGCATTAGAGATGGGTAGGTTTGATACAACTATGGAAAGGTTGGAAAGCATGAAAAATATTTCAGCGGAAGATATAGCTGAATCATATCCTCATTTAACAGAAGCAGAATTTGGGAATATTATTGATAAGGGTGTTAAGCGTGGTAAGTCTATTCAAAAAAGATGGGAATATGCAACAGAGTTTTTAAAAAATCCTTATGATTCACGTAAAAAAGGTTTAGATTCTAGGGCAAGGGAAGAAGAGTTTCTTCAGGAAAGTGCTTGGAATAAGGCTATTAAAGAACTTGTCTTTAATCAAGACACTTTTGATAGATCTCTGGAAAGAACTGAGTCTATACTTTCTACAGCTCAAGCAGATTCAGGACTAGCAAATACTCCTTATGGTGAGTTCAGTGTTATGTTTGATTTTGAACAAGCGGGAAGTGAGCTTGATAGCTTGAAAATGCAAGTTGAAAGTTTAAAAGGCGAGATGATTGAGCCACGCCAAAAGAAATTACAAAAAGAGAAGCAGACTCAGTTAGAGTTACTTACTTCTTATGTAGATGCGCTTGCTGAGGCTAAGGTAAATACGGTTGAAGAAAAGATGCCTGCTAAAGATTTAGCCGCTATACGTAAATCTTTTGATGCTTATGTTGATTTTCTTGGACAAAAGAATGGTGACTTTATTCAATCTCAAAAACTTGATGCAACATTTAAAAGCATTATAGATTATCAGATGCTTAAAGGTAGATCAAAGAAAGCAAATGATGCTGTTAATATTTTAATTAATCCAAAAGGTTTTGCTGAAAAATTTGAAGAGATTAAGTTTGTAGAAGCCGAAATTTACGCTAACAGAAAAAATGAAATAAGAAAATCCTTAGAAGAGTTTATTAAAGTAAAAGATAAGAATGACATGCTTAACGAATTGTATGAAGCAGGTATGTTTTTTGATCCCGCAGACTTGGTTAAACTAGAAGAGGAAGGAATAGTACCAGATACATTTTATCTTACAGAACATGAAGGTGATGACAAGATGGAAGTTGTTGCCAATTCAGAACAATATTCTAAAGCTATACAGATACTTAACAAATACATGGATAGCTTAACTAACATTGATGCCGGTCAGGATAGAAGTCCTTATAATCAAGTTGGTAGAAATAAACTTAAAAATGACAAGCGTACATATGATGATATTGCTAAACAGTTTGGATTTGATACAACACTAAAAGAAAAAGAGGTTGATGCTAAAATAGAAAGTTCAAGACAAAAAGAGCAAGCAGAATTACTTAAGGCTATTCCAAACGCTGAGAACTATTTAACAGATGGTAAAGTTGATAAAGAAAAGATAACTAACCCTGAAGATATAGCTAAGTTTGAAGAAATATACGATAGGTATGACAAGATTATATCTCCTTTATTAGAATCTAAAAAAACACAACAAACTAATAATGTTGCTTTAGAAACAAAAATTCCTTTAGTACAAGTGCTACAAACTATTATAGATAGCCCGCAATCTACTGTAAGAGAAAAAGAGTTAGCTAAAAAATTAATGGAGGTTAGTGATAAGAATTATTTTGTAACATTTGTAAATAACGCCACTACAGCTGGTTCCTATAGTGATGTTACTCAAACTGTTATTGATGCACGTTGGAGTTCGCATGATTATAAACAGGGAATGGAAGGTGCTCCTATTGAACAAGTTATTTTAAAGCAGGAGATGCATAGAATTGCTAGTGAATCTTTAAGTAAAGATGCTAGTTTTAAAGCTGAAATGAAAACTTTAATGCAGGAAGCAAGAATGAAATATGACATGCTTTCTCCAGAAGAAAAAAGAGCTCTTGCAGATCCTAATAAAAGAATGTTTGAAGGGTTTACTTCTGTAGAAGGGTTTGTTGCAGAAGCCATGTCTAACGAAAAGTTTCAAGCTTTTTTAGGAACGGCTACAACAGCAAGTGAGAATAAAGTTCAATCTGGATGGAAGTCTTTTGTTGATAAAGTATTAAGACAAATTGGTAAAATGTTAGGTGGCAGACCTAGCGGTACTGTACTGAATGCTGCAATGAATGCTATTACAGCGAAGATTGATTCTATGTATGGTTCAATTACTCCACAAGCATCTATTAAATCAGAAATTAAAGAAGTTGTTATTGCACCAACAGTAACTAACAAGATGCCTATTTCTGAGTTAAGGACTAAACATCCTAAACTTGCGCAGTCTGTATTAGATTTATATATGGCAGAGAATGAAGGTAGAGACATGAGAGGCGAAGACCTTCTTGATGAAGATTACCTTAATAAATCTCCAGAAGAAATATTCAAGTCTACGGCTTTTATAGGTTACTTTAAGAGTGCAATCTTTAAGAAAAAAGAAGATGCCATTAGTGCATACAATAAAAATGTACCAGTAGGTAAAGCTAAACCTGTAGCAGATGAGTCTTTTGCAAAAGAAGATGTAACTGATGAGGAGTATGCAGACTTTGTTGATAATAATAAAGTCAGCCGTTTACGTATTATAACCATAGCTGAAAAATATAAAAACAAAGAATCTTTTACTGAAAAAGAAAAAGCAATATTTGCAGGAAAGGTTGCTGAAATTAAACAGTACATTGCTGATTCAGTTGCTGAAGTTCCTAGTATTAAGACTAGAGAAATGAAGTCTGCTTTAAGAGCTCTTGGTTATACTAAGAATGAAGTAAGAAGCATGTCAATAGGTGAAGCCTGGAGATTATCTTACCAAAGATTAACTAAAGAGGAACGTAATCAAATTGAACTTGCTGATCAGGCTGAAGTTCGTGAAGAGCAAACAGAAATTAGAAATGAAATAAGAACTCGTATACAAGAAGAAATTGATTCTTCAAATACATATGAAGAATTGATGGCAACAAAAGTTGAACTACTTTCTGAAATGCAAACTAATCCTTTGCTTGCTACAACTGCGGGATATACTGGAGCTGAGTTAGAAACTTTAATTAACGCAAGGTTGGAACAATTAGCTTTTTCTGTTAACTTTGATAGTGTAAGTGAAGGAGAAATTATCATGCTTAATGATGGCCGTAATACTATGGTTGAAGTAACAGCAAAAGATACAACAGGTAGATTTATAGTAGTTCAGCATGTTAAAGATGCGTCTAAAGAACAATACATAAAAGAAAGCGAAATGGAAGAATCAGTTAAGTATCTGTACAGTGAAGCTCTTGAAAATGTTGAGCCTGAAGATGACGGTGAAGTAACTAATGAGGATCAAGAAATATCAAATGAATCACTTGAAGGTTTAGAAGGAACTGATGAGGTAGATGCTATAGTTGATAATCTTGATAATGAGAATGACGATGATAACTGGGATGATCACATAAACGAATGTTAGAATGTTAAAGTGTAGTATTAGTAGAGAACAGCGTATTAGATTTGGTACAGCTGTTGGAAAAGAATTATTAAAGAGTGTTAGATCTGATAAGCCTTTTGATATGAAGGTTTATATGAAAAAGATTTTTGATAAGGTTTTAGCTGCGTCTGAGAATGAAGCTAAAGCCCTAGACTATGCACGACAGATTCCTGTTAACATTGACCAACTTGCAAGTAGAGTTCCTGAAATTAAAGCGGGTTTAAGAAAACAAGGATTCTCAAGAGATGCCTTAGATGATTTAATATTAGAGTTCTCAAATCCAGAAAACGGATTAACTACTACTAGGACTTATTTAGAAGTTGGAAATGCTGGTGATGCGTTGGAGAAACTAAAGGCTTTAAATAATGAAGATAACGAAGAAGAAATTCCTCCAGGACCTAAAGATGGTAGAAATACTAAAACTGATCCTGTAACTAGTCCTGGCATTCTACAAAGTGTAGGCGCTGCTATAAGGGACTTCTTTGTAAAGACTTGGCAATCTTATGCACCAACAGCCTTTGCTGATGTTGCTGTAGAAGCTCCGTTTACAGGTCCGAATAAAAATGTGCCTTACACAAACAATGAACAGTTTCTTTTTAAAGTGAAGAGAAATCTTTTAAAAGCTCTTCAGAAACAAAGTGGTTCCATTGATAGCTCTGCACTTGATTATGAAGGATATGGTCCAGTACATCTTACTACAATGTCTATCCAACAGATAGAAGACCAGGTAGGTAATGAGATTGATTTAACTTTTGATCCAGAACGTACAGGTGTATTCATGGTACTTACAAATGTATTTGGTGAACCTATGAAGTTTGATACTTCAGGTATGCCAACAATAGAAGGTGGGAACATTGCTTATTACAAATTAAGAAATACAGATAAGGTATTTAATGAGGCGGGTGAGTATATTGTAAAAGCTGGTTCTAAAAAAAGAGATGATGACAGAATAAGAGCATTAGCTGCATTAAGAAAGATAAGCAAAAGTGAAGCGAAAGCTCAGTATATGAGAGAGCTTCAGATGATTGATGATATCAGAAAGCATATTGCAAAAGATCCTCAAAATAATACTGTCCGGACATTTATTAACGGTGGTAGTCTTGGAATGATTAATCAGGATGTAAATAAGTTCAGGCATTCTTTAACAAGCATTAATAAAATAACGGATATTAAAATTGCTGGAGAGCAAGACCTCAACTTGAAACCGGGTACTGCATATTTTGTTACAGAAAATTCACATGGTATGCCTTTAGAGGTAGAGCGTCCAGTAATAGGAGTTAACTCTAGAACAGGTAAAACAGAGTTTGGTAATGTTGACATGCTCTTAGATCTTGTCTTAGGCAACTTAAAGAATGAATTTGGCAATGATATATCTTATTCACAGAGAGAAGAGTTTGTAGAAAAATTCTTATTCTTAAATTCTAACCGCTTCAACATGAAGAAAGGTAAGGATGGTAGAAAGTATTATATCCGTTTAAGAGGTGATAACTTTTTCTTAGATACTGCTGAACAGATTGCAATAGCAAGGACCGAATTAAAGAAGTATTTAACGGAATTAGTTCCACAGAATACCATATCAAAAGGTGAGGCTTACGCGAAAGAGAAAAACAACCCTAATGTTAGGATTGTGAAATCTATTGCTGCAGGTAAAATTAATGATGTACTGGAAGTTGATGGTGTGTATTCTGTCTTAGGTCAAACTAAGATTCATGTAAATAAGAATATTGGATTAAAAACTCCTATGGAGATGCCTATTCTTAATAAGAATGATGATGGTTCAATCACTTATACTATTGATGAGTCAACTACTTATGAGCAGTTTCTGTCTGATAACTTTTACTCTTCAGCTGATATAAGAAAGAATGGTGATCCAAATATCTTGAATGCATATTTTACTTTTGATGTTTCTGAAGAAGTACAGAAAGAATTATATCCGGGAGCTGTTGAGGAAAATGAATCACCAGTTGATGAGGGTGTTGTTGCAGAACCAGACACAAATATTTCAACAAACCCTGATACAAGTAGTGATGATGAATTGGACAACTTTTTTAATCGCTCTGATGAAGAGGAGTTATACAAGATACTTGATGTCAAAGACAAAGATTTAAAGGCTACCAAGGAACAAATTGCTGCAGCTAAAGTGTGGTATGAGAAGAGTCCTTTGAGTAAATACATGCCATTTAAGGAGGCTTTCAATTTGATTAATACTAAGAATCCAAATGCGGTTGCAAGTTGGGCAGTTAGTGGTATTACTTTATTTAAAGGAGCAGACTATTCAGATCTATACCATGAGGCATGGCACGGATTTAGTCAAGCCTTTATGACACCTCAGCAAAAAAAAGAGTTGTACAAAGAAGTTGGGAATAAGTCTGGTAGCTTTATGGCCTTTGATGGCAAGCGTGTTACATTTAGCAATGCTAATGACAAACAAATTGAAGAATGGTTGGCTGAAGAGTTCCGAACATTTATGCTTGGTGGACAAAAAGCAACTAAAGGTGCTCCTAAACAGAACAGTTTATTTCGTAGAATATACAACTTCTTAAAAACATTATTCACTGGTACTACAGAGTACGAGATGACTTTGAATCAGAATGCTGATAAAACTGTATCTAAACTTTTTAACAAGCTGAGAGTTGGTGATCTTAATCAATACACCTTCAGTGCAGATAATGTACAGTTTGGTGAATTGGAAAGTGGTATCCTTGCTCTAGAGAATAGAGAGGGTGTCAATAAGATAAATATTGAGGACAGTAACACAATCAATGAATCATTAGATGCGTTGTTTGGTGAGTTCATTGATATGAGAAACACCGGTCTTAATATTAAGGATCAGAATGAATTAGCTAAACTTAAGGCTCAGTTTGCTGGTGGTTTCTATAAGAAGCTTCCTGCGGCAGAAAGAAATGATTTGATTAGAAAAGATAAAGAAAGAATGCAAGTACTGTCTTCCAAGACAAGCTACTCTTCTGTATCTGATGTTGTCAAGAATGATAAAGTAAGAATGAAAGCTTACGGTTATGCTCATTTTAGATTAAAGAAGATTCGTGATGAATATGCTAAAGCATATGATACTGAAACGAATGCTGTTAAAAAAGCAGAGATTGGAAAAGATCTTGAGCTTTTAAACTTCACCTTACGTGAGTTTGGAAAGTTTGAGGTTGTAAAAGATAAGAATGGAAATGATGTTAAGAAGTTTCTAGGTTTAGAAGATCAACTACCTGCAGCAGGAGAACCTGTTAGAGGTGTGATTGCTAGCCACATGTTTAAATCTAAACTCTTCAGTGATGCTGAGATTAAATTAGATTATGAAGACATGGATGAGACTGATGTTTTCTTAAAAGGTAAAGAGGGTTATACTAGAAATGGTACAGAGAATTCACTTAAAGCTTTAGCGAAAACTGAGATCGTTTATATGATTCAGGGATTACAAGCCACTGATAAGAAAGGTGCTATGTTAACCAACAGATTTGGTATAACTAAGTTACATCCTTTCCAGGCTACATGGAACAGACTGGCCAGAGCTCTTCAGAACTCACCTAACATTGATTCAATGTATGAGAGGTTGCAAGAGGAAGCTAAATCTTTCCCCCAGGCTCAGCAAATACTAGAAAGACTTGGGCCTATTTATAATGAAAACTCAAATAGTGCCGAAGTAAACCTTTGGACAAATTTTTGGCAAGCGTTCAACAAGACACGTGTACCATTAATTCAAATGACTGTTACTAGAGAGGTGACTGGTGAGGGTGCTAAGTATACATCTACAATTGGTGAGGCGTTTAATGCTGATTATGCCATAGGAAAAAGATGGGAGTCAGAATTTCAAGCAGCTCAACAAGGACAATCTAAATTTATTAAGAGGGACTCTAAAGGTAACTTCATTGATATTGATGCTGTACTTAAAGCTTTTCCAAAGGATACACTTAATGAAAAGGCCTTTGAGTTTTATAGAGCTATAGGATTTGACCTTACGGACACTCCTGAAATAAGAAATGCTATTAGAGATAACGTTTACAGATTTGGTCCAATTTACTTTAGAAATGATCTTGAGAAATTAAAGACAAAGAAAGACAGAAAAGGTAAAATCAATAAAGTAAGAAGTTTGCTTACCCTTACTGAAAACTTGGGTAATAGATTCAAAGCTCTTCAGATTTTGGAAGCGAAATATTCGGATGTTGTTTCAAACTTTATGGTAACTAATGCTGAGGGTAATACTCAGTTTGAGCATACCTTAAACAATACAATGACTGTAATGGTTAATGGATTGAATGACACAACAAAGGACTACAAAGAAATTGTAGCTCAAAGATACATGGCCCATTTAGATGTAAAGAAGAATCCTTTTTCTGAGGCTTCTATCTGGATGAAGTCAATGTTTAGATTAGACCTTCAGGAGAATGATCCTAACTATGGTAAGAGGAGAACCAATGATGTTGGAGATTTTGTTACGCTGCGTTTAACTAATCTTAGTGGAGTATTAATTAAAGACATTGATGACAAGTCATCTGATGGTATTGCTGCTGCAAAGAGTGATGGTTACACTAAACTTATATTAGATCTACACTTATCTTACTTTGGTACACCAGAGATGATGCGTCATGCAGATAAAGGAACTTCTTATTCATTGTCCCTTGATGGGCCAATCATTGGAAGTAAAACATCTCAGTATGTTCCTGCTTACTTATTTAGTGAAGATACAGAATCAGATTACCAGTTAAAGACATATTCAAGATTGCTTCCTCATATAATTGCTGAGATGAAAAGAATGCGCGAGATGCGTAATCTTGATGGCATAGAGGAGTATGACTTTAAGTATGCAGAAGACGGTAAGAACTTTACAATATTTGACGATGTATTAGATCCTACTACCAAAGATGTTCTTGAGAAGATTGTTAATACTGATCAGGATATTAATGAGGCTATTAATAATAGTCTTGACGTTAGAAAAGCTATCCAAAACACTGTATCAAACTATTTTGAAAATCAGTATACAGCAAATAAGAAACTATTTAAGGATGCTTCCTTTACTACATCTAACATTATAGAGCAGATACAAAAAGAAGCAAAAGCTAAAGGTGTGACTATGAACAATGCGTCAGCAAAAGATGCGTTGATCCGTTCATATACTACTAATAGTTTTATACATAATGTTGAGTCTCTTGCGTTGTTCTATGGTGACCTTGCGTTATTTAACCATGCAAAAGAAGGCTTCCATAAAAGGAATGCTGGTGCTGGTTCAACGGGAGATCTTTACCGTACAGATATTGCTATGCAGAATTATATCAACGGTCCTAGAGTTGCTGGTACAAGTTACGCTAAAAAGAATCAGGAACGTCTAGGTCTTTCTGATATGGGAATGGCTACTTATGATGGAACTTTTCCTACAGCAGTTGTAACGGAACAGCAAGTTAAATCGGCATATTACGATGATTATGTAAAAGCTTTAGGTAAAGCTGGTGCAAAGGCATATGGTGAAAAATTAATGGATGAAGCTGATGCACAAGGTCTAATTACTTTTGATGGATATAGAGAATTAAAAATTGCAGAAGGTGATTGGAGTACAAAACAAGATCAGCTCTTTGAAGATATTGTTAATGGAAAAAGAGTTGATCCTAAAAGGGTTACAGAATTCTTTCCAGTAATTAAAGCACAGTATTGGGGGCCTCTTCAAACAAAGGGAATGTCACTAATGGGAATGCATAAGTATTCTTTGATGCCTCTTATACCAACAGTAATCAAAAATAAGAATGCAGAAGCGTTACATGATAAGATGATTAAAGAAGGTATTAAGTATTTGACATTTGAGTCAGGTTCTAAAGTATCTACCATCACTAAAAAAGGTGGTCCTGATGCACTTTATTTAAAGAACAGAACTCTTCAGCTGAATACACCTTTCACCAAGAATGTAATTCATTTAGAGTACTTGAAGAATCAGTTAGCCATAGCATCTAAATCTAAAGGGAATGTGATATTCTCCACTCAGCTAAGAAAACTTATTGAAGATGGTTTAATGGAAGGTGGCGTACCAACAGACTTTAAACCGAGCATGTCTTTTGATAACCGTATTACCGCTTGGGAAAAAATAAAAGATAAAGAAGGTGAATCTCCTAGATACAAACTTCTATTAGAATATGAGCGCAACATAGCAAAGCTTACTCAGTACCAAAAAGATAAGCTCCTTAAGGATATGAACTGGACATCTAAGATTGTTGATGGTGTGGAAGTTCTTGATGGAAAGATGGGAGATCTTATCAAAATGGTTAAGAGAGAGTTAGGTTCACGTGGTGAGCTTGCTGAACATGAATTGGATTTCATTGATGTTCAGAACGGTAAACTAAAGGAAGATTTGTCTCTTTCATTTAGTGTAGAGAAGATTGAAAAGATTCTGAATGCATTGATGGTTAAACGTCTGATTAAGCAAAAAGTAAATGGTGAGGGATTGATCCAGGTTGCTAGTACAATGTTTGAAGAGATGAACGGTGCTGAAGGATACAACTATACTAATGCAAATGATGCGGACAACAAGAAGTATGGTACAAATGATTTACCTACCTACCAACAAGGTGTAGGAAAAGATGGAACAACCTCAGCTATGAAAGTTAAGGTTGCGTTACAAGGAAGCTTCATGCACTTATTAGACATGAATGATTTAGACGGTAACCGTATAGGTACAATTAAAAGATTGAACCAACTTATTAGAGATGATAAATGGTTAGACGCAGGACGTCATAGAGAAATGGTTACTATGGTTGGTGTGCGTATTCCAGTACAGGGATTAAACTCTATGGAGTTCATGGAAGTCTATGAGTTTTTGCCTGCAGAAGCAGGATCTATTATCATACCGCCATCAGAAATTGTTGCTAAGTCAGGAGCAGATTTTGATGTGGATAAGATGACAATCATGATGCCTAACATACGTAAGGCAAAGCGTGAAAATGGAATGGTTACCAGCACACCACAAATGTGGAACTGGTCAGAAGAAGAGATTCAAGAAAACTATGATAAGTACATTGAGGCACAAAAAATACATCTTAAGGGTGGCGATGATGCTACTGTTGATGGATTGATTGCTGCACTATGGGGAGTTTCTGTTGAGGATCTTGAGGGTGAGATAGTAGCCGAGATTGCTGAAATGATTAAGACTGGTGAAGTTAAATCACTTGAGGAATTTAAGAAAGAGATGCTTAATGATAAGGCTATTCAGAATGACTTGTTAACAAACATTAGGTCTATACTTGCTTTGCCAGAGAATTTTGTAAGTCTTGTTAGACCAAACAGTACAGATATTTTTGATGACTTAGCTGCAAAGCTTGGTTCTTTAGTTAATGACTATGATCAATACAATACTGTTAATGGTAAATCAAGAATGAATGGTGATAAAAAAATGATATCACCTACTAGAACATTGGAAGTTGGTTATAACTTATTTAAACACGTTTCCAATGCCGTTGGTAAAGAAACACTTGGATTAGGAGCAGTGGATAATACTTACAATAGTGTATTCAACCGTATTGGAATGTACATGAATCCTACTGCAGGAATGACAACTAAAGAGTACAATAAACTTGCGGCTAAGAAAAATCCTAGTAAGAATGAGCAGAAGCGAATGAAAGGTTACCATCGCCAAAAACTATTCTTAAAACACAACACACGTAAGGTTGGCGATGAGTCTGGAATATCTTTGGCTCATATCATGGATGCTAATAATGAGCATAAGGTATCTGATGTAATTAATCAGATGATGAATGGTTGGGTTGATATTGCAGCTGATACTTGGATCTTTAATGTTCAAGGTAATAAAGAAGTATCACCAGTTCTATTGTTTATGGTTCAATCAGGTGTTCCAATCAAGGATGCTATTTACTTTTCATCTATGCCTTTGGTTAGAGAATATGTAAAGGAACAGAAGCTTGCTAAAAGTACATTTGCTCAACCATTAGGTAAAGCTCCAGAGAAGCCTGCTTATTATAGAGGTAAAGCTAGAACTGAGATATTGACAAGTCCTGAGTTTGGGTTTGATATGGCAGAGGAAGATGCTAAGTTTCCTTCTAATGTATTGAATGAAGCTGTGGCAAGAATAACAGAAGATGTTTTAAATGATGAAGGTACTTTTGATATAGAAAAATTAAGAAGTGCAATAGTTAAGGAGTCTGCACAAAGAAAGAAGGGTGAAGCTTATGAATATACTGATGTTGATAGAGCGGCATTCTTACACTTCCTTGAAGTAGAAGAAATGTCTAAAGCTATCCGGGACATTAAGATGAAAATGAATGTGGATACTTCAAAGGACGGTAGTTTATTTGAAGCACAGAATAGAATCTTCATGAAGGAGGATCTGAAAAGAGATGCACGTATACCATCTTATATGGTAGATAGGATCTTAACTGATTCACCTATTGGAAGTTTCTTTATTCAACCATTTCAAATTGAGTCTCTGGGTAAAATGTTCCCGCTTAGAAATGATAAAAATGTAAACGGTTTCATCATGGCTTCTGTAAGAGAAGACTTTGATTTAGCTAAAGATACTAGTGGCGATGCACAGAAGTTTGCGAATGACTTCAAGAATGATCTACCTCTTTACTTGTTTCAAAATGCACTGCGCGGAGTAGATGTAAATGATATCAAGTATTATAATGGGTACACGATGAAGTCAGGTACTGTTAAGAAAGTACCAAGTCTTAAGTATGGAGCTTATGTAGAAGACGGTGTTTTGTATGTTGATGTGAATGAACTAAACAGACAGTTTACTAACAAGACTTACCAAGAGGACAACGCTTTTGGTTTAGCCAAAGTTGGGAACGCTAAAGTAAATGCTATGGCTTTCCAAAAACCTGAAGAGTATTATAAGTTTGTTCTAGAAAGAGAAACACTTAGAGCTTCTACACCTATTACAAGTCTTGCTAAGAATACAGCATTCACTAATAAGTTGGATTTCATTAGTGAGAACCTCAAACAAAAAGAAACTGAGAGCGCTGAACAATTTGAAAAAAGAAAGGTTCAAAAGGCTTATGAGTTATGGTTGAGAGATAAAGCATTAGACAATTCTTATAATTACTGGAATATGTTCCAGAGTAATAATACATATGCTCAACAATTTACAAGAATAAAAGAAAAGCATGATGATTTGAGTGCTTACTTCTCTTTGATTGGAGCAATGTCAATTGACGTATCTCCTGATGGAAGATATAAAAACTTGACATTAAACAACACTAGTCTTACTGCTGATGAAATAGATCAGTACCATGAGAATTTAGTCAACCTATCAGACCCTAGAAAGCTGAAAGAGATTGTTCCAAACAAAACAAAAGAAGAACTTGATGAGATCACTGAGTTTTTTAAGAGAATGCCTGTAATTGCGTTCTTACAATCAGGAATGAATACACGAAGTAAGTATTCTCTGGTACGTATTGTACCTCAAAAACCTATAATGAACCTTATAAACAAGCCTGTTAAGGCTTTTATGAATGCTCTTAGTAATGAAAAAAACAAAGGTGTATTTATTATGAAGGAGTTCTTGGAAAAGTTTAAGGTTCAAAACGGTATGAGTAATAGAGTATCTAAAATCAGAGGTAAAGATTACTTTACTGGAACTGTAATTAAAGCTAAAGGTTTTGCTAAAGCTGGATTAAAAACTGATGCACTTGATTTATCATATGCAAACAGCATGTACAATCCTGCACAAAAAGAATTTGATCCAAGTAAAGGGCGTACAACATTAATACAAGAATTAGCAGATAATCCTGGTAATACTTATGTTTACAATAGAGCAGCCGATGCTGCAAATGCTGGCACAACTACAGATTCTGTAATGCATACAAGCACCAATGCACTTGGCCTACCTACTAGAGCAGGCTATAATGAAACTGGTGGAGAACGTTCTACAATTATTAGAGATAAAGATGGTGCTATTGAACCTACTGTAAAAGAAGCTATTGACTCTGCAATTGACATGTTAGTTGAAAAGAAGTCTAATGGTGAAAACTTAGTCTTTAATAAAGAAGGTTATGGGCAAGACATGCTTGATAAAAATAGAGCAGGAAACAGGTTTGCTCCTCAGACTTTCTTATATTTGTCTAAGCAGTTGTTTGATAGATTGGGTTACTTAAATCCTAAGTATGTTCAAGTAAATGTTGGAAGAGAAGTGGTTCAAGCTAAGCAGGAGGTTAGCGATATTAAAATTATACAAAAAAATGATCAGGCCGTGCGCGATTTTATGAATCAGTGTATGGGTTAATAAACAATTTATTATGTCTAGTTGTCCAAATATAAATATGCCTGAGTGGAAGTCTCTGGAAAAATCAGTAGGAACCTTTGAAGCGTATAGAGACTTTATGGAAACGGATGGAATGATCCGTACTCCTGAAAAAGTTCAAGCAAAAATTAGTGCTAAAACTAAACTTCAGTTAAGAAGAATTGCTGATGATGTAAATGCTGTTAGCTATGAAACTGTTAAAAGTTTAACTAAAAGGATGGCTGAGAAGTTTGGTGATTATGAATATAGATTAGAAGAGCTTCCTAATGAGCGATACAAAGGTAAGGTTGAATTAGTAGATGGTAAACGTGTTATTGTTATTAATACAGCCACAGCTACGCTAGATACACCTCTGCATGAGTTTGGCCACATCTTTATTGACTTAATACGTAAGGGTAATTCTAATCTGTTAGGTAATTTAATAAAAGATATAGAGACCAATCATAAAGATGTTTTAGATGAAATTTATGAAACTTATAGTGATGAAGAAGCTTATGCTAATTTAAGTCCTGAAGAATTTCATGAAATTGCTGTAGAAGAAGCTATTGTAGAATTATTAGGACGATTAGCTGCTGGAAAAATAAACCCAGATACGGGTTTATATAATAAATTAATGAAGGTTTGGGAAGCTATAATTAGTAAAATCAAACAACTGTTTGGACCTAATCAGGATATTATTGATGTTATATATATTCCTCCGTCATTATCTTTAGGAGATTTGTCAGAACTGTTGGCTTCCAATGCAAAAATTACTATTGGCAGTTATGTAAAAGGAAAGGCTTCTTCAGATAAAATTCCTGGCTTAAAACGGGAGGTTGACGCTATGAATGTTTATTTAAGTGATCCTAAACTTGAAGATAATTATCAAAAAATTCTTGATCGTGAAAGCAATCAGATAATAGTTGTTGATAAAAATAACTTTTTTATAGCACAAGATTTTAGAGGAGGTAGTTCAGCACGCCCAGGATCTTTAGATGGTACATTAGGTAACATGACTGCATATGTTGCTGATGGAGATATGATGCGTGATATTGATACTTTTTATCAAGAATTAAAAAGCGAAGAATATACAAGTTGGGAGACTGAAGAGGCTTTAAGAGTAAAATATAGTGATTTATTTCAAGCAGCTATGTTAAAAACAGTTGCTGATGCTTATAGTGATAGCCCTATAAAAAGAAAGCTTGAGAAAATGCTAGATGTTGTAAGAAACACCACAAGAAATAGTTATCAACGAGAAGATAGGTTGGGCCGATTGTCTATGGAATTAATGAGTGAGGCTCGTCAAACAGGTGATGCTTTTAGTGAAAGAACAAAACAATATAAGTTTTCACCAGGTGTCTTTTATGCAGATGTATTTACTAATAATTTCGGCTTACAAGATATAATGGTTGATGGTTATAAATTTGATAGAAACTTAGAAATGGGAACAAAGATTTCTATTACAAGTGACCAAAGAACTTTATCTTTACGTGATTTAATAGAAAAAGAAAAAGCTAAAATAGAAGTGCAAATAGATAATTTGGAAGTAAATTCTTTACAAGCATTTGATGAAAATAGCCAAACAACTAAAGAAATTAAAGAAAAAACAATATTTATTGAAACTTTAAATCCAAAGACTGGTGAAGTAGTCCAAGAAAAAATATACATTCAGGCGGGTACAGAAAGAGCTGAATTTGCTGAGAACCCTTATGTCGGTACACAGATTGGGGAAGTTGGTTTTAAATCTAATATTTTTAATTATTCAGATGCTTATTCTTTAAAAGAATTATCTGATAAACGTTATACTATTGAAGATCTTTATTGGGCTGATCACACAGTAATGTTTACTTTTGATTTAAAAGGTAAACCAGGAAATTATAAGTTGTTTAAAGAAACAGACACTCATTATGAATTGCGTATAGAAAATACTGGTGCAAATGAAACTGAAATTAAACGTAATATTCCTGGTGTTAAGTTTGAAACAAGAACTCTTAAGGTTTCTGATGGTCTAGGTCAAGGTGGTCAAATTGCTGAAAAAGCATATTTGATTATAGTACCAAAAGCATCTAAATCAAAAATGAAGATAGCGACTTCTATAAATAGAAGAGCTATACCTATTATGAGAGAAGTTATGCAGGCAATAACTGAACTTAACTATTTTAAAGAAGCTGACAGTATATTCTTTTCACCAATTGAAAGGTCTGTTGCTGGAGGACCTAAAGGTGTTATTAATAGGTCAGGTCTTTATAATATATTTGCTAAAAAAACATATGGTAAATATCACAGAGTTCGCATGAAGACTGGTAATATTATAACATATGCAGAGTTAGAAAAAATGTTTGATGCTTTAACCCCAGAACAAAAAGAAAAAGCTAGATTAAAAATAAATAGAAGTAATAGAATTGGTGATAGAAAAATTAGACTTAAGGAGTACGATATAAATGCTTTTCAGTATGACGTTACTGAAGCAACTAGGGTTTTAATACCTAGAAACTTCAAGTCAACTTTTATGTCTCCTACGCCAAATGTTCCTTTATATCAATTGAAAAGAAAAGATGGTAATAAGCAAATGTCTGAAAACCCTTCATTAGCTGAGATAGCTGAAACAACGCAGGGTAGATCTGAGGATAATACTATAACATCTGATCAACTTAAAAATACTAAAGCTATTGAGGTTGCTAATAAGATGAGCGAAATGCTTGGTATTGATTATGAAATGGTCTCAGCAACGGATGCTGCAGAAATAACTAAGGACTCAAAAAATCCTTGGAATGGAGAAGCTGCTTTCTTTTATGGAGGTAAAATTTATTTCATTGCTGATAGAATGAATACTGAAATGGCATTCCATGAATTTGCTCATCCAATCATTAGACATATTGCACAAACTAATCCTAAGCAATTAGATGCACTATTTGATGAACTGAACTCAACTACAGAAGGTCAAGCTATCATACAAAGTGTTGCTGAAAACTATCCTGAATTGGAAGTTGATTCACCAAGATTTAAAGAGGAAGCTATTGTAAAAGCTTTAGCATCGGATGCTAATAATAAGTTGTCTAATGAGAAGACACCTTCAGCTTTTGCTAAATTTATCAAGGACCTTCTATATGCTATCAAACAAACTTTAAGAAAGACGTTTGGTAGAGCAATTCCAGTAAGTAAATTAGATGCTGCAACTACGTTAGATGAATTATCTGACATATTAGTTAAAGGTGAGAAGATTGAAATAAACACTGAGGTTCTTTCTGATGAGGAATTAGTTGCATATAGTAGAGAGGCTTATGGCGAAGTAAGCTCAGATCTTGAAAAGATTGGAGAGAAAGATATACAGAATACAGTAAACACTTTCTATGATATGATTTCAAGTCAGCTGAACATGTTAATGAGAAATGAGAACTATGAGGAACTTGCTGAGTTATTGACAGATGAATACCAGCGTGGAGATCTCCAAGCAATGAAAGGTAATCTTGGTCAATGGCAAACTGCTGTGGCAAAGATGGCGGATGAGTTTAGAGAAGACGTAGATGAAAGTAAAAACAGAGTTGAGGCATTGTCTAATACACTGTTCCGTTTAGAATCTGTAATGGAGAAAGTGTTTGCTCACATACAAGATATTTCAAAGTATCCGGATACTCAAGATAATATGCACAAGGCTTATCACTACGATAAGTTTATCAATCACTGGACATCTTTTATAGAAGAGTTTAAAGCTGTCATTGATAAGGCTGAAAACGGTGTACCAAATAGATCTCCTCTAGTAGCACTTACTGAAGATACCATGCGTAACTTAAGAAAGAGTAAAGAGCTAATAAATGAGATGTATGCTGCTGGTGCAAGAGATGCTGTCTTTGAACAACTGGAACCAATCAACAGAAGTGTACGTGAAAGATATGAAGGGATGATTGCTAAGCTTAGAGAGCAGGGAGCACCACAAGAACGTATTGATGTAATCTTTAAGGAGTACCATGGTATGACGGAGAAAGAGTACACTCAAATGAATGATATGATTGCCCGTGACAAGAAGGGTAACTTATCTATAGGGGAGAAGAAGAACCTAGATGGTTTACTTGCTTTGTCACAAAAAGGATTGTCTATCAATAAGGATAAGATAGAAGCACTACTGAGAGGTAACATGGGTGATGCCAATTGGTTTAACTCTTACCTTGAGGGGTACTTGTATAATACTGATCCAATTGTTGGTGGTCTTGCGCTTTATACAAAAAATGCACTGAACGATGTGATGATAGTAAGTCAAGAAAAGTTTAATGTGTTTGCGGAAACCATGAGACCTTTGCTTGAGACTGCAGGATATAACCCTAACAAGTTGGGTGAACTTGGAGAGAAGATTGGTTTCACAGATAAGGTTGCTAAATGGGACCGTGAGACAGGAGAACTTGAAGAGAAAGAGGTATGGTCTTTTATTAATAGATTTAAGAACTATAGGTATGATGAAGACAGTCTTGCTCATGCAGTAACTGAAGCACAGAAACAATACTCTTCTGAAAATAATGATGCTAATAAACAAGTCTTGATAGATGCAGTGGCTGCTCAAAAGGAGTGGCAACGTAAGTATATGAATCAGGAATACGTATCAGAGTTCTATGACCGGCAATCTATTTTTGAGAAAGATGCTATTGGTAAGAAGGCCGCATATCTTAGAGAGGAATTTTTTGAGCGTATGAGAAGTATTACAGAACCTGCCAAGACGCAGAGTGACCAGATGCTTATTGCTGATGAGGTAGACGACCTTTGGAGAGAGTACAGAAACATGCACTCGCGTTATGACTTGAATGGTAAATTGAAGACTGGTGAAACTGCTGAAATAGCTAAACGTTTAAGAGATTTTCGTAAACAGTCCCGTGACTTCTATGAGTGGAAGATACGTAAGGGTGTTTTTGAAAATGCTTATATAGATTTTACACAGGAATTAAAGAATGAAGGCGTTGATGATGCTGAGTATGAAGTACGTATTAATGAATGGAAGAAAAGAAACTCACGTAAAGTAATTAAGGATGAGTGGTATGAAAAAAGAAACTTAATTCTTAATAGAGTTAAGGAACTTGTTTCTAAGTTACCAGATAGTGAAAGAAAGAATGTAGATCAAGGTGCTATATGGGAAAAAATCATTGAGCTTACTGGTGGTTACAGAGATGATGATAATCAAATCATAGGAACTGATTTGTCTGAAGGTTCTCAGCAAGAGATAAAGGAACTAGAAGAGCAGCTTGCTGAAATGAAAAAAGAAGGCGTTAAGAATAATGGCCTTACTCAAATTGAGACAGATAGGTTCTATGCATTACTTAAGAAAAAGAAATCTGCAGGTAGATTAGGTAGTGAAGATTACAAAGAACTTCAAAGGCTATATGATCTTAAGAATGATAGAGGGTTATCTGAATTTGAAATTGCTGAGCTAAACGGACTTTATGCAGAACTTTCACAATTATCACAAAGAGAGGCTACACCTTATTATGTAGATATCTTAAACAATTGGTTGTCTAAGCTTAACACAGACAAGATATATGACAAATGGAAAATTAGAAATGTTACTGCTGAAAATGTAGATAACGTTATGACTGAAGAGGTTGTTAAAGATTTAATTAGTCAAGATGCAGAGTTTGCTAAATGGTTTAATACAGCTCACCTTGAAGAGGAATATTCCGAGAAGGTTGAAGGTTCAAATCAACGGATTAAAAAAACTCGTTACAAGCGTACATATCCTTGGAGCATAATCAAGCCATCAGATCCTACAATGACGGAGTCTTATCAAATTAAGAATGCATCTGGTAGAGTAATTGATACTATTGAAGGTCTTCCTTCTATGGATTATTACGCACGAGTTGTAAAGAGTAAGTATAAGACGCGCCGTGTAATGAATGAAACTGTTGATAACAGAGGACGGTTTTTACCAAAAGCTATTCAGCCTGCAGGTTCTACATATATCAATGAGAAGTATGAAGCAATGCGTACAGATGATCCTGCGTTGTTTGCTGTTCTTGAGAAGATGAAAGAATTTCACCTAAAACATCAGGATGGTTTATCTTATAAAAGCCGTTTATATTTAGACTTTCCTAGATTTCAAAAAGAAGGATTAGAAATACTCCAGTCAACTAAAATTAATGAGGCAGGTCAAAAGAAATGGAATGCTTTGTCTCAATATGCACAAAGAGTTAAAGAGTTCTTTACTGGTGAAAAATCGCAATCAGAAGATGGGTATAGCTATAATGAACAGTTTAACCTTGTAAGGGCTGACATGTTTGATAATGAAACTACTGATATTCCAATTGCAGGTTTGTTTGATTTAGAGGCGAATGAGGTTACAACAAATGTTACGCAATCAATGATGAGATATATGATGTCTGCTGAACGTCAAAAACAATTGGTTAAGATATCACCTATTGTCCGTGCTATTCAGAACACATTAAATAATCCAGTAAATGCTATTAATGATTTAAATAAAGTAAATGAAGCTGAGTTTAAGAATCGTGGTATACTTAGCTATCTACCTAAAAAAGACAATGTAAGGTTAACCGCTGTAAATAATTTAATTGAAAGGGAGTTTGAAGGTATTGCACAAAAAGGTATTACTGCTGATGTCCCTTGGTTAAATAACTTTGCCAATCTTTTATTTAAAAGAGCTTCTTTTTCTTTCTTTGCATTGAATATACCTTCAGCACTTAAGAATAGTTTAGGTATGAAGTTTCAAGAAATGATTGAAGCAAGTGGTGGACAATACGTTGATCACACTTCATTACAAAAAGGAAATGCCTGGTCTTATAAAGCAATGGCTGAATTAAGTTTTACTGGAGAACTTTATAAGAAAGGTGCTAAGAGTCATATGCAACAGTTAGTTGATTCATTTGATATGATTCAAGGAAAGTTTGAAGAAAAGTTTGGTGAGAACATGTCACGTACAATGCTTAAAGATACCGCTGAAATTTCTTGGTTATACTCACCAAGAAAATGGGTGGAGAATCAAGCAGGTATTCAACTTGGTGCAGGGATGTTATATAAGAAAAAAGTTACTCGTTTATTAGATGATGGTAGTACTGAAGAGATTCCTTATATTGAAGCCTTTGAAACTGTTGATAATCAAATTCGTTTAAAAGATGGTATTGATATAAGATACGCATTAAATCCAACAAAGATTAGAGTTAAAGAAGGTGACAGTTATGCAAGTATTGCTAAAAGATATAACATACCAGAATCTGAAATTGAAAATGTGTTTGGTAGAGTGCCTATTGAAAATGTTCTAGAGAATGTTGATGACATTGAACAAGACCGTAGAGATGAACTTGCAGATATTGATGACATAAGTACCATTACAGATCCTTTTGAAAAAATTAAACTACAGGATAGAATTGATGCTATCAATAGGAAATATGATAAAAAGCTTGATACTGCTGGTAGAAATGGAGGTTCTGTTGAAATTCAAAACAGTGAATTTAAGTTCATGAAAAATAGAATGCAACAAGTAGCTAATAACATGGGTGGTGCATACGCTAAGTTTGATCAACCAGAAGCACAACGTTATTTGGCATTTAGGTTTATCTCATATTTGAGAAGATACTTTACTACAATGGCTACTAATAGATGGGGATTCTCTGGTTCTTTATGGGACGCAAAGCCAAGATTAAATCCTGGACTAGGCGATGTACAAATGGGGTTTTATATTCAGTTTTCTAAAACTGTTATTGAAACTATAAAAACTGGTGGTAAAAACTTACCTTATATGACAGCTCCTGAGAAAGCCGCTGCATTAAAGTTCTTTACAGAAGTTGCAATGCTTATGGTAACTACAATGTTAATGTCTGTTATATTTGGATTTGATCCAGAAGATGATGAGCGTTTTTCTAAACTTAGAGCTAAGTCTGGAGCACTACCATTTCCATTAACTTCATCCGATCCTGATAGGGAGTTTGATGGCTTGAGTTATATGGAACTTCATTCATTACACATGCTCATGCAAGTACGCGGAGAGAACGAGCAGTTCAATCTTTTTACTGGTGGAATTAAACAATACAATTCATTATTAGACATTAAGTCTGTAGCGTTTGGACCAACTACTGATAGTTATGTTCAGTTATACGAAGATACTAAAGCGATTGCTACAGGTGATCCAAGTGCATACTATTCAAGAAACGTTGGACCATATCAATGGCAAGACAAAGGTGGTTCTAAGTTTATGACTCACTTAGCGAAAACTGTAGGTCTGACAGGTTCAACTTTAGATCCTGCATTAGCGATTCAAAACTTCCAAACTTATCAAACCAAGGTGCGTAGATAACTTCTCTCACTACACTACTCACACTACCATCTTGGTTAGAAAAAAAAAGGGTATCATTACGATACCCTTCTTTTTTTTACACAAATGAGCTTTCGCTCTTAAACTCTACAATCTCTGGAGTTGTTAGATTTTCAATCATGTGCTCATTCATTCCTGAACCTTCTAGCGAATCTCCGTAGAAACCGCCACATGAGTCAATGACATCTCCATTATTATCCTCTATGACAAACGAATATACTTCGCCACTAATATACTGATCATATATTTTCACATCTTCCTTAATACTCAACGTAAGTCTTTCTAGGAAATTCTCCCACGTTTCCTCATCCTTCACAGTAAGTCCATAAGCATCTAGCTTGGCGTGGTTAATGAATATAAACCCTACCTGGCCTGAATCCCATATGCACCCAAATGGTTCGGTGCTCATTGTAATTCCACTGTGATCATAAAGGTATAGTGGTAACAATACAATTGGTCTTTCTGTGGCTTCTATTGCGTCCCTCATTTCATCCCAGTTATTATAATCATCATTGTTGTAATCATGATCATCATCTCCGAGTGAGTACTTGCCATGGAAGCATATCATTTGGCTTAGGTTGTCCCAAGCACGAGGTGATTCACAATCACCGTCTTGATATATTTTTACAGTTTTTCCTGTGCTCAATTTTACTTCGCTTATTGCTTGTTCCATCTTTGTCTTTTTGATTAATGTATTTACTTAGTGCTGCTGGATCATCTTTTAATCCGTTCTCCTGTACCCAAAGTACAGCTCTTCCCATTTTGCTCATCTTTGTTTTGTTTTAATATGCTAAACTATCAATATCAAATTCTGTATAATAGTTTCCATTTATTTTAAATCCTATATCATCAACACGTTTTACAGGAACATCTCTAAATTCAGTTCCATTCTTTAATCTTACATATGTATACTTCATAGAAAAACTATCTGTAAAGTATATTATGTATATAATTGCTGGTGTTAATAATAACAAAGCAATTAATAGCTTTTTATTTCTTTTCATCTTTGTTTTGGTTTAAAATATATATCTAATTCTGTTCCAAGGTATAATTTGATCATGTAGTTCAGTCCATTGTTTTATGTACTGTCTTTTAAGATTATATTTATACCTTATGTTTACGCCACCATACTGTGAAGTTTTTGTTTGCTGATTTTCCGGTGTCCATAATAGCTCTTCACCATCTAGATTGTTATCTAAATTATATTGATGTTTACCTGCAT
>Ga0209601_1000484_pt1 | contig 32014 bp, 52 predicted proteins | sample COGITO_mtgs_1104_4_FD_184796 | JGI IMG/M metagenome (GOLD analysis project Ga0209601, IMG submission 184796) | Pelagic marine microbial communities from North Sea - COGITO_mtgs_110426 (SPAdes) (version 2) | ecosystem: Environmental > Aquatic > Marine > Epipelagic ...
GGCGTATATTCTTACTAGCGTAGTTATCGCTATTTGCGTCTGCCTCCCACCTCTTAGTTATCTCTTGCTCTATTGCTATATCTTTGTTTAATTCTGCTAGTAGCAAGTCCTTATCCTGTGGGGTTAGCGCTTTGTCGCCTCGTATAGCATCGCCTAGCTTATCCAAAGCCTTAACGCCTGTAACATTTGAGGCAAGCTCTAGCAGTTCTGGAGCAAAAGCTTTGCCTTGTTTGGCTAAAAACCTCAAAGCATCGCCTACTCTAGTCGTTCCGTTTTTATCTTTGTACTTTCCTGTTTCCATTAATACGTCCAGATTACATTTTGAGACTTCTCACAATCCGAGTCTACGTGTATAAAATTGTTTGCTATACCTATGCGAGTAAATCCTGCCTCTAGTAACGCGTTTATTATTAAAAATCTTGCTCGTGAATCACTACAAGCGATGTCGCAGGCTACGCCTTTAGTGTGAGAGCTACCCTCTACGCCTCCGACCTTTACGTTATGCTCTTTAGTCCTATAGCCAGAGGTTATCTTAAACGGCGTTTTAGCGATGTCTCTCGCATTATCTAGCATAGAGAGGAAGTCTTTATCCATATTTAAGCCCGAGCCGCTTAAATCGGGGCTATCAAACTCTTTTAAATTAAAGTTTCTCATTTTTATCGTCTATTAAATCTCGATTAGCTCGCTCGTTTTCTAAACGCTTGCCCTCTCTGTTAATTTGCCCGTTTAAGGATTCGTTTACGATTTTAACGCCTAGATATACAATACCTAAAATAGATAAAACTAATTGAGCAACGCTTGAGGCGCTAGCTATATCAAAGCTTGTTAATGTGTTAGCCATGCTCATTCCCCAAACCCCCAAAGTAATATAATCCGCTAAAATTCTATACATTTTTTATTCGTTTGTTGGTGGTACTTCTGCGTTTCTTGCATAACCGTAAAAACTATGTGCTGCCTCTATTGGGTACACCATAAAAGCGCCAAAGTCTAAATCTGGCTTTGCGTTCATTACATCAATAGCATAACCATCGTAGTAAACCGCTGGAGTAATTATATTGCCCTCATCATCATAAGTTGCTGGTATCTTTACAACCTTACCGATATAAACAACCGCAGCCGTATCTTTTGCAAATACTATTTCGTTATCTGTTTCAACTAAAACACCAATACTTAAAAGGTAGTCTTTGCCCTCTTGCTCTGTTGGAAAATTTGTCTTGTATATATTCATTATATTGTTGTTTATACGTGTGTATTTGTTACTCTTAAATTGTGGTCAGTTCCGCAAGTTCTTGGTCGCTTAAAGCCTCTTTCCATACTGCAAGTGCTTTTGTTTTTCCGTAGAATTTGTTTGATGTATTGTCTCCATCTGCAAAAGATAATTCACTTAATCCTATTGGAGTATTTCCGCTTGTATCTGTTGCAACTTCCACACCATTCACCCAAATTGCAAAATCATTTGTCTTATACTTAAAGGCTATCTTGTTGAAATCAAGAGTATTTGATATTGAAAATGTTTGATTAAACTGAACGCTACCTCCAGAAAGAACTAACCCTTGTATAGAGTTAGATGTTGGAGACAATACCAACGAAACCTTGTCGTATAAACTTTCTAACAGAGTTATGCGTCTACTTGTACCATCATTTGCCAAAGCTGCTATCTCTGCATATAAAACACCCTCTGTGCTATTTATACTTGCTAAACTCCCTCCATTGGTGCATAAGTCTTGGTTTCGTGTTACTGTTGAGCCAGATGTGGGTATGTAAGATGTTGCGTAGGAAATATTATCTTCAAATTGTGCACCCCAAATAATAACCTCTGTTAATGTCGATGCTCCTCTAAAATCTGCCCCATAAAAATTATTCAAAGTATTGGTTACTTCAAATCTTTGCCATTGTTCGGTAACATTACTTAACACACCGCCTGTATTGCCCTCTCCTAAATATATTGTTCCCGTTCCGCTTACTGTTCTTGCGTAAATACTTTTTGTCATATCCCCAGTACCTACTAAAAAAATTGCTACTTTTGCATTAGCCCCGTTTGCAGTAATTTTACTTGCGTTATTTGTTCCATCTGGCGCAAGGTATCCTTTATCTATAATTACATCAGAATTTGCACTCCAACTGCTATCACTAAATAATTCCGATTGTGTTATTAGGTTCGTACTCTGCGGTTCAAACAACCAACTTCCGCACCCACTATCTGGCACTACATTACCGCTACCATCATAACTAAAGCCCTCGTAGTTTATTCTCGGTAGGTTTATACCTATTGTTTCAACTAAACCTTGTGAATTTACTCTTGTTGCCTCTGTAGCACGAGAAAAATCAAAATCTCCGCTTGCGTCGTCTGGTTTTATACATAGTGCCTCGCCGTTATTGTAGGCGGTCGGAGTTAGCACAATACTCGCAAGGTCTAGTAAGTTACTCATATTATTGTATTTTTTCTATTTTATCTAAAATTGCTGTGGTACAGGTTTGGTTTTCGTAATATGTTGCTCTCGCTTGTAAAGTTGCGAGTAAATTCGGTATACCACTACCGAATAACATCATCATAACTCTGCGCCTACTCATTATAGCGTAGAATCAAAGTAAGAATCCAAAGCCGTTTTTAAAGCTGCGAAACTTGCGTATGCCGTTCCTGCCTCGTCTTGTAAATCCGAGTAAATTGTCTTATCTAAAACGGCTACGTTATTAGTTGTTTTAATGATAATAAAATCCCCTTGCTTTTGCCTTTGGATTTCACAATACGCAGGGTAGCGGTATTCGATTCCGTTGTTTAAAACTAGCTCTTTTGTTACTGTATCGACGTAAATTTTCATTTTTTATATATTTATTAAGTTGTTACTGATATTGTCCACCCTTTAGCCTCTAGGCTTGCTTTTGCTGCTAGTCCTACAGAGCTAGGAGCTTGCCCTCCCGTTTGGTCAAAAGTTCCGTTAATCTGTCCTGCGACGTCTAGGCTCTGTAGTATGTTATCTATTGATTGTGTATTCAATCCTGTATTTCTAAAAGCCTGCGTGAAATTTGTTGCTGTGCAATTATCAAAAGCGTTAGACGGGAAAGTCTTTAGTAAAAGACAACCTTGCCACGTTGAAACAAAAGACGTACCGCTACTAAAATCTAACAAAGGAAACTCCGTTAAAACTACGCAATCTTGCCACGTTCTATCGAAATCCTCGCCTTTGCCCGTATCTATCAAAGGGAAACTTGTTAAACCCTCGCACCCATCATAGGTGTTATTAAAATCTGTTACATTTGAAAAATTACCTCCGTCTGTTGCGCTTATAGTTAAATTTGTGCAACCGCTAAAAGCGTCCTCTTGACTCGTAGAGCCAAGCCCATATATTCCAAAATTAGATAACTCCGTTATTTTAACGCTATCCGCATTACCTGTAAAATCAAACGCAGGAAATACACCCGAAATACTTACTTTGTGAATACCAGAGCCAGTCGGGAACGTGATTAAATGGTCTCCCGTTAATCCTGTAGCGCTATATCCCTCGTCTGTAGTTACATCATATAGGAAAGTTCCTGCGCCCGTTGTTATATTAAAAAAGTCTGAGGTCGCTATAATATCGGTATTCACGTTAAACTCTAAAAAGTTAACGCTTTCGCTGTTAAATATAGTGAAATCTGTTGCAAAGTTGCTTAAAAAATACGCTTGGTTATCCTCTCTAGCTTTTAGGGTTACTGTAGAGCCATTCATGGCGCTTTTTTCGCCTCCCGTTCCTGCGCTTATTGTAACCTCTCCGCCATTCCATAGTCCTATAATTCTATAGTTACCGTTACGGTCTAAAATGATAGCACAATAGTCTTGCCTCATTAACTTGTAGACGTTTAAATCTACAAAACTACGAGGTATTGTAAAACTCAAGTCTTGCGACCACTCTACACCGCCACTTGTTACGCTTGCGTTTTCTGAGTAGCTAATATTTACAGCCTCGTATTCATATATCGTAGTTTGTGGAAACTGCGTAATATTTTGAGCGTTAGGATTTGAGAGCTTAGAGAAACCACCAAACAAAACATCGCTAACCCCATACTTTACGTAAGGGAATAGATACAGCTTATCTATGCCACCTTGAAAGTCTTTACAAGACTCTGTATATCCTCTTTGTATTGTACAAATTGCCATATATTACTAGTATGAGATTATATCGTCTGGACTCTGTGGGTACGGATTTTCTATTCTATTAGACGGATTACCAAAATACCAACCGCTACGATTTGATACGTGTTTCGATGCGTCTACGCCGTCCTGTGTTGTCTTGTATTCGTCTAAATGGTTTAATATTATCCAATCCTCAAACCTATCTATAAAGGTATCTGCCATTCCTGCGTAAGTATTTGACAATCTAGTCAACTCCTCCGCACTCATTAACTGAGCGTTATCTGAGGTATGCGAAACCGATCCGCCATTTGCCACCATATAGTTACTAATTAGCACGAAATTTGCTACCGTTTGATATTTCGTTATCGGTTGCACATATTTAGTATATAATTCAAGGTATAATCCTGTCAAATTACCTGCATCTGCGCCTGCTAGTATTACGTCGTAAAGTTCCTGCCCTAATAACGGGAGTATTGTAGTGTTTTGTACGTCTGAAATCACAAACACAAACTTGTCGTCGTCCACATTACCGCCTACTACGGTAGATTGTTTAATCTCTGTCGGGGATATAAATAAAAATTGTGCCATATCTTATGCGTTATGAGGTTTAATAGATACTATATTCTCATTTGTAGGTACTTTGTATCCCTTTCTACGTGCCTCTGAGGTACTAATAGTTTTAGCTAGAGGCGAGTTAACGTCTAAACTACTACCTTTCTTTAGGTATATCTCTCTTTGCCATTTGTGGCGACAAGTTCCCTGCGGAAAGTTATCCGACATTTTACCTCCGCCTTTATATAACCAGATACTATAGTTATTTGTACCGCCTAGTCCAAAGCCGTCGTTTATTCCTGCCTTATTCATTTGCAAAATATCCTCTTTGCGATATAGTTTATTCGCTTGCATCATTTTTTTGCAAAATGCTCTCTGTGGATTAGGGTTTCCTACGTATCTGTAGCGTATAGCTATCTCTTTGCTATCCTGCGCACTCTTTGAGTTAGGTCTAGCCGTTCCTGTAGACGTTGCAAACTCTACCAAATCGTACAAATCGCCGTCTGTATCGTAATCTACGTCCGCACTACTTAGCATCGTCCACTCTGAGGCGTCTAGGGTTTCGCCTAACTCTATTAAAGAGTCGGCTAGTTCAGTAGGCGCTCCGTCGCTCATACATACGTGAGAGCTTAGCTCTGCGGTTTCCTCTTTAACCTCTATTTTCTCCTCTGTTAAAGGTGCAAAGTATAAATCTAGGTTAATCCCGTAATGTACTAAAACCTCCTCTAGAGCCTCGATAACAAAGTCTTGTTTTGGCTTTATTACTCGCTTAATAGTTTGGCGCTCGCTCATATCCATCTCGTCGGCTACAGAGCTAAAACCACTCGCAGACGATAAGCCTACAAGACTTGGACTAATTACTCTGTGCGCAGTCATTAACTGCGTTTTAGCTTGCTCTGTAAGTTCGCTCCATTGTTTATGTACGCTACTATTAACAGGAAACGGCGTTACGTCTATTGCTACCTCTTGGTCGTTAAAACTGATAATAAAATTCGACGCGTTGCTTGAGCTTGTAAGTTTCTTTTTAACCTGTCTCTCAAACTCTTCCTTTTCCTCTGGAGTGTAATTAGTTCCGTTAGGTATATTGATAATATAGCCTGCGCTTAATCCGTTTTTAATAGACGAGATATACATATTCGATAGCTCCTCTTCGATTTCAGCAAATACAAGCCCAGAGCTATAGTCTGGACTACCAAAGTACTCGTTTCCAACGGTGTAAGGTCTAGCTACAAACATCGAGTTACCTTTTTGCGCTCCAAACGCAGGGAATGAAATAGGCGTGTAATCTATATCCGTATATTTCTGCCAATTTCTAGAAAACCAATACTTCTCTATTTCGTTTTTTTCGTTTGCAATCGCAGGAATTAACATCTCTTTAGGTACGTGAGTTAAAGAATGTAAATCTCCGCCCTTGCTTTCGATTATTTCAAAAGAAAACTCGCCGAAAACTTGAAAGTCTCGCACCATTTTACGCAATTCTCTAGGTCTTAATATCGTTTGCAGTCTACCCCAACCCTCTGCGCCTAAAGCTCCGCTCGATGTACGTAGTCCTTTACCATATATTAGGGTAGTATAGGACTCGTTTATACTCGCATTTGTAGGAGAGCCGTTATTCCTGTCTATAATATAGTTATAGTACTGGTTTAATCTGCCGTTCATAACCCAATCCCTAGACTTGTCCTCCATTAATGGCGGTCTAACGTAGTTCGTGAGTGTTATTAATTTTATCTCGCTCATAATATTACCATCTGTATAGGTTATCCGTTAGCTTATAGGTTTGTGAGTTCTGAGTAGTTGCTAAAACCAGACCTCTGTAAACTATCTCGTTAGTTACTGAGTCGGTTAATTTTAACTGATAGCTACTTTCATTTGTAAACGTATAGTCAAACGTTAAAGATAGCTTATAATCGCCTCCCGTTGTATAGTTGGGGTTTAAATCTGTAGACGTTCCTAAAGTACTATCCGTAACTGTAAGCGTCAATACATTAGACGTTGAAAATCTAGGTACTAGCTTTATAGTGTGAGTCGTTAATCTAGGGTTTACTATCATAAAACAAACTTGTATATAATTAAAACAAAAAATAGTTTGTTTTGTTATTATTTAAGCAAAAAAAAGCCTCACAAATTAATGCAAGGCTCTTTGAGAGAATAAAACTAAATTAAGATACTACCGCTAAAAACGAGGTTTGTGTAGCCGAATCTAGGAAAGGCGCCAAATCTTTAGTTGTCGCGATTCCTGTTAAAACATATTGATTTCCGTCGGTTTTAGCTCCCCCTGTCGATGCTACGACTGTAAAGTCGATCCCGTCGTCAAGTCCTAAAGCTATATAGTTGCCGTTTCTGTCCACTACTACAGCCGACGGATACCCTGCCACTAATAGATTAAACTCTGCATTTGTTGCAGCGTCCATAGCTTTTAAAACGGTTGTAAGCGTTTGAGTATTTACTCTGCTGCTAGTATTTCTGTCTCCTACCATAGACTGCTCTAGTGTATTGCCGTCTCCCTCTAAAGGATAAGCAAACGCCGCAGTTAATAGTACATTCATTGCCGTAGCCTCTCCGTTTGAAACGGTAAAAGCATCTGGTAAGCTGTCAAAGAGGTATAGTGTAGACTGACCGCCAAGCCCGTCTTTACACACTTTAGCTCTTCCGCTTGTTAATAAACACGCCATAAGTTGTTGATTTTTAGATAGTTAACCAATTAGTTAACTGTTATATAATGTTTTAAAAAAAGGGGGTTTTTACACCCCCCTAGTATTTAGGCTGTTGTTGTAAGTAACCAAACTATTTCAGCTCCGTAAGAATATCCTACAGCGCCACCGAATACAGACTTGTATAAAACGTTTCCGCTCAAATCTACTTCGTCAAGGTCTTTCACTCTAATAGATGTCGCGTCTGACGCTAACCCTGTACCCATAGTGATATTAGACTTCTCGAATAAAACGATAGTGTTATCTGGTAATCCGTTTACAACTTGTACTGTGTAACGTCCGTAAACTAATCCTGTGTTAGCGTCTCCACCTAATCCGTTAGCTGCTCCGTTTTGGATAAGTAACTTTGTGTAAGCATCTGCAACGTCTGGAGATACGATAAAGTTTACTGACTTACGTCTTAGTGCGTAAGGTAAAGCTCCTGTTGCTGCGTCGAATGCTGCTAGTACGTTAGTCGTAGAGATAGCCGCTCCGATTGCTGTAATCCCGTTGTTTGCTTTTATAACGTCTCCGTCTGCTGCAAACTGCGTGATTAATCCGCTCATTTGTCCTGCTGCTCCCGATCCGTTCCAGATTTGGTTTTCAAACCACTCAGCCAATTTTCCTGCTGTATCTGCTACGATAGCGTCTGCAATCTCTTGAGGCGTTTGGTCGTTGAAAGCCGACGCACCCATAGACTCGCCGCTCCACGTTGGGCGAAAATCCTCTTTACAGATTGTAAATTCATTTTTAAACTTTGAAAGTGTTAGTACTTTCTCAGAGTAAGCTACAGCGTCAGTCGCTGCGGTAGTACCACAAGCGTAGTCTACTACTCCTAGAGTAACGTCTAAGTTTCTCAAGTTTAGTTTGTACCCTACGTCTGGTACAACGTTAATTAGTCCAAGTCTAAGAGTATCCTCTTCCTTGATAGCTTGCAACATAATATCTACTGCTGCCTGCCCTGCGTAATTTGATGTAATTGCCATTTCTTTATCTATTTTAAATTAATTAATTTACTTGTTTTGATTTGCTAGTTTAATAGCCTCAAGGATTCGCCCTTGCTTTGTTAATTTTACTTGCTTTGGTTGTGAGCTTACAGGCTCTACAGACGGCTGCGCCGAAAGTGTTACTACCTGCTCTTTTAACTCTACGTTTTCAGACGTTAAAGTTTCTAGTTTAGCATCTAAAGCGCTCATTTTAATCTCCATACTCTCAGCGTAAGCCTTAAACATATCGTCTAAAATCTCTTTTATTACTTTCATAGACTCCTCGTCTGCGTTTACTTCCTCGATTACTTCCTCTTCAAGCTCTGCGTCTACTACTTCCTCAGCCTCTGGAGCTACTTCCTCCTCAGCCTCAGCCTCAGACATAGACTCTACTAGTCCGTCTTTTACAACGATTTCGCCGCCCTCGTCTATTTTGTACGTTCCGTCGGCTAGAGATACTTTCTCGCTTTCGTCTGCAATTAAAAATACAGCCGTACCAACCTCTAAAGTTTCGCCGTCGAATTGGATATCTAGCTCGCCAGATTTTACACTTCCTAGAGTTACCTCTACCTCTTGCTCTGCCCCAGATACTATCTGTTTTAGCAATGCTAGAATATTTTTGTTATTCTTACTCATTTCTATATTTGATTTTAAAGTTACTTCCTCAAGCTCTACCATTCCGTCAATAGAGAATCCTTTTAATTCGCCCGTTTTAATATAGTTATTCCAAATGTCGTCGTTGTCTACTTTCATAGAAACAAGCCAAGAGCCTTTAGGATATTCTAAGCCAAACGCTGCGGACTTATCTACTTTGGGATTTTCGACTAGCCACGACTCTACAAACGTAACGCCCTCTATAGGCTCGTCGTGTTCTAGTTTAGAGTTTAATTGAAATCCAGACTGAAAAAAGTTCTGAGAAAAATCTTTTATAGTTTCAGCGCTAAAAAACATTTCAAACTCGTTGCCGTCATCGTCTACTCTGTAGATTAATTGGTCGGGCTGTAAAACTAAGCCCATTAAAATACGTTGCTCTTCGTCTACTTTCGCAAACTTTACAATCTTCTCTTGTTTAGCCATTGCGATAAACGTTTCCTCTGTCGCAGGCGCGTTTACCAAACTAATAGCGAAGACTCCTTTGCTCTTTTTATTGTATTTGCCCTCGTATCTCTTCATAGTTTTATACTATTATAACAATAAATTGTTGTTTTTGTTATTTTTATTTCTAAAATCCGCTTCCCTCTACTATGTTACGGTCTGCGCTTTGAGCTGTGGTAACGTCGCCACTCACAACAAATGCCTTGACGGCGTTCTCTTGCCCTTGTATGCTTTGCTGTATTGCGTTACTTTCGCTACCCTCTACAAGATTAAACGCTGGAGCGGTTGCGCCACCTGCTGCTCCTCCCTCTGCTCCGCCTGCGCTTGGCGCTCCGCCTTTACCTAAAGCGGATAGTCCTTTTGCTGTAGCTGCTATATTTGCAGCTATACCAATTCCTGCGGCAATGTTGTTTTGTAAAACGAGCGCAGTAGCCGCCGCAACAGATGCACCTCCACTCGGTATAGCAAGAGCCGCTCCCTGCGCTGTCGTGGCTACATTTGACGCTTGAGTGTTTACTATTGTTTTTGCTATATTTACGGCAGACTCTCCAATTAATGCAGCGGCTTGTAAACCTTTAGACTCTTCTCCTAAAGATGCTAGTAATCTAATACCTCCGCTTATATTATCTAAAGTAGAATTTCGTATCGCTAACTCCGCCTCTGCTACTGCTTTTTGCGCCTCTATTTTTTTAGCCGCTAAATCTGCGGCGTCTTTGTCTGCCTGTTCTTGTATTTTTTTTAATTCGGCTGCTTTTGTTTTGGCGTCTGCTATATCTTGAGCGTCTTTAACTTTTTTCTCGTCGTCTAAAATCTTTTGCGCCTCTTTTGCTGCTCTATTTATTTCGTTTTCTGCCGCTGTTAGCTCTCTTTGTATAGCTCGCTTTTGGTCTATCCTACGAGTTTCTACCGCTATAACTGCCGCCTTTAGTCTCTCCTCTTCAAGTAAGTTTTCCTTTGTACTTCTAGCAAATGTATTCTCCGCTGTCTGCGCATCACTTCGTAATTGTGCGATTTCAACTTCGGATTGAGCTAGTCCGTCTTGTATATCTAACACTTTCATTAACGCCGCCTCTCGCTCTTTTGCGCTTACATTGTTTAAATCTTTAGCTTTTAAACGAAGTTCTGCAATTTCTCTCTCCGCCTTTGCTCGTCTAACTAGTAAACCTCTTTCTATAATATCCGCCTTTGCTCTTTGGTCTGCTACCTTTGCCGCTGCGTTACCCTCTTTAATATTTTGGTCGATAAAATCTTTTGTTGCGTCTGTCGCTGCTTTTATTTTGCCCGACATATCGTCGATTCCTAGAGTAACTTTTGCGACTGCGTCTCCTGCCACTTTACCAGCCTCAGAAAATTCTCCTTTAAAAAGCAAAGTTATTGCTTTGCCTAGTTGTGGTATAAGCTCGACCATTCCCTCAAACCTATTAACAATATTTTCTTTTATAAGATTTGCAAAGCTACTTATAGCTTTTTTTGGATTCTCAAAAGCAGATATTACAAGCTCTCCAAAATCTGCAAGTAAGTCAACTAGGTTTCCTGTTACAGCTCCGATAACGCCCATTATTTTAGCAAACTTATTTTGCCCCTCTTCCGAGCCTTTAAAAGCTGCTGTAAGTGCTGCGATAGTTATAACAATTAAACCGATACCACTAGCAGCAATCGCGCCGCCGACAGTTCTAAAGCCTAAAGCAACGGCTTTCAAACCACCTGCAAACTTTTTAAAACCTGCTAAAGCTCCGCCCGTCATTGTATCAATAGAGCCACCTAAATTGTTAGTCGATTTGTTAACGTCTCCTACCTCTTCGTCTAGTTTTTTAGTCGACTTTGTTACGTCGTCTATTCCTTTTTTTGCATCTGATGAATCTACGGTTAACTTTACTTTTACCTCTTTCATTATTTTTTAGCTTTTATAATTCGTTTTACTTTTTGTTTTAATCCTCTCCAAGTTGTGACCATCTCGTTTTTACCTTTTGCGATTTCGGTATAATCCCCTGCGCCGTAAAACTCTCCTCTCCTTAGTATATCGATTACCTCTGTAATGTGGTTACTCATTTTGTACTATTGTTATATCTGTTGTTATTGAATCCTTTACGTATCGTATTATCATGCTACGAGATCCAGACGGCGTCGCCCACTCGTCTACGGATATAGTCGCTAGGTTGTCAGCCGTTCCCTCTACGCCCGTAGTTATCCAAGACGTACCGCTACCGTCTGCTATCTTTGTAACCGTATAGCTCTCTATAAATTCCACGTTAAAAGCCATATCCGTTGCCCACCTTTCAATATTGATAATAGACGGAATGTATACTCTATTTTGTAGGGTAGTATCAAAGCCGTTTATTAGCTCTAACTTTGTTAAGCCGTTTAAGAGGTTATAAGAGTACTTATTTATCCTGTAGTCTATTTCTCCGATTGCGATAACATCGTTTAGCTCGAGCCTTGTAACTATCTGTATAGGCAAGTTTGCGGTATACATAAACGTTCGCCTCTTTAGTTCAAATATTGCCGTTACATAATCCTTGTAATGTATACTATATAAATTATTGACTAAGCTCTCTCCTGTAAAGTTGCTAAACTCCGCCTCGAATAGATTTGCATAGACTGGCGCTACAGGACCAAAGTGATGTATTGGTATAACTAGGCTAGTGTTTAAAACAACGTCCGCCGCTAGGTCGTTAACGAATCTTATAGGCGTTGCTGAAATATCTTGTTTTGATGTGTAATGTAAAACCGCTTTAGGTACAACTTCGTTTAAATTATCGTCTAGTATTACGCCCGTTTGTATGTTTGTATTTGTGCCTACTATAGCGTCGTCTTGCTCTACTAACCTCTCAAAGTATATTTGTTCAAATGGTAGCTTTACCTCTAGCGTATCGCCGTCTATTAATTTTTTAGGCGTCAAGCTCTCGTATACATTTACTAGCGATGCTCCGTATCCTTGCCCGTCGGCTGCTCTCTTTTTAAACTCCATATTTAAAATAGTACTCGGCTCCTCAAACTCGAAAGCAATACGTTTTAAAAGCTCTCCTCTGTCAACGTCAAACTTTGCGAAATCTATATATTTAGTAGCGTCGTATCTTTGACCTTGAGCGTAGTAAGAATCCAAAGTATTAACGTAGATACTGCCGTCGTCTTTTGGAATCGCTACAAGTTTAAACATATTAAAAATGCCCTTGAGAAAGTCAACGATTTTTAACTCTGGCATCTCGTCGCCTATTACTACTTCATTAACTAGAGTTTGAGCTGCTCCTGTTGTAACGTCGCTAGGCAAAGCCGTAGCGCCTACAAATTTAGTTATAGCAACCTCAGACGTAAACTCTATTTTAGAATTACTCTTTACGTGCCACGTAAAATTAAAAGTAGTCGTACCACTCGGAGAAAACAAGTTAGTACCTATTGAGATTATACCATCGCCGTTACCCCATTGCGTCCGATCCCAAGCGTAAACGTCCTCTCCTGTATCTGCGTTTCTAACTATAAAAGTATAGGGTACATCTTCGTAACCAGCCGCAGGGGTAATCTTGTTACCTATTGCAAACCTTGTATTTGTAACTCTGTCCGTTATAAAAGTTCCGACGTTAGTAGTTAAATTTATATAAGTCTCTGAGCCTGTAGTAAAGTCTACTATCTCCTCGCCGCCGCCTATCGCCACCCTATCGTCTGCCTTGAGCCATAGGTATTGCTCTTTAAATTCTGTAGTACTAAAGAAATCCCTAGAGAATACTATAGGGTTATCATATATAAACGAGTTGTATCTTGTCTCTATTGCGTCGATTATCTTTGATAGCTTTACGCTAGGTCGTAGGTCGCTCCACACTACGCCCGTAGCGTGTGAGGTACTCGCTGCGTTTGCTATGTTAATAGTCGTAGCGTCTACGTCATGCGCTCCCGAATGGCTGTTATAAAAATAACGCTTGTTAGCCATTAAAGTATAAACGATGTCGCCGTTTAGTAGGTCGCCCTCTAGTCCGTCGATTACGTTGTCGCTTGTCCAGTCGTGGTCTAGCGCAGGGAACGCCAAATCGCTTAACATATCCTCGCCTATTGTATCCGATATGTTAGGCAGGTTCCCAAAGAAATTGATTGTATAGCTCTCAAGCCTACCCTTTACTATATTACACTTGTTTAGCCTCCACTTTCCTAGCTTAAAAGGTACGCCGTCGATGTCAATACTACCCTCTACTTTACTCCTAGCATCGAATCCGTTATCTATAGACGCATTATACCAATGCTTAAACAATCGATTGTTATTTTTACTAGCGGGAACGGTAAAACTCTTAGAGTAATCGCCTGTATTTTTAGTAATATCGCTCACATCTAAAACAGAGCTTACAATATCCACGCTCTCGTCTGCGTATTGGTCTAGTAATTCGCCGTTAATAAATAGATTAACCATGCTTATATGTTGTTTATTTCGTTGTAACTCATTTCGAAAGTCATAGTATAGTTAATTAACCTATCGTTTTGCCTTGTCTTAAATTTCTGCGAGGTCTTTTTTATGTTTAAAGGCGTGTAAGTTGTACCGTTATAGCTCCAGATACGCTCTGTTAATAGTATTTGCTTGAGTACTTCGTTCATATCCTCGTCAAGCCACCCCGTCTCTGCCATTAATGTAGTGCGACCTTGCACGCCGTACCTTACAAATTGATGGAATCCGTCCGAAGCCTGCCCTCTGTTAGTCTCGAAACTGCTATCCGTTACATCTATAGTCTCCTCTTGCTTTTTAAAGAAAGTAAACGTCTGCAATGCACCGTCTTTGTTTTGAAAAAATACGTCTAAGGGGGTATATTTACACTCGTCTGTTAGGTTTAACGTAGTGGTTTGACCTTGCCACACTATCTCTATATAAGCCTCGTCTACAGCTAAAGATAACTCAATCCAAAGGTATTGAACAATCTCGCTACTCTCGTCCGATAGCGCAGGCGTAGCCGTATAGTTAACCGCTAAAGATGGGTAGGACTTTACCGTCACAGCGCTAGAGGTTGCACCCGTAGGCACGAAGATAGGAAAGACAAAGTTTCCCTCTCGATTTACTTTATACTCTTGAGGATTTAAAAGCGTTTGATTAGATACCGCCGTTACATTTCTGCCCTCGTTTCCGTAAGCATACCCTAGCGTCATTATCTGAGTAGCCTCGTGGTACAACGTAGCGACTGCATCATAGGTTACGTAAGTGTATACCCATTGTTGGTTATTACCGTCGATTAATTGTATACCCGTCGAGAGCGTAGGAGACGGCTCTGTAAATTCTATATAGTCTTGTATAATAGCGTTTATGTTTATGCTATGCGATCCTGTCGACGCCGTAGTATTTTGGTAGGTTATTTGATAGCTATTGGTAGAGTCTGGAGTAGACTTGTCGCCATTCCAAACCCAAACGTTTAGCGTATACTTTGCGCAAGTTACACCCCCATACACTAAAGGAGTATCTATATAAAACGGACTTAATGCTCTTATCATTTTGTTATTGTTACGTTATCACTTTTAATATTCATTCCGTCGATAAGGTCAAGAGCGAAAGCCTCGCCTATCTCGTCGCCTAGTTTTAGTACTTCGTTATCTAGGGCGTCTGTAAAGAAATGCGTCGTCTCGATTCCTGTGTGATACACACTATTTGCAATCGCATAAAGCAAACTCTTACGACTTGTAAACTTTCCCTTTGCATCTCTTGGCGCTATACCCTTTCGGATAGTCCACCCGTTGAAAGCCATAAACGGCGGCTTTTTATCTCGATACTTAAATTTGTTATTTGTTACCTTTTTAAGTTTCCAAGCTGCGCCCGTTACTTTTTTGCCCTTTACTTTTTTATCCGCTCTTTTACCTCCGACACCTTTAACCCCTGCGTCTACATATTCCCAGTAATCCGCTAGTATAAACTCTATAGAGCTACCCTTTACTTTATAAGATAGGTTTTTAGATAGGTTACTATCGCCTTTCTTTTTTTTCTTTAGATTAGCCCTTGCCTGCGTTACTACATTACTCCCTAGAGTATCAAATATTTTAGCTATACTTCCCAAAAGCAAAAGCTAGTTTCGTCTATTGGCATCTCAATCTCTAGGCTCATATCCCACCCGTCCAATAGGTTTTTATCCGAATAGGTTATCTGTGTTAAGGTCGGACTATCCGACGCCGTTATATTATTGTCTGCAAAGTCTCTGTGCATTTTAACCCAAAGCGCATTTAAGCAAGAAAGCGTACCGTTGTAGTTATCTACCTCGTTATCGTTGAGGTAAAACTTATCGTTTACATTCTCGTTATTAATATCTCTAATATCTAGGCATTGTATATTTAGGCTAAAGGTAATCGTCGCGTTAGAGCTAAAGGTGGCGTCTGTTATATCAATATTAAACAACGGGAATATATCGCCCTTATTCAAATCAATATCTGCGCCCGTTGTGATTGTTTTAACAAATACGTCTTGCTCTGCTAAACTCCTTATATATCTTAATATTCTACTGTATGCGTTCATTATAATTGTGTTACGTTACTTCCTTTCCTTAGTATTGCCTCCATATTTTGCCTGTCTAGCTTATGAGCTAGGAACGTGTGAAACTCATGTACGGGAATCTCTAGCACTCTGTCAATTTTTAGTATATCATTGCCTGCCATCATATCAATAGTAACGTACCACCCCCATTTTGAGAAATAATCTACTGCCTGTTTTTCTCCTCCGCTTGACTCGTATATCTCTGGATAGCCTCCTTTAATTCTCTCGATAAACTCCAAAAAAAAACCAGAGCGCCGTTTACTATATTCATTGGGCAACTTCGCATCTCCTCGCATAGAGCCTTGTCGTATTTGTAGGGCAGTATCTCATAGTTACCAAAAGCGTCCTCGCTTGTAACCCTACGAAATAAGATAGCTATAATCTTGTGCATCTCTTTAAAGTCCATTCCTATAGTGCTGAGGTCTACATACTCCGCCGTCGTTATCTCGTCTAGGTTTGGGATAAAGCCGTACTCTACTCCATTAAGTATAAACCGCTCCTCAAACTCTACGTCTTGCTCACAGGCTGCTATAATCTGAGCCATTAAACCCTCGTAGTCTGTGTATACTAATTTCTTTACATCTTGTTTTTTCATTCCTGTAAACAAAGATATAACCCTTTCAATCATTCCCTGCTCTGTCATCTTATCCTCTCGCGCTCTAAGCGCCTCAAACTTGACGTATTGATCCAGAGTAATATCTGCGATGTTTTCGGGTACACTAATTTTAATAGTCTCTGTCATATAATAAAAACAAATTAATTCTCTTTATGTTATTTACCTTATCTCTATTTTGCCACGATTAGCCAATAGGTGCAAAACTCCATACCTCAACGCGTCCAGACTATGGTTGTACATATCGCAAGCTAACTGCGCGCCTTTGTCTGTATATACGTAGTTGTTTAGTTCCTTTGCCATATTAGTAGAGTCTGGATCCACGACAAGCTCGTAGTCTTGAATTAATGCGATACCCGTTGCGATACTCCCTGCGCCTTTCTTTGCGCCTCTAATATTAAGACCTAGCTTTTGCAACTCTGCGATAGTTCCTGCGCTTGCGCTATCTCCTATAATCAAATTACGCCCTGCTCTCTGTCTGTTAATTGCGTATATTTCGGAGATGGTTAACTTTGATTTGTAAAGCTCCTCCTTTGCGTAGATTATTTTCTTTTTTTTATCTATGGCAATTTTTACTAAAGTTGTCGGATCGGTGTGTCCGTAATCCTGTCCGTAGATAACCTGCAACCCGTCGGGATTAAATTCGCCAAAGCGCCAATTTGTATAAACGACTCCCTCCGCTTTTGACAGCCAAGAGCCTAAAACGACGTGCTTGTATTTAATCGGATTGCTTACTTTCATATCCTCGAAATAGTCTAGTATCTCGTCGGGTACAAACTCTAGGCAATCGAGGTAAGAGGTATGTATATAACAGACGTTATCTTTCACACCGTTAAATCCCTCTTGAACGCCTCTACTCTCGTAGTACTTCATATATATAAAATGCTCCTTGCTTGTAGGGTTTAAGATTAAGACCTTTATATTCCTATTTGGATTGCTTGCATCGTTCCCTCTAATCGATAGTACTATCTTATCGTAGATTGCCTCGTCCTGCATCTCCTCCGCCTCGTCTAGTATTAACATCGAGAAATCTTTTAATCCCTTGAGGTTTGCTGTCTGGACTCCAGAGCCTGCCTTTAATCCCTTAAAGACTATTTTACTTTTATTGAATTTTGATACGATCCTATTTTGCTGCGACTCGAAAGAGTCCTCCAGATTCATAAGCTCGATTTTCTCCTCTACCTCTGCAAAGATAGAATCCTTGAGAGATGCGTTTGTATACCTGCTATATAGTATTCGATGCCCGTACTTCGTGCAACTATTTAAAGCGCTTAGAGACGTCGCAAATGACTTCTGAGAGAATCTGCCGCCTGTTATGATAAACGTATCCACGCCGTCGGGAATATCAAACAGGGGCGCAAATTTTTCGCTGAGGTTTATGTTACTCATTCTCTGGGGTTACGTCGATTGCTGAGGTAAATGAAATCGTCGGAATGTTTACGCTGCCACCGTCGGAGGTTATATCTACGCTCTGCATTGGTTTGCCGACTGTATACTCTAGGTAGAGCTTTGCGCTCTGAACGTCTCCAGACATCGCGCTTGCCTCTAACGTTTGAAAGACGGCTATAAAGTTCTCTTGTGAGGTTGCCTCTGTTATAAGGGCTTTAAATGGATTCTTGCGGCGATCAATCCCTTTGGCTTTTGTAGACCAACCGCCGTTGCCTTTTGATAATTTATTCATATCTAATAGGTACTAACTATTAGTATTAGTACTATTATTAAAACAAATTATAATATATATTGTTATTATATAAAAAAACCCCACCAATTAAGGCAGGGCAAACTAAAACAAAATTAAACAAAACTAAAAATTAAGAGGTTACATCTACGAGTCCGTCTCTGTAGTGGTCTACAATTACGCCCGTTTTTAATGTGATTGTCTTATAAGGTACTATTGAATTTTTTACGAGTAGTCTGTGTATATATTTTCTCATGGTTTAAATATCTAGGGTTAATGTTGCTATAAATAAATACAGCTTTATTGTTGTGTAATTGTATTCTTTGGTTTGAGCCATATACTCCCAACCTAATAGGAAACGATCGTGAGGATAATGGAAAGCTATTTGTAAAGTCCAGTTCATTATCTTATATCTTTTGCAGCTTGAAATCCTGCGTTAAATTCGTGCCTTGAATGAGCGCCAATAATCTCGATTAAAATATGCTGTTGCCTAGAGGTTAAAGCTAGGTCTTTGTCAAATAGTCTGTTTAGTGCTGTTTTTAATTCCATAGGGTTTTAGTTTTGGGGAGTTGTTAGCTCCCCGTTTTTGTTATATCTCTTTTATCATGTAAGGCGTTCCAGTTAATTTATTAAAAAGAATATAGTCGCTTATGTATCTGTTGCGTCTGTCCTCTCTAACAATAGCAGTGTGTAAACCTAACTTTCTGCTAATAATTTTTACCTCTACATTTTTTAAATTTCTGTCTGATATTTTGATGTAAGCCATTTTGTTTGTTTTTGTTTTTGTAAATATACAAACAATTATTTGTTTCCACCAAACTTTTATGCAATTATTTTTGATTTATTTTTAAATTAATTCGTAACTACTTAATAAATAAACTACCTATTACAAAGTTTTTTTAATAAATATATAATGTTTTTTGTTTGTGCTGTAGGTTGTTACCTCTCTGAAGTCATCTGTGTACGTGCACGTTCTTAATTTAGCCGTCTTAGGTAGCTCTCTTCTGCTTCTTACTTCAAATCCTGAGAACTCAAGACCTTGAAAATCTGTTATTGTGATGTATTCCATAATTATCTTTTTTCCCAAGTTAAACCATTAAAAGAGTACACAACGTCCTTGCTTCTAGCTCCCTCTGTAGCTGTTACAAATGCAGTACAAAAGCCTCTAGCTTCATACTTAGGCATAGCCTCGTTTAACTCTTGTACGTTGTCAAAGTTCTCTTGAACTCTAGTAGTGGCGGCTTTAAATATAACTGAAAAAAACATAAGCAATAAATTTAATTTGTGGTTCGTTGCACACTACAAAGATACAACACATTAAAGGTTTCCACCAAAGAAAAAACAACATTTTTTATAACTACCTAGTCCTCAATGTTTAAAACCTCAAATATTAATTGACAAGTTTCATATTCCTCGATATATTCAAAGTATAGCAGCGCATCTCTGGAGAGTATTATCTCGTCCTCTTCAGATTCTGGCTCGAATAAATACTTCTCGTAATCGTTATAAATAAACGTACATACATACTGTATAGACTCGTCTAGTAAATACTCTACCATACTGCGGTAGAATAAATCGTGTGCGTCTGTATAGTTTTGTTTTGTAGCCTCCTCAAAAAATACGTGGGGGTTGTCGAATATTACGGGTATCGTCATTTAAAAAAGATGTGTATATACGCAGTCGTGGACAAAGCTGTAGTCCTCGTTTAAAGCCTCTAACTGCTCCTCTGTCATTGCTTCGCCGTCGTAGTCTGCCGAGACTATAAAAGCGTCGCAAAAGTCGGGATAGTCGTTTGTATCTATCCCGTCTATTTCTATGTTATCTATTAGGTCGTAATTCATACTCCTGTGGTTTGTGCCTCGTCTACGTCTTTAATCTCGTTAGACGATAGGGCGGTTACTATTGCCTCTTGGTTGTGTGCTATATCTTTAACTAGGGAGTGTAAATTGTTTAGCCTTGTCTCTAACTCGGATACCCGTTTCCTCAAAACTTGCTTGTTTAATGGTTTGCTTTGTTTCTCTAATCTTGGCGTTTTCTCGCTCATAACTTTGCTGTTTTTTTAGTGTAGCGCGTTCCATTTTTATAAAGGCGCTCATTTGGTTATTAATAAAAAATTGAATTCTCTCCTCTGGTATGCCCTCGAAATACTTATCGAAATCGGGGAGGTTTTCTTTTAGCTTTTTAATCTTTAAGGCTAGTTTTATATTGGCGTCTATTAAATCCTGCCTCTGTTTTATTACCTCGTCAATCGATCCGACCTCTGCGATAATATCTTCGGCGGAGGCGGTAGGTTGTAATATACTAACTAAAATATTGTAGTGCTTTTTAAAATCCTCGTCAAATTTGTAATGTACATTAAATTTTTTAAGCGAGTGTATTACTGTAGCGTGATTGTGTTTCGTTGACGCTCCTATCTCAGTAAGTGACTTTTTAGTTAACTCTTTAGCAAAGTGATAATATAGGCACCTAGCCATAACATACTCCCTCGCTCGTGTATCCTTGTTTATACTTAGCCTTGTTACTCTTTGTACTGCGTCTCTAATTGTTTTTAACATAGATTGTCCTTAAATTGTTTAAACTCCTGTAGGCTGCGGATAACTACGTATGTGAATCCTTGAGACTCTAATAGTTCCTGCCATAGTATTTGCTCTTTGCTTTGCTTTCCTTTAGCGTTTTTTAACTCAATCATATAGGCAGAGCTTTGATAATAATAAACCATATCGGAGCGCCCTTTGATTAATCCGAGCGCTTTGTTTCTATTGCCGTCTATTTTGTTGGCAGAGTTATTTAGGTTATAGCAAAGTAAACCTCGCTCGTCTGGGTAGCTATTCCAATGCCATTGGAAAATCTGCGTTTGTATTTTAACCTCGCTAAGCATCATTGCGAAATTTGATTGCATAACGAATTTGCTCTTTGATATATTCAATTCCATTATATATAATTATATTACCATAACCATCATAAGGAGTTATTCCATCACTTTTGTAAACGCCTGCTATTTGTGAAACCATTTTTAAATCTTCCTTTAAACTTTGGTATCTATTTTTATGATAATTAAATTTTGTTTTTTTTGCTTTGTTATAGCCAATAGATTTATTTAGGCAATTTTTATTGTATATATGATTTAATATATAAGCGTGTTCTATTTTTCTTAATATATTTTCATCTGTTGAATTAGATGTAACTAAACAAAGTATTTCTTTTATAAAATTTTTTTTACCATATTTTTCAATTTGTTTTTTTAATTCAACTCCACTACCTAAATAGTTAGGATCAGAGGTTGTATTTAAACCTATATAGTACTCACCTGTTTTTTTATTTGTTGTCTTGTAAATCTCCATAATTTAATGTATTTTAACCTCGCTCAACATCTGGCTCAAAGATAAAGTAAAAATCGTCTAGGTTAACCCCTAGAAATTTCTGCATGGTTGCCATAGTTAAAAACGTAACGTCGTAAACGTTATCGGTTGCCTCAAGCTCTTGCACTATTGTTCTAGCGCTGTGCGGATATTGTAAAATCATAAGGTCTAGCTTATCCTTTAAATCTGGTTGCAATGTTTGTAGTAAGTTTTTCATTTTGTTTTAGTTTTAAAAAGGGGAGTTGTTAGCTCCCCTGTTGGTTATTATATTTCTGTGTCTAAGTGGTAAGAAGATTGACCGTTAGGAAACTCTCCTATCCAAATAAGTTCTTTTTTCTCTAGAGAACCTATAACACCTTTAAGTTGATTCTTAGTGCCATTAAAAGAGTCTAAGATGTTCTCAAAACACTCTGTAGGTGTCTCTTCGTATTCGTCACCGTAAGAGATTATAGTTAGTACTTCAGTTTCTAATTGTGTTAAGTTTAAAGTTGTCATAATAAAATAGTTTAGTTAATTAATTTTGTTTTTGTAAATATACAGCCTTTTACTAGTTATAAACAATAGTATTAACAAATTTTAACAAAACTTTAACATTTGAGTAATTAACTAAAAACTTTAAATCTTTTTTTATTTACATACTCGAAAGACTTTTTATATCCTACAGCCTCAAGAAAATCTCTAGCGTCTTGTCGGCAGGTTTTACGATGCAATACCCACGCCGCCGTTATGTATTTGTCATGTACCGCCTGCGCAAGCTCTGCGTTTGACATCTCGCTGTAGTTTTTAATTACCTCGTTTTTGATTAGCTCAAGCCTAGCAATCTCTGCCTCCTTTTTATTTATGAATTTATGCTCGCAATAAGGGCAGACCTTTGTAGATGCTAATAGTATCGCCTTACATTTCGGGCAGTCTTTTACGGGCGCAGGTTGCTCTCTTGTAAGTTTCTTTTTTAGGCTCCAGTCTCTAGGATTCTCCCAATGCCCTAGCCGTTTAATATTATTGCCAAAGTCTAGGATATTAAAAGAGTTTAATTTTGTCGTAGTCCTTGATCCTCGTCCGCACATTTGCAGGAATAAAGGGAGCGAGGTTGTAGCTCTGTATAGTATTATAGTCTCAATGTCTGGCTGGTCAAAACCTGCGTTTAAAATACCGCAGTTACAGATAATAGCTTTCGGGGTTTTATCGTACCATTCTAGTATCGCCTCTCGCTCATTTTTAGGTGTGTTTCCGTCGATATGTTTTGCCTCGTAACCTCTAGCATTAAATTGAGCGCAAACGACTTTAGAGCTGTTTACATTCGATGCAAACAATAAGGTCTTTGTGTTCTCTGTTAACCGTACCCAGTTATCTACGACTCCGATATATGTTTTGTTATCCTCGTAATAGCTTGCGGTATCAAAATCCGCTCCTGTGCGCTTTAGTCCTTTAGTATCTATTGGCACGCCGTAGCTATTTGCAGAGCATAGGAAACCCATTTTAATAAGTTCGGGCGTATCTATTTTTTGCACTATAGCGGTATAAAACTCGTCAAGAGATACGGCAGCTTTACCCTTTCGCTCTGGAGTAGCCGTTGCGCCTATTACGTAAGCAAGCGGATTAATTAAAGGGAGTAGTTTTGTAAATATATTCAAGTGCGCCTCGTCGATTACTACTAGGCTTTTAGACGCTAGGAAATTTGTATAGGTTTCTTTGCGTCTGTCTATTGTTTCTACCATTCCAACGTGTAGCTTTGCTTGTAGGTCTGGCTTTGATCCGCTCGTAATATATACGGGGGTTAGTCCAAATTTCTCGAATGAGCTACCCGCTTGTTTCAATAGCTCGCTCCTATGAGTTAATACTAGGACGTTACCTCCACGCTTTAGATGCTCACTAATTAAGTAAGTAAACATTATCGTTTTACCTGCGCCCGTCGGAGCGCAGAGTATAGTCCTGCGGTTTCTCTTAAATGAGTTGCGCAAAGATTGAATAATATCGTTTTGGTATGGTCGGAGTTTAATCAAGATTTATTCTTTGTTTTATTATATCGCAATACTCTTTTGATATTTCACTCCCTATATAATTCCTGTTATTAAGTAAAGCTATTTTAGCGGTTGTGCCGCTTCCCATAAAAGGGTCATAAATTAAATCACTTTCATTACTCCAAGATACAATATGGTCATTTGCTAATTGTTCGGGAAAAGTAGCGGGGTGTTTTTTTGTTAATATATCTTTATTATTCCAGCCACCTTCATTTAAAATTCTCCAAATATTAAATCTTAAACCAAATTCTTTAATAGTCTTTTTGCCATTTTTTTTAACACTACCGTCTTTTTGTCTTTGTCCTATATTTCCTGTTTTAGTACCTGCCCAATTATTTTTTCTATCTTTCAGCAAGTTGGTTGTCTTTGGTTTTCCTTTACTTAATACAAACATATATTCAAACATTTGGCAATATCTGTTTCTACTTGGCATAATTCCACTTTTTTCATAAATCATTGTATCGTGTAAGTTAAAACCACATTCTTTAAAATATAATGCTTGTTTAAAACTTGTGCCAGTCTCACTTCCTTTTATTGTAGCATCTCCAACTATCCAAACAACTACACCGCCTTCTTTGGTAGTTCTGTAAAGCTCTTTAGCTATACTCTCAAAGTCAAAGCTATAGCCGTTGTACTTCCTTAGGTTGTCATAAGGAGGTGATGTAACAGTTAAGTCTATAAAGTTATCTTCCATTCTCGCCATTGTATCAAGGCAATTCTCGTTGTATGTTTTATTTATTTTCATTGCAAAATATGCTTATTATTAATAACCCCTTTCGATAATTGTTTTAAATTGTTTGCTGCGGTTGTCTTGCCACGCAATAAGACCTCCAAGTCTTGAGATTTCTTTTTTAACGCTTGCAATTCTCTGCTGCTCGTTTGAGCTTTCTCGTATTGCTTTATAACCTTTCTCAATTCTTTTTTGGATTGCCTCAAGCTCTGCTCTAAGTCCGTCGTTTCTTTTTTGAGTTTCTCGTATTGCGTTGCGAGTTCTCTCGATTTCAATAGTCGGCTGTTGTAGCTCGTCGATAGCTCTTTCTGTAGCTGTAAACTTTGCTGTAATATCTCCGCTATCATTCATTAAGTGTATAGGTTATATTACACTTACAGTAATTAGGCTCTACAGATTGCAGCTTTTGGATATACAAAGCGGCGTCCATTAACTCCTCTTTTAAGTGTTGCAAAAAGTCGTCTCTGTTGTTATCCTCCAGAGTAGTATTATATTTTTTTATCCCTGCCTCCGAGCGAGCGTCAAACTCTGCTTTTAAATCTTCTAGTATTTTGTCTTTCATATATAAAAAATAAAGGGGAGCGCTAACTCCCCGAATTATTAAAACGGCAAATCGTCTGCCTCCTCTTGAGCTACCTCTGGAGCTGTCTCCCCTGCCTCTGCCTTAAATATTTTCCAAGACTGCAAGCTAGTATAATACTTTCCTTTATACTCGTTTGTTTGTACGTTAAAACTTACGTCTACCTCTTGCCCGACTTTATTGTATTTCAAAAACTGCTCTACTTTCTCGTCTCCGAATACGTCAAAGCAATAGAGGTTATTATAGTCCTCTGTAGTCTCTAGGATAAAAGATAGCTTTTGCCATTCTTTACCTGCTGCGGACGTTCCTTTTTGTGTATCTAACACCTTTGTAATCTTTCCTGTTACTTTCATAGTTATTATATTTGGTTATCGATTTTCTCTATTAGATGGCGCAGGTCTGAACGTTCAAACTCGCCGAGTTTTATCTTGTTAATTGTTAAATAGTAGTGGTCTTTCTTACTGTCTGTTATTTCTATATCCATTAATTTGGCTTAAAGTTAATATTTATTTTTATGTATTGCAAATTTTAATCCTTGTATTTTTCTAGATTCATTTTAACGAGTATCGGAGTCTCGCCGCCGTTCAATACTACAGCGCAACCTATAGCGTTCTTTTTACCCCCTGCGGCGTAAGCAAAAGCATACTGCGAGTCGTCTATTCCACACCCTACAGCCATAGCAAATATAGCTCTAGTCTTTCCAAACATATAATCGATATAAAAATCTGTGTGAAAATGCCCTGTAACTGTGGAGACCATATCCCTACGAGCTGCTGTCCTTGCTTTTGAGCTTTTATGACCATGTACATATCGCACGCCGTCGATATAGGTATCCGTTACCCATTGCCAGTTGGGCGTTTTTAAAACGTCGTTAAACTCTTTTATCCAAACTTTAGGAACGCCACTATCGAAAGCCTTGCGCATTATAATAGCGTCGTGATTTCCTATACAAACCTCAGCGTCTGGAAATGCTTTATACCAATCTTTTACCTGCTCTATTACCATCTCAAGCTCTGCGCCTCCTCCTAGTCCGTCGGGATCCGTAGCGTGAAAGCTAGAGTAATGCGAGTCTATTATATCGCCAATAAAAACCACTCTATTACATTGATACTCTTTGTATGTATCCTTGCAAAATTGTAGGTAGTCTTTACGTTCAAATGGCAAATGTATATCTCCTATTACTAGGACTCTACTTTTTTCGGCTTTAGCTCGCATCTCTAAAAGACTAGCCTCTTCCTTTGCTGTTAATCTGTAGCGGTTAGTTTGGTTTTTCATAGCTTATTTATTTGGGTTAATACTTCTTGATAATACTCTATAGTTTGATTATTAGACGGCTTTAGTATCTCGCTCTCTAGTATCAAAGTGATATGTACTTTTGCGCATTGTTTCGCCTCTTTGCTTGTCGTAGTCTCCACATAAAAAGCCTTTGCTAATTGGTACGCTTTCTCTTTTGGCGTCTGCATAAATAACCATTCTTTTTTTATCATTTTTCCTTGTTAAATTTTGTTATATATCTCTGCGTTGTTCGTATAGATTTGCCTAGCATATCCGCAATATCTTTTTGAGATACGTCGGGGTTTTTTGTATAGATACTTTTAAAATTAGTGTAAGCATCTTTTTTATTATCAAAGCTAGATTTTATTTTAGTGCGCTCTGCGCTCTCTATTTTTATCTTGTTAGCCATATCTATAAAGTAATGCGCTAACTTCTCAGCTTTTAAAACGCTAGATTTCTCTACCTCGTCTTTATGTATATCTGTATTTTTTTGAGATTCTAGGGTATTAATAAGTAATGCAAATCTAGCGACGTAGGCTTTCATTTTTGGTAGCATTGATTTGTTTGCCTCTGCTATATCCTCCGACTTTTGCATATTGGTTATTTCTTTGTGGATCCGTTTGTATTCTATTTTAGCCTCTGGAGTAAACTCTGCGGTTACTGCCTCTACTACGTTCCCCTCGCCTAGTCTTAAATTTCTTTTAGTAGACTCGTAGAATTTAATAATAAATGTATCGTACCATTCGAGCAAATCCTGCGTAATCTCCTCGTCTACGAAATCCTCTACCTCTAACTCTGGGTAACTAAATAGCATACGATCAATAAACCCGTTAGACTTGTTCTCCTCTGTTTGGAATCCGTCTAATATACTCGGCTGTATTCCCCCCATAATAGGTAAAAACGCGCGCTCTACAAAGCTACTCTTTGCTGTCTTTCTATTTAGGTTAATCTCGCCACCACTCCAAGACGAAAGCCAGTGTTCCATATCTCCGCCCTCGCGGTACTTATTCATATCTTTAAAGAAACCTGCAAGCTCGTCTTTTAATACCCCTATCCCGTTTGTATTTTCGTTGTGTAATTCTACGAGTGCCTCAAGGGTTACGTCGTTAACTAAAAATTGCGTTTTCTTTGGCTTGTATACTGGCTCTGTTAAAGCCTTGTCTTTGGCGTCCATATTGTTAAACTCGTCAAACTTTGCCTCTGCTACTATATAGCGTTTTATCTCTGTGCTATTTGCTTTATCTAAAGGGAATGTAATACCTTTAATAGACGGAGTCTTTCCAACCCCTGCCTTTCCAACTAGAGAAAGCCAAATACTAGGGGTTTCGTTCCAACCGTTTTTTATTTTTATCTGTTGTGAGTTACCTACTATTATAGAGGTTAAAAATAACAAGCTACAACCCATATAATCAATAGATTGTTTTAGCGTTCTATGCCTCTCTAGTATGTAGTGCTGTAATTCTAAAGGGAATATTTCTAGAGGAAACTCTGTATTTACGCATACCTCTTTATCCTCTAGGGTAACGTCTAAAGGCGAATCTATAGCTATACGCTCTCCAAATCCTTGCTTGTATAAATCTACAGCCGCAGCGCTCCCGTCGTCGTTGTGGATATAATGAGCGTAAACCATAAACGGGTTATATCCTTTCTCTGCCTCGAAAGACGTTCCAGAGGTAAAGAGATACATCAATCCGTTATCCTTGTAGATATATCCGCTATGTGCGGAATCTGCGCCTTTGCGTCTTATTATATATTTGTCTTTTAGGTTTCTTACTACGTCAAAGTCTGCGCCTATTAAATCTAGGATACTCGTTTTATTGTTGTAATCTTCCCACGCGCTCAAGCCTGTAGATATTGGCTTATCTTTTTTAGGTTTCTCGATTACCTCTATAGCCTCCTCTTTGTGGTCGTATGTTTTAGATATAGAAAATAATACCTCGCGATCCTCCTCGCTAATATAGTCGATGTCTGTATACTCTTTGCCGTTTAGTATATCGGAATAAGCTACGATATAACCGCCGTTGCCTCTAGTCTCTAGTATTTGCTGTTTATGACCTTTAAGTTTAGCTACCTTTAGATTACCCTCTACTCTTTTAGACTTATAAAGTATGTGAAAGCCGTCATTTATAGTTTTAGCTATTACAAACTTATCTTTAAAATTAAAAATGTTATCCTCTAAAAAGCTAATATACTCTGCCCACCACTCGGATTTCTCTTTTGCTGTAGAGAATACTTTTAAATCTACGTCTAGGCATTCCAAATCGTTAAATCCTGTAACAATACCGACGGCTTTAGCTTTAGGGTTTAAATAGTTTACTCTAAAACTCTCTATATCTGTAGCCTTTTGCTGCGCTTGTTTCCAACTTCCGACGGGTACTTTGTCGGCGGTTGCAGTAATAAGAGAAAAACCCCTATCGATTATATTGTTACATTTTTGTATATCTAGTTTTATCATTTGCTATTATAAAAAAACTCCTAATAAATAAGCTCAAGGTAGGAGTAGCTTAGATATTAAGAGTTTTATAATGTGTTGCTATAACCTCCTACGATTATATTAGCGATTAACTTGAACGGTTATCTCCTACAAATATAAAGTCTTTGTTTTAAATCATAGCCTATTTTTATTAACAATCCAAACACGACAAAACACGACAAACACGACAAAATAAAAACGCGATGTCGTGTCCTGCGCCCAGTGTGGCATTGACTTTGTTGCCAAAACACGACAAAAAAGTGTCGTGTCGTCTTTTTTAAAAATTGTGAGCCTTTATTTTTTCAGTTACAAAATACTAAACACGACACGCCAAATGTCGTCTTTCTGTGTAATCCTTTGCTATCACTAGGCTAAGGCACACGACACGCGAAAAATTTATGTCGTGTTTGTCGCCTCAAAAAACAAAAAAAGCCTATAAATCAAATTACAGGCTTTTTGAAACTAATTTTTTAAATTGTTAATAAGTCTCGTGTACTTTATCCAAACTCGCGGTAATCATTTTTAAGATGTTAGCCGTTCCGTTACAATTTGCACACATACGCTTTGTATCGTATCTCAAGGCAAACACCCACTCGTAAGTATTAAATACTAGTTTTGACTCTTCAGCGTTCCATTTGTCGATCTCTCTAGATTTCACAAACTTATCGTAAGCCTCAAACATTTCTTTAGACATGCAGCGTTTAGGTCTTTGCGATGCGTTAAACGTTGGCGAGTTGTTTAAGAGTCTTTTGCGCTCTTTACAGCCACAATCTTCGCCCTCTGGAGTAAATGTCTCTACTAGCTTAGATATGCCCGTAGCTTTAAATACTTTCTCTAGGGTTGTGCCTATACCTACGTCGTCCACGTTTTTGGTTTCTATTGTTTTATCGTAAGCAAGTTTCAAATCTCTGTATTCTTTGCTCCGTTTATCTCCCTTAAAATTCTTTAGGTCTTTTTTAGTTACTTTCATTCTTACGCTTTTTTAAGTATTTCAGATTACTATTTTTATAGTCTTTGTAATCCTCTTTTAAAATCTTTTTTAACCCCTCGTGTATTTTTTTATGTACATATCCATAATTAATATTAAAATCTTTACCGATTTTTCTAACGCTTTTATGGAAACTTTCTTGTATTAATTCCTGTTGTACCATTGGCAGGTTTTTAAATCTGTCTAGGTATATTTTTTGATCGTCGTCTGGCTCAAATACTTCTCTATTATCTGAAATAGAATAAAACCCCTCTATACTAACCTCTCGATTTTTCTTTTTTAGTATATTAGTCCACATATTTTTTATGGTAATAGCTACCATAGCCTCGTTAACTACCTCGTAATCTTTTAATTTTAAGTACATTTGCTGTACTAAGTCTTGAGCTAGGTCGTAATCTCCGCATATCCTGTAGGCTAGATTTCTCCAGTCGTCATTTCTTTTTGCTAATTTTTCTAACATTATTATTTTAATCTGTTAGTAGTATAATATATAAATTTTGTTACTAATAATTTATTTTTTTTATTAACATATTTTTTTAATCAAAAAAAAGTTGTAATATTGTAAAACAAAACTAAAAAACTATGAGGACAAAAAAACAGATTATCCAAAAACTACAGCAACTAGTAGACAGCTTGCCAAAATGTGAGAAACGCAAGGCAATTAAAAAAAGAATATTAAATTTAAAATTAAATAAGTAATGAAAATAACAGGCAGATTTTCAAAACACGAAGAGCTAGAAAGGAGTCCAGAAAAACCTTTTTTAGAGGACATATACAAGGATCTTGAACGTATAGACAAGCATTTTAACACAAAAACAGCAACAGACATAAAAAAGAAAATGTGTGCAGCTATATTAGGTAATATTTAAAATTAAATAAGTAATGAAAACATTAAAAAATAGTATGCAAGATTTTACCGCTCCCTTTATAGAATGGGAAAGCGACCACGATAACGAGGTATTGCAACAGGATTTTGTAGAGGCGCAACTTGGCGATTATGGTATAGAGTTTAGTATCTACGCAAGCCGAGATATATCGATTTCACATGGCACTCACTTTGAAACGCAAGACGTAACGGTAGGCGATGCTCATTTTGATATTGAGATACTAGCGGTATTCGACCAAGAATTTGACGATATAGATATAACAGACGAGGAGAACGAAATGATTACAAACGTAATAGCTAACTTTTATGAATAGCAGAGACAAGGCTACGAGGTTTCGCATTAAACAGGTGCAGGCTAGATATGATTTTATAATGGCAAAAGATAACCCTAATTATCGTACCTTTGGAACGGAGAGCGATAGGCTTTTAGATGCTTATTGGCAAATTAAAGTTTTAAGGAGACTAAAAAAAATACAATTAAATAACCTGTGCAAAAGCACGCAAAACAAAAACAATGAATAAAGAGAAAATTACAGAGCTTTATCGCTCATTCGAATTAACGAAAGACGACGTATTTAAACACAAACATTATTTAATTATCACAAGGTCGGGCGTAGAGAAAATTCAAAGCAAATCAAACATCGAGGTACAATTTAATCTTGAGCAATGCACACCTAATTTTGCAGTCGTTAAAGCTGTAGCTTTTAAGCGTGAGGCTCCAGACGTTAGAATAGAGACCTACGGCTCTGCGTTAAAGGGCGCAAACTATCAAGACGGCTCTACCAATTCGTGGTATGTTACAGAGCTTGCCGAAAAAAGAGCTTTGTCTAGGTCGATACTAAAATTAGTAGGAGCTTACGAATTGGGTATTTTCTCGGAGGACGAGTCGGACGAATTTAAACGCTCATAATATGCAAGGCAGTAAGGAATATTTTTTAAGAGTTAAAGAGGCGGAGTATTTTGACCTGCCTCAAGCTCTTAGAGAGCGCTCTGTAGTTTATTATAATGACTACGAGCTATATAAAGATAACCCTAGTTTTAAGGCTTTAAACAAAGCCTATCGAGATGCTAAAAAAGCGCTTGAAAATTGGAAATTTGACCAACGCCACAACTAGGATACACCCTTGCAGAAATGCAGGGGTTTACTTTTTTATATCTTTCGTTATTTTCTCCGCTCCTCTTATTACGAAATAACCCCCGACCGCAGTCATAAGTAAACCCTTGAGTAATCCTATCCACTCTGGAGCTATTTTAAAGCCGTCTAACGCACTATCTAACATAATGAATACAAACATACATATAAGTAAAAAAGCGAGCGTAAAAGGGCGTATATTCTTACTAGCGTAGTTATCGCTATTTGCGTCTGCCTCCCACCTCTTAGTTATCTCTTGCTCTATTGCTATATCTTTGTTTAATTCTGCTAGTAGCAAGTCCTTATCCTGTGGGGTTAAAGCCTTATCGCCTCGTATAGCATCGCCTAGCTTATCCAAAGCCTT
>Ga0209601_1000497_pt1 | contig 31440 bp, 27 predicted proteins | sample COGITO_mtgs_1104_4_FD_184796 | JGI IMG/M metagenome (GOLD analysis project Ga0209601, IMG submission 184796) | Pelagic marine microbial communities from North Sea - COGITO_mtgs_110426 (SPAdes) (version 2) | ecosystem: Environmental > Aquatic > Marine > Epipelagic ...
ACGCCACTAAACATCGTGGAATTAGTAGCACCTACTACAATCAGTTAATCACAAATATGACTCCAAACATTATAGAAGAGCGTCAATTAAATGCTGTGGCTATGGATGTTTTTTCTCGTTTAATGATGGATAGAATTATCTTCTTAGGGACTGGAATTAATGACCAAGTAGCAAATATCATTCAGGCACAGTTATTATTCTTAGAAAGTGTAGATTCTTCAAAAGATATTTCCATATATATTAATTCACCAGGTGGAGGAGTATATGCGGGATTAGGTATTTATGACACTATGCAATTTATAAAACCAGATGTAGCAACGATTTGTACAGGTATGGCAGCTTCAATGGGAGCAGTTTTGATGTGTGCAGGAGAAAAAGGAAAGCGTTCAGCACTTCCTCATTCTAGAGTAATGATTCATCAACCTTTGGGAGGGGCTCAAGGACAGGCATCTGACATCGAGATAACTGCACGTGAAATCATGAAACTGAAAAATGAATTGTATCAAATTATAGCGAAACATTCCGGGCAAACTGTAAAAAAAGTACACGATGATTCAGATAGAGATTATTGGATGAAAGCCGAAGAGGCAAAAGCCTACGGTATGATTGATGAAGTATTGATTAGAAAATAACTACTATAAACTTAATAGTAATTAGTAATGGCAAAAGAAGAAAATTTAGAATGTTCATTTTGTGGTCGGAAAAAATCTGATACAGATCTATTGATTGCAGGGATGGACGCTCATATTTGTGATAAATGTATAGAGCAAGCTCATGGTATTGTAGAAGAAGAGATATCTGAAGCTTCCTCAGGGAGTCATTCAAAAGAAATTATTCTTAAAAAACCTTTAGAGATAAAAACGTTTTTAGACCAATATGTTATTGGTCAGGATGAAACAAAAAAGGCAATGTCAGTAGCAGTGTATAACCACTACAAAAGATTAAACCAGGTTCATGATGAAAACGAGGTTGAAATTGAAAAAAGTAATATTGTTTTAGTGGGTGAAACAGGAACAGGAAAAACACTAATAGCACGTAGTATTGCTAAAATGTTAAACGTTCCTTTTTCAATTGTAGATGCTACTGTACTAACCCAAGCTGGTTATGTAGGTGAAGATGTAGAGAGTATCTTAAGTAGATTATTGCAAGCAGCAGATTATGATGTGGCTAAAGCCCAAAAAGGGATTGTTTTTATTGATGAAATTGATAAAATTGCTCGTAAAGGAGATAATCCCTCAATCACAAGAGATGTTTCTGGAGAAGGTGTACAACAAGCATTATTAAAGCTACTAGAGGGGTCTGTTGTAAATGTAGCCCCTAAAGGAGGTAGAAAGCATCCTGAACAAAAATTTATAGAAATCAATACAAAAGATATCTTATTTATTGCAGGAGGTGCTTTTTCTGGGATTGATAAAATGATCAGTAAACGATTAAATATGCAAGCTGTTGGCTATAGTGCCTCTGTTGAAGAAGATAAAATTGATGAGGAAAATCTATTGCAGTATATCATTCCCTCTGACCTTAAATCATTTGGATTAATACCTGAAATAATAGGTCGTCTTCCAGTTTTAAGTTATATGAATCCTTTGGATGAAAAAATATTGAGGTCAATTTTAACAGAACCTAAGAACTCAATCATTAAACAATATGAAAAACTTTTCTCTATGGATGATGTAGATTTTACTGTAGAAGAAGGTGCTCTAAATTATATTGTAAGAAAAGCAGTTGAATATAAATTAGGGGCAAGAGGATTGCGCTCACTTTGTGAGGCTATTCTTACAGACGCCATGTTTGAATTGCCTAGTTCTGATGAAAAACAACTGATTGTTACAAGAGATTATGCAGAAGAAAAAATGACAAAAACTACCTTAAAAAAATTAAGAGCAGCCTCTTAATTTAGCAATTAAACAACATATTTACCTCACTAATTATATTAGTGAGGTTTTTTATTTTTCAAATCATTCAAAATTTCTAATTACTATATTTGTTTTTAACTTTTCCAAGTCTATTTTAAATGATATCAAGAAGTACCATCGATCGAGTTTTTGAAACTGCCCGTGTAGAGGAGGTAATCGGTGAGTTTGTTCAATTAAAAAAAGCAGGAAGTAACTTCAAAGGGTTAAGTCCTTTTACTGATGAAAAGTCTCCATCCTTTATGGTTTCTCCTGTAAAACAAATTTGGAAAGATTTTAGTACCGGTAAAGGAGGAAATGCAGTTTCTTTCTTAATGGAACACGAACATTATTCCTACCCAGAGGCTATAAAATATCTTGCAAAGAAATATAATATAGAAATTGAGGAGACAGTTCAATCTAATGAGGAGAAAGAGCAAATGAATGAACGAGAGAGTATGTTCTTAGTTTCAAATTTTGCTAAAGAATATTTTCAGGATATTTTATTAAAGTCTAATCAAGGAAAAGCGATAGGCTTATCTTATTTCAAAGAGAGAGGTTTTGAAGACGAAATTATAAAAAAGTTTGAATTAGGTTATTGTTTAGATAGTTGGGATTCTTTTACCAATGAAGCACTAAAAAAAGGCTATGATATAAAATATTTGGCTAGCACAGGATTAACTATAGTCAGAGAAAATAAACAATTTGATCGTTTTAAAGGACGTGTATTATTCCCTATACATAGTATGTCTGGCCGTGTTTTGGGTTTTGGAGGTAGAACTCTATCAACAGATAAGAAGACCGCTAAATATGTAAATTCTCCAGAGAGCGATATCTACCATAAAAGTAAAATTTTATATGGGATCTATCAGGCTAAAAAAGAAATAGCCAAACAAGATAATTGCTATTTAGTGGAAGGATATACAGATGTTATTTCTTTTTACCAATCAGGGATAGAAAATGTTGTTGCCTCTTCTGGAACTGCATTAACTTCAGATCAAATTAGACTGGTTAATAGACTCACAAAAAATATAACTGTACTATTTGATGGAGATGCTGCAGGAATAAGAGCCTCTATAAGAGGAATAGATTTAATTCTTGAACAAGGAATGAATGTTAAGGTAGTTGCTTTTCCAGATGGAGAAGACCCAGACAGTTTTGCAAAAAAGCATTCTGAGACAGCGCTAAAAGAATATCTAGAGAACTCATCACAAGACTTTATTAACTTCAAGGTTTCATTATTGATGAGAGAGGCTAGTAATGACCCTGTAAAAAAAGCTGGACTAATCCGAGATATTGTCACCAGTATTTCTAAGATTCCAGATAGTATTCAAAGAGAAGTTTATGTGCAAGAATGTTCTCGAATTATGGAAATTTCAGAGAGAGTATTATTTAGTGAATTAGCACAATTAATATCAAAAAATTCTAAAGAATTTTCCAAAAATATTCAAAAGGAAAAACAGACTTTTGAGGTTGTAAAAAAACAAACTGAACAACTAAAAGAAATAGATTCTTTATTTATTTTGGAAAAAGAAATTATTAGAATTTTATTACTTTTTGGAAATCAAGAAGCAGATTTTATTGATTTTGTTGAGGTTGAGAATGAAGATGGAACGATACACATAGAAAAAGAACAATACACAAATCAGGTTTCAAAAGAATTATATCTAAACTTACAGGATGATGAAATAGAATTTTCAAATGAAATTTTCAAGAAAATATATTACGAAATGATTCATCAATTGAGTCAAGCAGATAAAATTGAAATAGATAATTTTATTAATCATTCTAATACAAATATTTCTAAAGTAGTAACCTCCATTCTTATGGATGAAGAGAAATATGCTTTGAGTGATTGGGAACGTAAAAATATTTTTGTCACCGAACCTCAAAAAATTTTATCAAAATTAGTTACAGATGCTATTTTAAACCTAAGAAGAATTCTTATAGATAAAAAAATCAAGCAACTTATCGACCCTTCAGAGAAAAGCTCTGCTGAGAATAATGATTTAGAAATGATTAAAAACTATATCGAATTGAAAAAAAGATTGTATAATAAATTAATGAGGGTTGTTTAAAAAAACAGATTTATTAAGACATAAGTTTATTAAGAATAATAACCAATTATTTTTTTATGTATCTTTATAATATAAAAACTTGTACCCCTATGAAAAAAATAAACCTCCTAATAAAATCATTTATTTTAGTTTTATTAACTCCAATAGAGATTTCAAAAGGCCAACGAAGAAGGAATTTTCTTAAAGCTAAAAAGTTATTTAAATCGGCTTTATTATAATTTTTCTGGGATTAAACATACTGGTATTGGATCCATTTTGTGTTTATTAGCCTTATTTAATTTTAGATAAATTTCATATACTTCTTTTTTTCTTCCGTTAAAGTCATCTGTGTTTGCTCCTTCTTTTTCTTTCATCATTGCCCATTCTAATTCATTATAACTAGCTCCAAGTTGATCTTCATCTGTTCTGTCATCCCCCCATAAACCATCAGTTGGTGCTGCAGTTTGAATTTCTTCATTAATTTTTAAATAGTTTGCAACAGCATACACCTCAGATTTCATTAAATCTGCAATAGGACTTAAATCAACACCTCCGTCTCCATATTTGGTGTAAAACCCCACTCCAAAGTCTTCAACCTTATTACCAGTACCAGCTACCAAAAAATTATTTAATCCTGCAAAATAATACAAGCTAGTCATTCTTAAACGAGCTCTTGTGTTAGCCAAACTCATAAAGCGTTCATTTTCATCCTCAACCATTGGCATCGCCTTTACTAAACTGTCAAAAACAGGAGTTAAATTTATATGATTCACAGATACATTTTCATATTGTTTTTGAAGTGATAAAATATGACGTTTAGCTCTACTTACTTGACCTTCCTCTTGATGTATTGGCATTTCAAGACACAGCGTTGGAAACCCAGTTTTTGCACACAAAGTAGAGGTTACAGCAGAATCAATGCCGCCAGAGACACCGATTACAAAACCTTTAACTCCTGCATTAGTAGCATATTCCTTTAACCATGAAATTATATATTTGGTAACTTTTTCAACTTGCATAGAAAACTATTTTAGTATTTTTATCATTCATAACACGTAGCTAAGATACAAAGCAAATGCGAAATTATTTTCAATTTTTATTGGTACTATTATTTTTCATTTCTTGTCAAAAAGAAACCCAGAATAATATTGATATCTCAAATATTGAAGCAAATTTTAAGGTTTTCAGATTTGAACAAGACTTTTATACTAATAAAGGGCAAAATTTAGTTGAATTAAAAGAAAATTTTCCTTTATTATTTCCTGATGAAACACCAGATAGTATTTGGATTGCCAAAATAAATAACCCAGACGAACAAGAGTTATTTCAAGAAACTCAAAAAAAATACAATTCACTTTTACATATTGAGGAAGAGCTGTCTAAGTTATTTAAACACATTAAACATTATAATCCTGCGTTCTTAGCCCCAGATGTTATCACTATTTTAAGCAATATAGATTATACCTACAGAACAATTTATACAGATAATTTATTATTTATTTCTTTAGATGTTTATTTGGGAGATGATCATCCATTTTATAGCGATTATCCATCCTATATAAGAAAAAATAATACTGACGAAAGAATTGTTGTTGACGTAGCTTCTAACATTATAAATTCAACAATATCCTTGTTAAATGATAGATCTTTTTTGGCAAAAATGATTCATGAGGGGAAAAAAATGTATTTGCTAGACCTTTATTTACCCTCGAAATCAGATCCAATTAAAATTGGATACCCTAATGATAAGTTTGATTGGGCTACTATGAATGAGGAGCAAGTATGGAGATACTTCATAGAAAATGATTTATTATATAGTACCGATACTCAATTAAATAAAAGATTTATAGAAAACGCTCCCTTTTCAAAATTTTATCTAAGTGAAGATACAAAGTCTCCCGGAAGAATAGGTCAATGGATTGGTTGGCAAATTGTACGTTCTTACATGGTAAATAATGACGTATCTTTACAGGACCTTTTATCTATGAATGAAGAAGAGATTTTTAAGAATTCTAAATATAAACCACGAAAATAATGGCTATTGCACATACCTCAAAAATAGAGTTTACAGTTGAATTAGATGAAAATAAAATTCCTGAAAGTATAAGTTGGAAAGCGGAAGATGGAGGTATAGATAACGAATCTTCTAAGGCTATAATGCTTTCTGTTTGGGATCACAAAAAGAAAGATACTTTGCGAATGGACCTTTGGACTAAAGATATGCCAGTTGATGAAATGAAACAATTTTTCCATCAAACATTAGTTTCTATGGCAGGAAGTTTTGAGCGTGCAACAGATGATCAAAAAATGACGGCTACTATGAGAGATTTTTGTGATTATTTTGCTGAAAAACTTGAGTTAAAAAAGAAGTAATAATTGACTTTTTATGCTCATTCTTTAGATGGAGGGTGTGTATTAATTATTTTCAAAACTTCTCTGTAATCTTTGTGATTATTAACAAAATCTAATTCAGAAACATCAATAATTAGTGTATTTAAATCTTGTTCTGTTTTAATAAAATTAATATAACCGACATGGATTTTCTGAAGGTAACTTGCCTCAATATTCTGCTCGTAAATTCTCCCTCTTTTTTTTATATTTTCTAAAAGACGATCTGTATTCTGATATAAGTAGATGTATAAATCTGGTTTAGAAATTTCTTTATACATAATGTCAAACATTTTTCTGTATAAAGCATATTCTTCTTTTTGAAGTGTTACTTGTGCAAAAATTAATGATTTAAAAATGTAATAGTCAGAAACAATGAAGTTTTTAAATAAATCAAATTGAGCTAAATCATCCGTTAATTGCTGGTACCTATCTGCTAAAAAACTCATTTCTAGCGGAAAAGCAAAACGTTCTTGATCTTCATAAAATTTTGGAAGAAATGGATTATCCGCAAACCTCTCTAAAACTATTTTAGCGTTAAATTCATCACTCATTAAATTAGATAAAGATGTTTTACCAGAACCTATATTACCCTCAATAGCTACATAATTATATTTTTCTATAAGAGGTATAGGCCTTTGTAGCTTTGATGAAATTTTATGAATTTCAGAGGTGTCTATTGTATTATTTAAACAAATATTCAATGTTTTTTTTTCAATAGGATGTAGTGTGTTTCCGGCAATTTCAGCTAATGGTACAAGAACAAATTTTCTATCTAGCATCCTTGGATGAGGAATAATAATGTTTTTTGAAAATACTATTTCATCATCAAAAAGTAAAATATCAATGTCAATCTTTCTGTTGGTGTATTTATTATTTTGCTCTCTTTTTCTCCCAAGTTTAGTTTCTATGTTTAATATATTTTTAAGCAGTTCTTCTGGAGGCAAATAGGTTGATACTGCAATACATATATTATAAAAATCATCTCCTTTAAAACCCCACGAATCTGTTTTGTAAACAGACGAAATCTTATGAATGGCACCAATAGATTCTGCTATCTCATAGATTGCTTCTTGAAGATTATTTAACTTTCTTCCTTGATTAGAACCAAGTGACAAATAAGTAAGACGTTGTATTTTCATTCAGAGTTACAAAGAAACTAAAACTTAGTGGTAAAGCTTTACGATCTTCATAAAAAAGATGATTTTTTCTCAATATTTATTTTTTCTCGTAGGATATTTATTTTTTGTAGCATTCTATTAAAAAATAAGTTTCTGTCCCTTTCGCCAGAATGCACCAACAATTTAGAGTTTATCATTTGACGTTCAAAAAACTCTTCCATCGTATCACAGGTTTCTCGATGTTCTACTTTCAAATATTCAAGAACTGTGTATGGAATAAAAAAGGTTTTTTTAAAGCTAGTTTTAACCATGATGATATTACTCATTGTTAATAAGTCACTTTTATACAAATTGTAAGAGGCATTATTTTTTGAATTAATTATATTTTGATTGATCGTTTGAAGCTCAACATGATTTATAATCTCCTCTAAATCATTACAGATTTTCAATGCTAATTTCTTTGATAACAATTGAGATTCATAAAAGTAGATGATCTGTTGTATGGTTCCGTTAATTGTATTGTCATTCCAAAATTCTGTAATATTGATGTAATTATATGTTGTGCCTAATTCATATGCTTTCTTTAATAGAGTAATGGGAATTGTTTCAATAAACTCATCAAAAGAGACTTTATTTTTAGTCATTTCTTTGTTGGTTAGTTTTAACCAAACATATATTTTATAACGAGTTAAAATAGAATCTTTCAATGTGTAAAAGAGAGGGATGTCTTTTGCGGAATATAGAATAGAAGCACTTTTGAGTTTGGTTAATGGCACTAAATTTTTTATAGACTGTGTAAAATAAGTTTCTAACTTTTCTTCATTATAGATAATAGGTGATTTCTCTACTAGAATAGTATTTTGACTTCCTACTTCATATAGTTTATTTAAAGACACTTTAAAGTGCTTGGCGAGTTTAACGCCTTCTTCTAGAGTTAGATTTGTTTTTTGATTAATACGCCTGTAAGCAGCATCAAAACCAATGTCTAAAGCACATTCTACTTCTCCTACAAAAGAAGAACTATTGCTATGTACTTCTTTTAAATACTGGATGAATTTACTTTGCATTATTTGCAATTTTTAATTTGTTTAATTCTTATTTTTTGTAAAAAATACTAAAAATTATTGAAACCTTCTGTACATAATCTTCTTTATTATTAAATATCGCAATTAGTTTTACTGATATTAATTATTAAAAATTTAATTATGAAAAAAGAAATTAAAAAGACACCAATCCTTATACAAGGGATTGTGTATAATATTGAATTAGCTATGAATTTTAATAACACATTATGAAAAATTTAATTTTTACAATCACATTGATTTTAAGCATTAACCTTTGTGCTCAAAACGAATTTAAAAAAAACACTAATATCTTTGTACGAGTTTACGATTTGGAAGGTAGAAAGATAGCTAAAGGAAAAATTCTTTCAATTTCAGAAACATCACTTCACTTATACAGAAAAGGAGAATCTGTGAAAGTTATGGTAAATGGTATCGGCTCAATTAAAACTAAACATTCAGCAGGAAACAATGTCCTAGTCGGTGCAGTAACAGGTGCTACAATAATGGCAATTTTAGGAGCTGCTGTCGGTCCGTTTTTTTTACTTACAAAACTTGATTTAGCAGTCATAGGAGCTCTTGTAGGAGGAACTGAAGGAGCAGTAATTGGAGGAATTACTAATCTTTTTAAAAATTCTAAATCTTATGAAATAAACGGAGATATAGAAAAATGGAAAGCATTTAAAGAAATGATAATTGAATAATCAATAAATCTAATTTAAACAAAATGAGTCCGATAAAATATCGAACTCATTATTATCAAAATTAATTATAAATTTGTCTAAACTTTTGGGTGCACTCTATTTAGGCGGTTTTTGTTTATCTAAAAGTAGAATTTAATCTTCCTTTTTTTCTTCTCTTGGTTTCCGGTCATCTCTGCGATCATTTCTTCTATGATCACGACCTCGATTATCTCTTCCACCTCTATTGTCTCTTCCGCGATTGTTATCTCTTGGAGGTCTTTCTACAAAACCTTCAGGTTTCGGTAAAATAGCTTTTCTAGAAACCTTTTCTTTTCTAGTTCTTGGATCTAAACCAAAATATTTCACATCTAGTACATCTCCCAATTTAACTACATCAGAAACATTATTTGTACGTTCCCAAGCTAATTCGCTAACATGAAGTAATACTTCATTACCAGGCGCTTCAGTGTATTCAACAACTGCTCCAAAGTCTAGCATTTTAATAACTTTCACCTCGTACACAGATCCCTTTTCAGGTTTAAACATCATTGATTCTATTCTAGCTATTACTGCTTCAATCCCTTCAGGTTTAGTTCCTAAAATTTCGATGATACCTTCTTCAGTAACTGCATCTTCTGTAATCACAATAGTAGTTTCAGTTTCTTTCTGTAATTCTTGAATATGTTTACCGCCTGGACCAATAAATGCACCAATTAGTTCGTTTGGTATTCTTCGATTTATCATTTTAGGAGCATGAGCTTTCACTTCTTCATTCGGAAGAGCTATGGTGTCAGTTATTTTCTCTAAGATATGTAAACGTCCGTCACGTGCTTGTTTTAATGCATTTACTAAAATCTCATAGGGTAATCCTTTGATTTTAATATCCATTTGACAGGCAGTAATTCCTTCAGAGGTACCTGTTACTTTAAAGTCCATATCACCTAGATGATCTTCATCACCTAAAATATCAGATAAGACTGCATAACGATCTCCATCAGAGATTAATCCCATTGCAATTCCAGAAACAGGTCTTGTTAGTTTAACTCCTGCATCCATTAAAGCCATAGTTCCTGCACAAACAGTTGCCATAGAAGATGAACCGTTAGATTCTAGTACTTCAGACACAACTCTTACTGTGTAAGGGCAGTCATCAGGAATCATTCCTTTTAATCCACGTTGAGCTAAATTACCATGACCAACTTCTCTTCTTGAAGTTCCTCTTAAAGGTCTAGCTTCACCAGTACAAAATGGTGGGAAGTTATAGTGTAAATAAAATTTCTCTTCACCTTCGTAAGACGGCATGTCTATTTTATTAGCATCTCTTGATGTCCCTAAAGTAACTGTAGCAAGTGCTTGAGTTTCTCCACGAGTAAAAATTGAAGAACCGTGAACAGAGGGAAGGTAGTCTACCTCTGACCAAATAGGTCTAATCTCATCAGTTTTTCTTCCGTCTAAACGAATACCTTCAGCTAAAGTTAATTCTCTAACTGCTTCCTTTTCTGCTTTGCTGTAGTATTTAGATACTAATGCTCCGTATTCTTCGATTTCTTCTTCAGAAAATGCAGCTTTAACCTCTTCTTTTACTTCAGAAAATGCAGCTCCACGCTCAGCTTTGGATGTACCTTGTTTAGCAATTGCATAACATTTGTCATATGCTAAATCATGTATTTTTTTTGCTAGCTCTTCATTTTGCTCAGCAGTTTCATATTCACGAACTTCTTTCTTTCCGAAAGCTTCTGCTAAACGGACCTGAGCTTCTATTTGAATTTTTATAGACTCATGAGCAAATTTAATTGCATCTGCCATTTCTTCCTCTGAAATTTCATCCATTTCACCTTCAACCATCATTACTGAATCAGCAGAGGCACCAATCATCATGTCTATATCGGCTTCTGCAAGCTGAGCTCTACTTGGATTGATAATAAATTCTCCGTCTACTCTAGCGACACGAGCCTCTGAAATAGGACATTCAAAAGGGAAATCACTCAATTGAATAGCTGCTGAAGCTGCCAACCCTGCTAATGCATCAGGCATAACATCTTCGTCATTAGACATTAATTGAATCATCACTTGTACTTCTGAATGATAATCTTTTGGGAACAATGGTCGTAAAACTCGGTCTACTAAACGCATTGTTAAAACCTCTCCGTCACTAGGTCTAGCTTCTCTTTTAAAGAATCCACCTGGGTAACGACCTGCTGCTGCAAATTTTTCTCTGTAATCTACGGTTAATGGTAAAAAATCAACGGGACTCTGTTTGTAGTTAGATACTACAGTACATAACAACATAGCTTTTCCCATTTGAACAACAACTGAACCGTGAGCTTGTTTAGCTAGTTTACCGGTTTCTAATGAGATGGTTCTTCCATCTCCAAGGTCTATGACCTCTCTAAATACTTTTGGAATCATACTTTAATAATTCTTTCTTAATTAAACTTTTCTTGTTGTGTGTGTTGTTGTGTGTTTGTTTTAATCCAATGGAAGTAAAAATTAAAAGAGGTAGCTTTAAAGCTACCTCTTTTGAATAGGTATTATTTTCTAATTCCTAATTCTTTAATTATTGCACGATATCTTGTGATATCTTTTTTCTTTAGATAGTCTAAAAGACTTCTACGCTTTCCAACCATTTTTACTAAAGAACGCTCTGTGTTAAAATCTTTACGATTTTGCTTTAAGTGTCCTGTTAAATGGTTAATTCTGTGCGTAAATAACGCAATTTGTCCTTCGGCAGAACCGGTGTTAGTTTTACTGTTACCGTGTTTTTCGAAGATTGTTTCTTTTACTTCTTTTGTTAAATACATGCCAATATTATTTAAATGATTTTTATGTACATCAATGATTTTTTCATTGAAGTTGCAAATGTACAATTATTTTATAAGGTAACCTACAAAATAAGTTTAGATGAATTTAGTGCGAGATACATTGTAATCTATTGAATACTAGTATGAAAATAACAACTATTTTATGCTCTAATAGGTTGATTTTGTATGAGATCTATGTAAAGATTAATTTGTTGTTTTAGGTCTTTTCTTTCATAGATACCATCTAAAAAACCGTGTTCTAAAACAAATTCTGAGCGTTGAAAACCTTCTGGTAAATCTTTTCCAGTAGTATCTCTTACTACTCTAGGGCCAGCAAAGGCTATCAAAGCATTAGGTTCTGCAATGTTTATATCCCCCAACATAGCAAAAGAGGCAGTTGTTCCTCCTGTGGTTGGATCTGTACACAATGATATGTATGGAATTTTAGCTTCAGCAAGTTGAGCTAATTTTGCAGAGGTTTTAACTAGCTGCATTAATGATAAAGAAGCTTCCATCATTCTAGCTCCTCCAGATTTTGAGACCATTAAAAAGGGAAGCTTATTTTGAATAGAATATTCAATTGCTCTTGATATTTTTTCACCAACAACACTTCCCATAGATCCACCAATGAAAGAAAAGTCCATTACTGCTATAACGATATCTTTTCCTAAAGATTTTCCAATAGCTGTTCGTACGGCATCTTTTAAATTTGTTTTTTCTTGGGCGGCTTTTAACCGATCAGGATATTTTTTTGTATCTTCAAACTTAAGCGGATCTTTGGCCGTAATTTTAGTATTTAATTCTTTGAACTTGTTATCGTCAAATAGTAATTCAAAGTATTCTTTACTTCCTATTCTAACGTGATATCCATCCTCTGGACTTACATATAAATTTCGCTTTAACTCTTCAGTGTCAATTATTTTACCGCTGGGAGTTTTATACCACAATCCTTTGGGAGTGTCTTTTTTTGCTTCTGTAGGAGTATTAATTCCTTTTTCTTTTCTTTTAAACCAAGCCATATACTAAAAGTTAGTTGTCTGTTAAGTAATGATAAATTTAAATAAATTTAATTCAAAAACTAAGTTTACAAATCTAGTGGATTAATATTTAATTTTCTAACAAAAAAAAAGTCTAATAGAAAACAAGATTATACTAATTCAATCTTGTTTTCTATTAGACTTTTAGTAATTTTAAAATATTCTCTATTTAAAGAGTATTTATATTATTTAAATCTTCAAATGCTTTTTTTAATCGACTCTTAAAAGTAACCTCTCCCTCACGAAGCCATTTTCTTGGGTCATAATGTTTTTTATTAGGTTGATCTGCTCCATCAGGATTTCCAATTTGATTAGCTAGGTACGCTGCTTTCCCTTGCATATAATCTCTAATCCCTTCAGTGAATGCAAATTGTAAATCGGTATCTATATTCATTTTTATAACACCATACCCTATAGATTCTCTAATTTCTTCTAATGTAGATCCAGAACCACCATGGAACACAAAATCAATTGTATTATGAGGTAGATTGAACTTTTCAGAAACATATTCTTGTGAATTTTTTAAAATCTTAGGTGTTAATTTCACATTTCCAGGCTTGTAAACACCATGAACATTTCCAAATGCAGCTGCTATTGTAAATTGAGGGCTAACTTTCATTAATTCTTCATAAGCATAAGCTACCTCCTCTGGTTGTGTATAAAGTTTTGAGACATCAACATCAGAATTATCAACACCATCTTCTTCTCCCCCCGTAATTCCTAATTCTATTTCTAAGGTCATTCCCATTTTAGACATACGCGCTAAATATTTTTTGCATATTTCTATATTTTCTTCAATGGGCTCCTCTGATAAATCAATCATGTGAGAACTATAAAGAGGCTTTCCTGTTGCAGCAAAATGTTCTTCACTTGCATCTAATAAACCGTCAATCCATGGTAACAACTTTTTTGCACAATGGTCTGTATGTAAAATTACAGGAACTCCATATGCTTCTGCTAATAAGTGAATATGCTTAGCGCCTGCAACACCACCAGCTATTGCTGATTTTTGATTTTCATTTGATAGTCCTTTACCTGCATTAAATTGAGCACCTCCATTTGAAAACTGAATAATTACAGGAGCGTTTAAATCTCTTGCAGTTTCTAGTACAGCATTTATAGTGTTTGAGCCTACAACATTTACTGCTGGTAAAGCAAATGATTTTTCTTTGGCTAGGTTAAAAATAGCTTGAACTTCTTTACCAGTTGCAACGCCTGGTTTAACATGATGACTCATTTATATTGAATTTAATGATTGAAAATTGAGGCTCAAAAGTAATCAAAATATACGTACAAGAGTAAGATTTTGAGGCTGATAACCTTAAAAATCATCGAAATCGTTGTAGGTAAAAGTAATTTTTTTAGAAAGGATAATTTATTCCTATGTTATAAACTGCATTAGAAAAGTTATAATTTCTAAACCACTTGTTATTTTCTAAATAGGGTTCATGCATTTTAAATCCTAAGTCTAGTCTAAAGACTAAAAAACTAAAATCATACCGCAATCCAAATCCAGAACCTACGGCAATATCTTTTATTGATTTAAATCCGTTAAAAGTTGCTTTTTCCTCAGCAAAAATTGAGTTAGTGATGTCCCATATATTACCTGCATCCACGAATAACGCCCCTTTTAAGCTGCCAAATAAATCAAATCTATATTCCGCACTTGTTAAAAATTTTAAACTACCAATATTGTATTCCAAACCAGAATTTCGACTACCAGGTCCTAGATCGTATGTTTGCCAAGCTCTAATGTCATTTGAGCCTCCTGCAAAATAACTTTTGGTAAATGGAATAACCGAATTATCATAGGGTATGATAGCTCCAATAAAACTTCTAAAGCCAATTACAGAATTATTATTCACCTCCCAAAACTTTTTGTATTCAATATCTGTTTTAAAATATTGTGCTAAAGGAATATTAAAAATGGTCTTTCTATTATTACTGTCTTTTTTGTTAGATAATAATCCTCCAATATTTCCCGAGTTTGCTACTCTAACTTTAAAGAAAGAAAAATTATTATCTCTAAAATCACTTTGATTATTAAAAGTATATGAATAAGCAATTGTAGGGATTAAGAAATCTGATGTGATGATATTATATCTATCTAAAATATTTAAATTATTTCTATATTGATCAGGATTACTTGTTTGAAACTCCTCGTCATTAAAAACAGTTTTCATAAATGAGACGGTTTCACCTTGCCGCTCTAATGTATAATTAGGATCATCGAAAAATATTTTTGCAATAGAATTAAGTTTTATGTATTCAGAGTTATAAATATCAAAATAATTGCCAATTCTTAAGTTTCTTACATATTGTGTATTAAAAACATCTAGTTGTATTGTTTTTTTATCATTGTACTGCCACTTATAATCAATTAAAGCAGTAACGGTTTCTCTATCCAAACCAATATTTTGTTGGATACTTGTCCCTAATGTAAACATTGTTCTGGGAGACATTCGTTTAGGGACTAATTTTCCTAAACCAAAAGGTGCTACAAAACGAGGTATTTCTAAAGACATGTCAGCTCCAATTTCCCATGAGTTGAAAAAACTACCTTCTTTATTGGCATCTTGAGATGCATTAAAGAATGAGCTAAGAAAAGATAATTTAAAAATTTCAGCACCTCTAAAAATATTTCTATTAATAAATGAAAACTTACCAGAAACCCCTAAATCTCTAATGTTAGAGTGTGTTAGTTCTGTTTCTAGATCAAGACTAAATTTATCTAAAGGAGTAAGAAAAATATTTACATCAAGTTGCTTGTTATTATCTTTAATTGTTTCATATTGTATGTTTGTAATCTTAAAATTTCTCAATGATTTTAAGTGTTTTCTAGTGAGGTTTCTAGTTGAGTCTGCATAAACTTGATTGGGTCTAATAAAAATTGATTCTGATAATAACCTAGGATTGTACTTTATTTTTTTATGAGCATGAAAAGTAACTCCTTCATAGTTTATAGAGTCTAGATATGGATTATTCTTTTTATTAAATGAATAGTCTGTATACACATTAATTTTTCTGAGCTTTAGGATATCAAATAATTTTAATTCATAGTCTCCATTTTTCTTTACAACTCTTTTTTTATCAAAAATAACAAGGTCTACATTTGTTTTGTAGCTATTTGTAATAGCTGAATCTATATTGTAGTATCCTAAATCATTTTCTGTGAAGTGATAAATTCCATTATTTCGATAAAGATTTGTTATTCTTGAAGCCTCTTTAATAAAGTTAGCTTCTTTAAATTGATCTCCTTTTTTTAAAAAGGATAACGATTTTTGAGATTGGTATAATGAATCTAAAACTGGTGATTTTATATTTGTTATTATGCTATCTAAAAAAGTTGGTCTTCCTTTATCTATGGTGTAGTTTACAATTGCTTTTTTATTTTTTTGAACTTCAATACTAGATTGTGCTTTTACCCTGAAATACCCATTATTTTTGTGATAGGCTGTTAGATTATTAATTGTTTTTGTAATTTTCTCATCTTTAATAATAACAGGTGCTTGACCATTTTTTAAAAACCAATTATTAAGACCAATCATGCTGTTAGCATAAGAAATACTCTGTTTTTCTGAAAAAATATTTTTAATAAAATTATAAGTTTTGGGTTTTTTAATACCCCATTCGTTCACAGTATTAGGTTTGTTTTTATCACCCAAATTATAGAAATATAAGGAAAGTGGGAGGCCTAACGTTTTAATGTTAGGTTTTTGAACTAATAATTCGTTTAGATCTGAATTCGTATTTTTCTTTTCATCTACAACAATAGTATTTTGTTTTAATAATAAGTCATCCTCCCCAAGTCTCTTTATTGAGCTACAACTAGACAAGAACAATGTCAAAAAAAATAAAATAACGATTTTTTTCATGAAACGTATTCGCAATATAAACTCAAAAATACTACTTTTGATTACTATATTAAGATAAAAAACTTATCTAAAGCTTGTACAGAAGTATCAGTTTTAATGTTTTATGTTTTTTTAGTGAAAAATAATAATATAATTAATGAGTTTATCTAAAAATCATATCAAACTTATAACAAGTTTATCACAGAAAAAGTATCGACAAAAGCATAAATTGTTTGTTGTTGAAGGTGTTAAAGTTGTTCAAGAGTTTTTAAACTCATCATATGAACTAGAAATAGTATTTTCTACAGATACAGATTTTTCATCTACCAATAAATTTATTGAAGTTACAGATCAAGAATTAAAAAAAATAAGCAGTTTAAAAAACCCGAATAAAGTTCTAGCAATTTTTAAAATACCTAATCAAATTAATCCAATTACCGGCGGTTTAATACTTGCTTTAGACAGTATTAATGATCCTGGTAATTTGGGGACTATTATTCGTTTGTGTGATTGGTTTGGTATAGAACAGCTTGTTTGTTCAAATGAAACTGTAGATTGCTTTAACTCTAAGGTTGTTCAAGCTAGTATGGGTTCATTAACCAGAGTTGCCGTCTCCTACCTTGATTTAAAAAAATATTTACAAAATGCTTTAGCCCCAATCTTTCTAGCAGATATAGATGGTCTTAATGTTTATAAAACTAAACTTCCAGATTCTGCTGTATTAGTTCTAGGTAATGAAGCAAACGGAATTTCTGATGAGATAAAACAACTAGTAACTACTAAAATTACAATCCCTAGGTATGGAGCCTTTCAACAAACGGAGAGTCTAAATGTAGCCACAGCATCAGCTATTTTATTGAGCGAGTTCCGAAGATAAAATTATTCAAAAGAAAAGTTTAAGAAAACACCTCGTGTAGAAAATATATTGATAGGTGATGTCCACGGGCTATTGCTGTTATTATCATCAATCAATTCTCTATTCATCGCAAAAACTCCTCTAATTGAAGGAGAAAACTTAAAAAAGGATAAGTATATATCTACACCAACACCAAGTTCGTACATGAAATTACTTGTTTTCATTCTGAACTCTCCACTAAAATTATCGTCAGAATTTTCTTGATTACTTGAAAAATTATGATCGTAAGATATTCCAGCAAGTACGTATGGTCTTACATTATTCCATCTATCTGAACTTAACTTTAAAACCAAAGGTAGATGCAGGTAGGTAGATCCAATCTCTCGAATACTATCCCTTTCAGTGTTTAGTGTGGGACTATTGTTAAAATAAATAGTTTTTGAATTACTAATTAAACCCGGCTCAAAACGTAAATTAACATTTTTATGAACTCTAAAATCAGCAATTAAGCCAACATTAAACCCCAAGGTGGGTTTTATTTCTACTATGGTACTAGGGAAGTTACTGGGTCTATAATTAACTTTAAAATCATTTTGATTAATACCTAAATAAAAACCATAATGAATTTTTGGATCATCAAAGGTTGGAAGGTTATCAACATTTCTTCTTTTCTGAGAAGATGCAGATAGTGCCACTGAAAAGGTAATGATAAAAAAAAAGATCTTTTTCATGTTATTTTGATGCAGAATATATGGTAGCTACTCCAAATGTTACGGGTGTATGGGTTGTATTTATAAACCCATTTTTTTTCAAAATATTGTTGAAGGCCTCTCCAAAAGGGAAAAAATTTGCCGATTCACTAAGATATGAATATGCTATTTTGTCTTTTGAAAAAAGTTTACCAATTACAGGTAAAATAAATGAGGTGTAAAACTTATATCCTTGTTTGAAGGGAAATTTTGTTGGGTTTGAAGTTTCAAGAACAACTAGTGTCCCCTTAGGTTTTAAAACTCGTCTAATTTCGCCTAGTCCTTTGTCTAAATTTGCAAAATTTCTAACACCAAATGAAACTGTAATTGCATCAAATGTATTGTCTGCGTATGGAATATCTTCAGAATCGCCTACAACCATTTCTATTTTGTCATTTAACTGAGCTTTAGAAATTTTTTCTTTCCCTACTGCAAGCATTCCCTCAGAGATATCAAGTCCAATAATTTTTTTTGGGCCTAGAGTAGACATCATTAATGCTAGATCTCCTGTCCCTGTAGCAATATCTAAAATTTGTTGTGGATTATTTTTAGAAACAATCTGAACCACTTTTTTTCTCCAGCTAATATCTATTCCAAAAGAAATAACCCTATTTAAATCATCATAGTTTTTTGAAATGTTATTAAACATTGTTGCTACTTGATCTTTTTTGCCTAATTCGGAGTCTTTGTATGGTTTTATTATTTTTGACATTTTAAATCTTTAGATAGATTTCAATTTTAATTATCCATTAATAGCTACCACCTGACTAATTTTATTGGGAAGCATTTCTTGTAACATTGTTTCTATTCCATTTTTTAAAGTGATAGTAGAGGAGGGACATCCACTACAAGCTCCTTGCAATACAACCTTAACAATCTTCGTTTCCTCATTGTAAGATTTAAATGCTATATTTCCTCCATCTGATGCTACTGCAGGACGAATATATTCATCTAAAATAGCTATAATTTTTGCAGAAGTTCCCTCAAAGTTGATGATATCATCCTCTTTTTCTTTAGATTTATTAGGTGTACTATTTGATTTAGGGAGTTCTTGAATAATTGTCTTATTGTCTTGAAGATATGAACTAATAAAGTTTCTTATTTCCGAGTATACATCGTTCCATTCCACAATGTCAAATTTAGTAATGGAAATGTAATTTTCAGATATAAAAACTTCTTTTACAAATGAAAACCCAAAGAGAGCTTTTGCTAAAGGAGAAGATTTACTTGCTTCTTCAATGTTTATATACTCAACATCTGTATTGGTCAGAGATTTATTTGTTCCAAACTTCATAGTAGATGGGTTAGGTGTTGCCTCTGCATAGACCTCAATAGGTTCTTTCTTTCTTGAGCTATTAGTTTCGTTTACAGCAATACCACCATCAATTAAATAGGCTTCAATTTGTTCTCTAACTTCTTCTTGAACATCACTCCATTCAACGATATCAAATCTTTGAATTGCAATAAAATTTGCAGTAATAAATACTTTTTTTACAAAAGGTAAATAGAATAATTGTTGGGCTAGAGGAGAGTCTTTAGCATCATCTATGTTATTATATTCATAGCTACCTCCGTTAATTAAAATTTGAGTGCTTACAAATTTTAAAATATTTTTATTGTTGGTTGATTGAATCGTAATTTTTTGTGAACTCATTTTTAAATATTAGAAAATGAATTGCAAAATTACTGCAAAAAAAATGAATAGATATGTTAAATAAATATAAATAAGGTTGTAAAAATGAAAGAATTATTCTTGAAAAAAACGACTTTCCATTTAAATATTTACTGAGAATCCAATAGTAATAATCGTATTGTTTATGTTTAATTGAGTGGCTTCAACCTCATCATATTGAGGGTAAAAGTCATATTGGTCAGTTTTATTACTTTTTTTGTAGGATAAATTTAATTTTACAGTTCCGAAATTATATCCAAGACCTAAGGAATAGCTTTCTAGGTTATCTGAAGAAATTGAATTAATGAATGGGTTTTGTTCGTAAACATAGCCACCTCGAACACTAAGGTTATTAATTCTCCATTCTGTACCTAAACGTATTGCATCAGCTCTTTTAAGTTGATTGTCAAAAAATAAATTTTCCTGTGAAAAATTGTCACCAGATAAATATAAACCTTTGTAATTATTGGTTGAATAGTCAAAACTTATCAATCCAAATTTCCCAAAAATAATTGCTGTACTTGCGGTTATTTTACTTGGTGTTCTTAGTTTATAAAGTAATTCTTGAATAGGTAAATTACCACCAAAAGTATTGTCATAAATTACATCACTATTACTTACTTCTATTTCAGTATCTCCAAAAAATCCATCATTATTTATAATGTTGGTGTTTTCTATTATTTCTGTAAACCATTTGGGTGATTGATAACTTAGACCAAAACGAAAAGTATTTGTTGGTTTATAAATGAAACCTGCACTTAGAGAAAAACCAACACCATTAGTAAAATTTTCTTGATAAAATCTTGAATTTAATATATTGTCGTTTCCGTCATTGTTAGTCTCTCTTAGAACTGTTTGCTGACTAAAACTAATATCATAAAAATTTAAACCAGCTCCAACATGTAATTTTTCTTGGTAAACACCAGAAAAGGCAAAATTTAATTCAGAAATTTCACCATCATAATAGTTAGATAATTCTTGATCTTCTGAAATATCGTAAATTATAGGGTTTTGACTTATATCTAAAGGGAAACTGTTAAATGATGAAAAACCACTGTTTCCTTTGGCAATAAATTTATCTTCAAAATCAGCAGAAATTCTATAATTTACCCCCAAAGCTAATTTAGACCATTCATTGTTAAAACTATTCTCAAAAGTTAACACAGCACCTGCATTTGTTACTTTGAAAAAATCTTCTTCTGTTGTTAAAGAGTTATTGTAGTAGGTTGTTAAATAATTGGTATTTCGAGCTTGAAATGTTAAAGACGCATTATTACCGTTAAACACTGATATTCCAGCAGGATTTATTATCATTGAGGCAACATCTCCGCCAACAGCTCCAAAAGCACCACCCATAGCAACAAATCTGGCACTACCATTTCCGTCATTCCTTGAAAACATTAATGATAAATTTTGATAACCTAATGACTGAGAATTAGACACACAGCTAAGAGCGGCAAAAGCCACAAAAAAAATTATTTTTCTCATAAAAGTTTGATTAAAATTTTATCCTCCTCTCTTGGAAGAGCCACCTCTTGATGAGCTACCACCTCTTGAAGAACTACCTCTACTAGAAGAGCCGCCACTTCTAATTGAAGAACTTCTTCGTGAACTATTATTTCTAATTGAAGAACTTCTAGACGAATTACTACTTCTAGTTCTTGGTGAGTAATTACTCTTGCTTCTTGAAGATCTTCCTTTATAACTCGATCTTTTGGTTGAACTGTTAGAACGAATAGAGGAGTTTTTTCTACCAGTACTTCTAGATGGTCTACTGTTAGAAGGAACGTTCTTAGGCTTGTTGTAAACATTAATTTTACTCTTATCTAGTCTAAGTCTACTTGCTAAATTATCAATGTTAATGTCATTAACAGTGTTTTTTGCTCTTCCATTTGTGAAATTTACCCTTCTATTGCTACTATTTATCCTACGAGAATTTGTGTAATTCCTAGTGTTTAAAGTATTGTATGAATAATTTCTTCGGCCATAATTGAAATTTCTAAATCCATTATAGATATATCCATTACCGTAATAACCTCTCCAGTTAAAAAAACCATAACCATACATGCCGTTAAAAAATGGATTGAAAAAAGGTGACTGAAAGTATCCATATCCAGGCCAAAAAGAAGGGTCGCCAAGTCTACTTCTCCATCCTAGTCTCCATGCTCTCCTATTCCAAGGGTTTAAATAACCATAGCTGAAATAAGGATCGTAAAAATTCCAATAATTATTAAATCCGTAACCAGCACCTCTAAGGTTTAGGTTAATTACTATTTGGTCACTATCTGAATTACCCCAGGCATTATTCATCATATATCCCTCGCTATCTTCAGAGGAATTATTTGTATTATTATCTACTGAGCTATAGGTTTCAATATCTGTTAAAATATCAGTTCCATTAACTCCGTCTAATCGTTCAAGTTCTTTTGTGAAATAATTGTTTTCATATTCCTCATACTCTTTGCTATTGTCAAGAATAACTCTTGTCCTTTTAATTTCTTTGGAATAAATACCATCATTATCTGGGACATTTTGATAAACAGTACATGATGAAAAAAGAATAAATAATAGAAAAATTATTAGAGGTAACTGAGCCGATTTGAAGTAGCAGATTGATTTCATAATGATTTTTTTTTGTAGTAAAAAAAACAAATTGGTGATTAAAAAGCATATTTTTTTTTATTCACTATGCTTAAAATGCTTTAGTTTTGCTTTCGTATTTTTACCCATTAACAAATTTACAATAAATATAATAACAAATATTTAACAACATCCATGCCAAAAATAATATTATGAGTAAGAAGTTAACTAAGAGAGCGGAAGATTATTCAAAATGGTATAATGAAATTATTCTTAAAGCAGATCTGGCCGAGAATTCAGCTGTAAGAGGATGTATGGTGATTAAGCCTTATGGATTTGCTATTTGGGAAAATATGCAGAAAGAACTTGATAGAATGTTTAAAGAAACAGGTCATCAGAATGCCTATTTTCCTTTATTTGTTCCTAAGAGTTTATTTGAGGCAGAAGAAAAAAATGCGGAGGGTTTTGCGAAAGAGTGTGCTGTTGTTACCCATTATAGATTACAAAATGATCCTGAAAAAGAAGGAAAACTTCGAGTTGATCCTGAGGCTAAATTAGATGAAGAACTTATTGTTAGACCTACTTCCGAGGCTATTATTTGGAATACTTACAAGGGATGGATTCAGTCCTACAGAGATTTACCATTATTAATTAATCAATGGGCCAATGTAGTTCGTTGGGAAATGAGAACAAGATTGTTTTTGAGAACGGCTGAGTTTTTATGGCAAGAGGGGCATACAGCTCATGCAACTAAAAATGAGGCCCTCATTGAGTCCAAGCTAATGCAAGATGTATATGCTAAGTTTGCGGAAGAATTTATGGCTATGCCAGTTGTAAAAGGATTTAAGTCGGAAAGTGAACGCTTTGCAGGAGCAGAGGAAACATACACTATAGAGGCATTAATGCAAGATGGTAAAGCACTTCAAGCTGGAACGTCACATTTTTTAGGCCAAAATTTTGCTAAAGCTTTTGATGTAAAGTACACCTCTAAAGAAGGAAAGCAAGAATATGTATGGGCTACCTCATGGGGAGTTTCTACTCGCTTAATTGGTGGTTTAATAATGACACATTCTGATGATTTTGGATTGGTATTACCTCCAAGATTAGCTCCTATTCAGGTTGCTATTATTCCAATCTACAAAGGAGAGGATCAATTAACACTAATCTCAGAGAAAGTAAAAATAATAGTGAAGTTACTTAGAGAAAAGAATATTTCAGTAAAATTTGATGACAGAGATACCTTTAGACCTGGTGCTAAATTTGCAGAATATGAGTTAAAAGGGGTTCCTGTTAGAATTGCAATTGGCAATAGAGATATGGAAAATAATACTGCAGAGGTGGCTAGAAGAGATACTCTGGAAAAACAAACAATCCCTCAAGACCAATTATCAGAATATATTTGTGAGCTTCTTGAAGAAATTCAGCAAAACTTATTTAATAGGGCGCTCTCTTTTAGGAATGATCACATTACTGAGGTGAATTCTTTCGAAGAGTTCAAAGAAGTTATTGAGAATAAAGGTGGTTTTGTGTCTGCTCATTGGGATGGAACCATAGAGACAGAAAATAAGATTAAAGAATTAACCAAAGCTACGATAAGATGTATACCAAATAAGGCAAAAGAAGAGGCGGGTACTTGTGTTTTAACTGGAGAAAAATCATCAAGAAAAGTCTTGTTTGCCAAGGCATATTAAATTTTGTAAAAAAATATTGTACAATTTTAAAAACGTTGTATATTTGCATCCGCAATCGGGATAAATATTTTTTATAAGATTGCTTTTGGTCCGTTCGTCTAGGGGTTAGGACGCCAGGTTTTCATCCTGGTAACACGGGTTCGATTCCCGTACGGACTACAATTTTTATTAAAAAAACATATTAGAAATGGCAAATCATAAGTCAGCATTAAAAAGAATAAGAAGTAACGAAACGAAGAGATTACGTAATAAACATCAGCATAAAACTACTCGTAATGCTGTCAGAGATCTTCGTGCATCTTCCGACAAGAAAGAGGCAGAAGGAATGTTGTTAAAGGTAGTTTCTATGTTAGATAAGTTAGCTAAAAATAATATTATTCATAAAAATAAAGCAGCTAATTTAAAGTCTAAATTAACAAAACAAGTAGCTACACTTTAATCGTTGTAGACTACAAAAACCATAAAAAGCGCTCTGATACCATCAGAGCGCTTTTTTTTTGGCTTATCAAAAGTTATTTACCAATCGTAACTTTTTTGGGCATCTAATTTTATAAAAATAAATAGTAATAAAGTAAAACCCCAAAGAGAGGATCCTCCGTAACTTAGGAATGGCAGTGGTATGCCAACAGTAGGTATGAGTCCAATAACCATTCCTATATTTATTATTAAGTGAAAAAATAAAATTGAAGCAACTCCATAACCATATATTCTCCCAAATTTATTAGCATGTTTTTCTGCTCTGTAGATTATTCTAAAAAGAAGTGATATAAAAACCAGAATTAAAAGGCTTGATCCAATAAATCCCCATTCTTCCCCAACAACACTAAATATATAATCTGTATCTTGAGCAGGAACAAAATCTCCTTTGGTTTTGTCGCCTTCTAGAAATCCTTTCCCCCAAAATTTTCCTGAACTAATAGTTTGCATGGATTGATTTGAATTATAACCAATTTGTTTTGTATCTGATGTTTTTCCAAGTATTACCTCAAATCGATCTCTTTGGTGCTTTTTTAAAACATGATTATATGAATAATCTGCAGAAAAAATAAAAAGGAAAGAAATTAAGTACATTCCTAAAACCCTAGTCCAATTAAATTTTAAAAAACGTTTATTTCTATAGATGTTATATAGCATGTATAGGGTTATTAAAATAAAAAGATAACCTATAATTATTTTGACACCTAATAAGATGGTAAGGATAAATAACAGTATAGAAGTACACCCAAGGATAATATATGCTAATGTTAAGCCCTCTCTATTTAAAACAAAAAAGAAAGCTAAATATATAATTGCAGAACCAGGATCATGAAGAGCAATTAAAGATGCAGGTAAAAAAATTATTATGAAAGCTTTGAGTTGATTTTTTATTATGCTTAAGTTATATTTTCTATCACTTAATAATTTTGCTAGTGCTAGGGCTGTAAATACTTTGGCAAATTCTGATGGCTGAATGCCGATACTTCCGAATCGATACCATGATCTTGCACCATTAATTTCTGTTCCAAAAAAAAATAAACCAATTAATGACAGTAATGACAAGACGAAAAAAATACTGGCAAATTGCTGAAAAAATTTAGCATTAATAAAGAGAATCAATATAATAAGTGGAATACTCAATAAAATCCATAGAAGTTGTTTGCTATATTTTGTGGAAAAATCAAAAATTTGGACACTTTCCTCTGAATAGGTAGCAGCAAAAATATTTATCCAGCCAAAACCGACTAGTATTATGAAAAAGAATACCAGGAGCCAATCTATACCATAAAAAATATTATTTTGTTCCTTCCTCAACTTTATTGGGTTCTTTAATTTGACTTTGATATATTGAACTTAAATCTGTAGCTAACATTCGATCTTCAATCCATTTTCTTTTTACTTGTCCTGTTAAATATTTTTCAATTAAAAGACTTGTTATTGGTGCTGCCACAGTAGAACCAAACCCTCCGTTTTCAATAAATACAGCAACTGCAATTTTAGGATTGTTTTTAGGCGCAAATGCAACTAAAATTGAATGATCGGGTAATTTAATTTTTTTTCCGTCAACCTTCATGAAATTTTCTGATGTCCCGGTTTTACCAACAATATCAATACCCTTTATATTAACCCAACTAGCTGTTCCAGTTTTAAATACTTCATGCATCCCCTCAATTATTGGTTCAAAATGTTCCTTATCAATAGAGGTTTTTTTTGGGTGCATATACACTGAATCACTTATTATTTTATTATCAATATTTTTTACTACGTGAGGAGTAAAGAAAAATCCTCTATTAGCAATTGCAGCAGTAACATTTGCCAATTGTATGGGAGTTGTTAGGACTTCTCCTTGCCCTATTGCATTTGAAATATTTGTTGAGGCATTCCATTTATATTTATACATTCTGCTATAATATTCTCCATTTGGAATTAATCCTTTATCGCCTTCAGGTAGATCATATCCTAAATAGTTTCCTAAACCAAAGCTTCTAACATGAGAGTTCCAATTATTCATGCCTTCAATTGGGGTGTTGTTTTTTTCAATAATTCTTTTGTAGGTATTTGCAAAATAACTATTACATGATTTTGAAATTGCTGAATGTAATTCAATAGGTTTTCCAAAAATATCACAATGACATTTCATAAACTCCTTCTTTCGGTTTCCGTAACGATAGCCTCCATTACAATAAAAATGGCTATTTTCATTTATAACTCCTTCTTGGAGACCAATTAAAGCATTAATTAGTTTAAAAGGAGAACCTGGAGCATAAGTTCCTTTTAAGCCCCTATCGTACATTGGTTTATTGATTGTGTCACCTAACAGTTTTACAGAATTAGGAGATCGTAAACGTCCTACCATCACATTAGGATCATAGCTTGGCGCTGTTATTAGTGCAAGAATCTCGCCGCTAGAGGGTTCAAGTGCTATGATGCCACCCCTTTTTCCTTTCATTAATGACTCTCCATATTGTTGTAGGTTACTATCTATAGTGAGTGTAATATCTTTTCCGTTTACAGGCAAAGAATCGTACATACCATTTTTAAAAGTTCCCATAATTTTATTTAGCCGATCTCTTCTGAAATATTTTTTCCCTTTTTTCCCTCTTAGTACCTTTTCATATTGGGCTTCAACACCAGCTTTTCCAATTAACTCTCCTTGCTCATAGTAATCATCATTCTTCGCAACTATTTCGTTTACCTCATTAATATACCCTAAAATATTTGCTGCAGATTTTATGGGGTAATTTCGAATGATTCTTTTTTGGATATTAAATCCTTGAAATTTGTGTAATTTTTCTTGAAGAAAAGCAAAATCTTCCTTGGCAAGTTGTTTAAGAAAAACAGACTCTAGCCAAGGGGCATATTTCACAGCTTTTTTAAATCGTTTTAAAAAATCTTCTTTAGTTATTTTCAATAATGAGCATAGCTCAATGGTGTCTAGAGGGATCACTTCATTTGGAACAATAGTTACGTCATATGATAATTGATTAGCTACTAACAATTCGCCATTTCTATCGTAAATGTAACCTCTCTCTGGGAAATCAAACATAACTTTTACAGCAGAATTTTTTACAGGATTATAGTCACGACTTTTCAATATTTGTAATTGAAATAATCTCCCAATAAATAGGACTCCTATTACAGAAATTAAAAAATATAGCAAAAAACTCCTTTTCATAGTTAATTAAGTTGTTTTTCTCTTAGTATGTATGACCCTGCAAAATAAAGAATTAAAGTAAAAACACTTGAGTACAAGGTATTTAATAAAACTGTTCCCATATTTTGAAAACTAAAATTATCTAGTGAAAACAATACAAAATGGTGAATAATAGTCAAGGTTACAACATAATTAAAGACCTGTCCAAATGTTTCTGTGTGAAGATCAAATAGGAGGTAATCAATATTATTTTTTTTAAAAAATAGTTTAATGAAATATAAACGCAGAAATGCTATAATTAATAGAGATGAAGCATGTATTCCGCCAGTATCTGAGAAAAAATCTACTATTAATCCGTATAGGAAAGCACAAAATAAAATGATGAATCTATTTTTGTTTAAGGGAAATAAAAAAATAAATGTGATGTATAAATATGGGTTAATATTACCTGAAAAATTAATGTTATTTAACACCAATATTTGGAGAAATAGAATCAAAACAGTCCAAATAAATACTCGTATTTTATTCATTGCTGTTGTTTTCAAGGTTCATTATTTCATGCTTATCGAAATCTTTAATTACATAAATATTTTTCAGATTACTCATGTCATTAAAAAGTTGAATATTTACAATCCTTTTTATTGAGGCCCCCTCTTCAGTATCAATTACTTTTCCAATAGGGATTCCTGCAGGAAAAATTGTTGACATACCGCCAGTTACAATTGTATCACCACTTTTTATGATTGCTTGTCTAGGAATATCTAATAGTTGTAAAATATTATAATCAACACCGTTCCACATTAAACTACCAAAATATGAGCTATTTTTTAGTCTGGCATTAATTTTACTATTTCTGTTTAAAATAGATTGAACTCGTGAGTAATTATTTGATACATGCTCTGTAATACCTATGATTCCCATAGAGTTAATCACAGCCATTTCGTTTGATATACTATCATTTTTCCCTAAATTGATTGTTAGGAAATTATAGTTTCCACCAAATTGATTTTTTTCTATTTTACCCTCAATAAAATAAAACCTTTGTTTAAAACTGGTGGTATCATCAACTTTTTTTGACTTAATTTCGGCTAACAATTGCGAAAATTTTTCAACTTTATTTTTTAATACTAAATTTTCGTTTACAAGTAAAAGGTTTTCCTTATTAAGATGTAAATAATCAGTAAGAGAATTTATTTTATTGTAAAACCCACCTGTAAATGAATTGGCAGAGTTCACAAATTTACTTTTATGGAAACTACGATTATTAATTACTAGATTTATTGCTATAAATTCTAAAAGCAAAAAAAATAAAAAATACCGATACTTCTGAATAAAATAGATGAGTTGTTGCATAAGAAGTAAAGATGTCTGTGATTATTTCATTAAGACACTTTTGTATTTATCTAATTCTTTCAGGGCTATTCCAGTACCTCTTACAACAGCTCTAAGTGGGTCTTCAGCAATGTAAACAGGTAAGTCTGTTTTTCTTGAAAGACGTTTGTCTAAACCTCTCAACATTGAACCTCCTCCGGCAAGGTAAATTCCTGTGTTGTAAATGTCAGCAGCTAATTCTGGAGGGGTTTTTGAGAGTGTTTCCATAACAGCATCTTCAATTCTCAAAATTGATTTATCTAAAGCTTTGGCTATTTCTCTGAAAGAAACTTGTACTTGTTTTGGCTTTCCACTAAGCAAATCTCTACCCTGAACTAACATATCTTCTGGTGGATTATCTAAATCTTCTGTGGCTGCACCAATATTTATTTTTACTTTTTCAGCTGTGGTATCTCCAATATAGAGGTTATGTTGAGTCCTCATATAATACATGATATCATTAGTAAATAAATCTCCTGCTACCTTTACAGACTGATCACAAACTATACCAGCCAGAGCAATTACCGCAATTTCTGTTGTTCCACCACCAATATCGATAATCATATTTCCTTTAGGTTCCATGATATCGATACCAACCCCAATTGCAGCAGCCATTGGTTCATATATTAAGTATATTTCTTTGGCGTTCATATGTCTAGCGGAATCTTGGACCGCTCTTTTTTCAACTTCGGTTATCCCAGAAGGAATACAAATTACCATTCTTAGTGCTGGTGGGAAAAGCTTCTTTTTAATAGCTGGAATTTTTTTTACAAATTCCTTAATCATTTCTTCGGATGCTTGAAAGTCTGCGATTACACCATCTTTTAATGGGCGAATTGTTTTTATGTTTTCATGCGTTTTACCTTGCATTAAATTAGCCTCCTTACCTGTAGCAATAATTCTACCAGTAACTCTATTTCTTGCAACAATAGATGGGCTATCTATCACAACCTTACCATTATGAATAATAAGTGTATTTGCCGTTCCTAAATCAATGGCAATGTCTTCTGTCATGAAATCAAAAAAGCCCATAAAAATGATTAATTTTCTAAATGTGTGTGATTACTTACAAATCTAATAAAAATAAGCTAGTAATTACGTTGATTTTTAATGTTTAAAATGTCTAGTACCAGTCATTACCATGGAAACATTATTTTTATTGCAATAATCAATGGTTAATTGGTCTTTAATCGATCCGCCTGGCTGAATTACATTTGTAATTCCTGCTTTATCAGCAATTTCCACGCAGTCAGGAAAAGGGAAAAAGGCATCACTAGCCATTGCCGCTCCTTTAAGGTTAAAATTAAAATTTTTAGCTTTTTCTATTGCTTGCTTTAAAGCATCAACTCTACTAGTTTGTCCAGTTCCGCTAGCCAATAATTGCTTGTTTTTAACTAACACAATAGTGTTTGATTTGGTGTGCTTACATATCTTTGAGGCAAATAATAGATCTTCTAATTCTTTGTCTGTTGGTTTGTTGTTAGTTGCATAAGATAAGTCTCCTAAAGCATCAGTTTTATCATCTTTGTCTTGAATTAATAATCCATTTAATGAGGTTCTAACAATTTGTTTGGGTAATTCAAAACTTTTTTGAATCAGAATCACCCTATTCTTTTTGCCTTTTAAAATTGTAAGAGCGTCTTGATCATAAGAGGGTGCTATTACTACTTCGCAAAAAAGTTGGTGAATTTCAGTGGCGGTAGCTAGATCAATTTTAGTATTCGAAATCAAGACACCTCCAAAAGCGGAAACTGGATCACCAGCTAATGCATCAACATAAGCCTTGCAAATTGTTTCTCTTTGAGCAAAACCACAAGCATTATTATGCTTTAAAATAGCAAATGTTGGATCCTCGGATATAAATTCATTCATCAAGTTTACAGCAGCGTCTACATCCAGAAGATTATTGTAGCTTAACTCTTTACCATGAAGTTTATCAAACATAGCTTCTAAATCTCCAAAGAAATACCCTTTTTGATGAGGGTTTTCTCCGTAA
>Ga0209601_1000500_pt1 | contig 31346 bp, 28 predicted proteins | sample COGITO_mtgs_1104_4_FD_184796 | JGI IMG/M metagenome (GOLD analysis project Ga0209601, IMG submission 184796) | Pelagic marine microbial communities from North Sea - COGITO_mtgs_110426 (SPAdes) (version 2) | ecosystem: Environmental > Aquatic > Marine > Epipelagic ...
TGCTCTTAATGCCTGAAGAGCAACAGTATCTTTCGATTTCATTGCCGTTTTTAATTCTTCCATTATTTGTTTTTGCAAGCTCATAGGTATATTATTTTAGCGAATCAAAGATACAATTCTAATCCTGTTTTTTTATTTTTTTTAGATATAATACATTCTTATTGTAATCGATTATAGCTTTCCCTTTTTGTAAAATATCAGCTCCTATAATTCCATGAACTTCCTCAGCTTCATGAAGAGTTAACGCTTTATTTACATGAACCAAATCAAATAACACCAAACTAAAATTTTTATTCTTCCATTTTCCAATCTCTAAAAAATTATTTTCAGATTGTTGGGTTTCCATATCAATTGCACCTGCTCCCGCAGCCTTAGTTTCACTTTTTTCTGCTTGAATTTTAAAAAAATCAATCATGCCAATTCCTACACAAGAATTTGAAGCCCCGGTATCTAAAATAAATCTACCCGCTACCCCATTAATTTTCGCGTTTAGCTCCATGTGATTTGTAACCATTTTCTTTAGAGGTATTTTTATGTATTTCTTTTTGTACAATAGTTTTTTTAGACCACTCATTTAAATGTATTTTTGATGTGTCAAAAATACATTTAAATAAATTGATTTTTCTGACAACACTTTTTGTTTTGGAAAACAAGCATTAGGCATCATAAAATGATAACAGATACACACACACATTTATATTCAGAGCAATTTGATCAAGATAGAGACGCAATGATTCAAAGAGCCAAAGATGCTGGAGTTCAGCGATTTTTTATTCCTGCAATTGATAGTAGTTATACTGAAAGAATGTTTTCTCTAAAAGAAAATTATCCAAGTGATGTATTTTTAATGATGGGATTGCATCCTACCTCAGTAAAAGAAAACTTTAAAAGTGAATTACAACATGTGAAAGATTGGATAGATAAAAAATCATTTGTAGCTATTGGTGAAATAGGAATTGATTTATATTGGGATAAGTCATTTCTGGCCGAACAACAAGAAGCTTTCAAGTTACAAATACAATGGGCAAAACAAAAAAATCTTCCAATTGTGATTCATTGTAGAGATGCTTTTGATGAAATTTTTGAGATATTAGAACTAGAAAAAGCAACAAATTTACGTGGTATTTTTCATTGTTTTACTGGAACTTTAGAACAAGCCAAAAAAGCAATTTCTTACAATATGAAACTTGGTATCGGCGGAGTAGCCACATTTAAGAACGGAAAAATAGATACATTTCTTTCTCAAATTCCTTTACAGAATATTGTTCTTGAAACCGATGCACCATATTTATCTCCGGTTCCTTTCAGAGGAAAGAGAAATGAAAGTAGTTACATTACCTATGTTGTAGAAAAGTTAGCTGCTATTTATGAGGTTTCCTTTAATGATATTACTAAAATTACAACTAAAAATTCAAAAGAAGTTTTTGGAATTTAAGTTCACATATTATAAAACTCCTATCGGTTTTTTAAAAATAAGCGGTAACATCCACGGAATTAGTTCTATTATTTTTATAGAGGATATTAATAAATTAGAACAACTTAAAAATATAAAATCTCCTTTTCATGTGCCAGTATGTTTGAAGGAATGTGTAGATCAATTGACAGAATATTTTAATGGAAAACGTACAAAATTTAGCATCCTTTTAAATCCTAAAGGTACTCTATTTCAAAAATCTGTTTGGAAAGAACTAATAACAATTCCTTTTGGGAAAACTACATCTTACCTTAGTCAAAGTAATAGTCTTGGGAAGCCCAAAGCCATCAGAGCTGTAGCTTCTGCCAACGGAAAAAACCCAATTTGTATAGTAATACCGTGTCATAGAGTTATTGGGTCAGACGGTTCATTAACAGGTTATGCTGCAGGTTTATGGAGAAAGAAATGGTTATTAGATCATGAAAACCCTCTAAAACAACAATCGCTATTTTAGACTAATTCTAGGATTACTACGTTACTAGTATATGATAAAAAAAGTCTGGTTTTTATTGCTGTTTTTTGTTGGCTTTTTTGCCAATGGTCAAAATAATTCATCAGATTTTAGATCTAAGAAAATTATGGTTACTAAAGACACCATTAAGTTTGATACCATTCCTATAAATCCTCAAAATTTTAAAGTTTTAGATCGTCAAAAAAAAATACTGTATCCTACTGAATATACAATTATATATAACAGAGCTCTTTTAATTATTGATGCCACAACATACAAGGAAATTACCATAGAGTATTTTAAATATCCAGAATTTATAACAAAAACATACAGCCCTTTTGATAAACGTTTTATTGTACCAAACAATAGTAATACAAATATTCTTTATAGCTTAACTACTAATAAGAAACCATCTGAGTTAACATTATTTAAAGGTTTAAAAACAAGTGGATATATAAACAGAGGGGTTACTTCAGGGAATAATCAAAGCACAGTAACAAATTCTTCAATGGATATCAATATAGAAGGAAAACTTTCTAACAAAGTATCTATTCGTGCTAATATTTTTGACACAAATATTCCTCTACAAGAAAATGGATATTCACAAAGCATTACAGAGTTTGATAGAATATTTCTAGAATTATATAGCAAAGATTGGCGAGTGAAAGCTGGAGATATTAGTTTAAAGAATAAAAAAAGCTACTTTTTAGCTTTTGAAAAACAGGTGTCTGGTTTAGAAGTTGCCGCTAACATTACTAAAAAAACAAATGCAGCTGCATCAGGCGCTATTGTTAGAGGGCAGTTTAGTTCATATAATTTTATTGGAAATGAGGGGAATCAAGGACCCTATAAAATATTTGGTCCCAATAATGAACCTAACTTTGTAATCATTGCCGGTAGTGAAAAAGTGTTTGTAAATGGTTCTGCTATTACTAAAGGAGTAAATGATGATTATCTGATAGATTATAACATTGGTGAAATTCGTTTTAACACTATTTTTCCCATCACTAATGACATGCGTATTCGTGTAGAATTTCAATACTCGAATAGAAATTACAATAGATTTGTAAGTTATGAAAAAGCAGAGTACATAGATGATAAAATTGAACTCTCTGGATATTTTTACAACGAAAATGATGTCAAAAATCAACCAATACAATCAAATTTAACAGATATCCAAAAAGGAATTTTAGCAAACGCTGGTAACAATACTGATTTAATGGTGGGAGAAAGTGCCTATCCAGATGTATATGATGTAAACAGAATTCTATATAAAAAAGTACAAACCGGAACAACAGAATATTATGAATATTCTACCAACCAAAATGATGATTTATTTACCGTAACTTTTAAAAATGTTGGATCTAATGAGGGAGATTATATATTAGGTAACACATTTGCCAATGGAAATGTATTTATATATGTTGGAACTAATCTAGGAAACTATCGCCCAATTACACAATTAATAGCTCCAACAAAATTACAAATAGCAGTTCTGAATTCTACCTTTAAACCAACTAGTAAGTCTGTAATTTCATCAGAATTAGCATTTAGTAATAGTGATCAAAATTTGTTCTCTTCCATAGATAATAATTTAAATAAAGGGGCTGCTACAAAGCTACAATGGAAACAACTATTGTTAGATAAAAAATGGAAACTCACTAGTGATGTAAACTATCTATTTATACACAAGAATTTTAAAACCATTCAACGATTTCAATCAGTAGAGTTTAACAGGGATTGGAATTTAGTTAATCCATCAGGTAACCAGCAACAAATAGGTGTTGATATTAGCTTAGAAAACGGGGAAGAAAATTTCTTAACCTATTCATTTCAGCAACTTAAATTTTCAGATAATTTTGATGGAAACAAGCACTTAATCAAGTCTAAAATGCAATTTAACACTACTTCTTTTTATACAAATAGTAGTTTTTTATCAAATAACTCTTCGCTACAAAACAATAATTTTCTAAGGGTAAAAGCAGGGATAGAGCAGAGCTTATCTGGCTCTTGGATTGGTGGATTTTTAAATCTAGAGACTAATGATGGAAAAGTAAAACCATCACAAGAATCTATTCTTACTAATCATAGATTTAAAGAATATGAGGCGTATTTAGGTGTAGGAGATAGCACAAATGTATATGCAAAACTTGGGTATAGTTATAGAGATAATGACAGTATAAGAAATAACACGTTTACAGAAATAAATAACAGAAAAACCTACTACTTAGATGCTAAAATTATTAAAACTGAACAAACAAACCTTTCTTTATATGCAAATTATAGAGAAACAAAAAACACCTTTTCAGACAATCAAAAGTCATTAAATTCAAGGATTATTTACAACCAACGCTTTTTTAAAAATTTTATCACTCTTGGTACTAGATACGAAACCTCTTCAGGTAATGTGGCACAACAAGATTTTATCTATGTAGAAGTTGAAGCAGGACAGGGTTTTTATACTTGGATAGACTACAATGATAATGGAATTCAAGAGTTTGATGAATTCGAAATTGCAGAATTTCAAGATCAGGCAAATTTCTTACGAGTTCCATTACCTAACTTACAATTTATTCCTACCCAAAGTGCCAAAATAAACCAATCTATTACGTTAAATGCTAGTCAATGGGCCAACAAAACAGGGATTAAAAAAATACTTTCAAAATTCTACCATCAGTTTTTTTTAAGCAGCAGTAATGAAGTGGAACGCACCTCAAATAAGTTTAGTTTAAATCCTTTTATTTCAGATACAAATAATCAGATACGTATTAATTATGCAATTAAAAATAGTCTGTATTTTAATAGAGGGCTTCAAAAATATAGTACTACGTATACATTTGCAAGAACCGAAAATAAACAACAATATAGTATCGGAAGCCAAGATACAGACATTAAGTATCAACAAATAGATTTTCAACACAAGGTTGGCAAATTTTGGCTGGTTGATTTACAAGGAAAACTTTCAGAAAATAATTTAGAAACTGAAAATTTCAACAATCGAAATTACAAGATAAACACTTATGCTTTCCAACCAAAAATAAGTTATGTTTTAGATAATGATAACCGGTTTTCAGCATTTTATCATGTAAAAGATAAAAAGAATAACCTCTCAGAATTTGAAAAATTAAAACAGCAAAAAATTGGAATTGAATATTTTTACCTAAAAAAGACAACAACACAATTTAATGCTAATTTTACAACTTTTTTTAATGACTTTGACGGAAACCCTAACTCACCTGTTGGATATCAAATGTTAGAGGGTCTTCAAGAAGGCACCAATTACACTTGGACTTTTTTATGGAGTAAAAAACTAAATTCTTACTTAAACTTAAATCTAAATTATAAAGGGAGAAAGAGTTTGAATTCTAAAACTATTCATACGGGATCAATTAATTTAAAAGCCATTTTTTAATTAGGCATAATTGTTGATATTTGTAAGAAATTAAAAACATATATTGCTAAGCCTTTAGCAAAGATTATTAACTCTTCAATAAATTAACCATAAATCAAAATGAATTAAAATGAATAGAATTACGCTCATCTTATCCCTTACTGTTGGTTTTTTATTAAGTTCTTGTTCAGAACAACAACAAAATAAAACATCTAATAAATTTCAATTTGCAACACCCAAAGAAGTGGGTATGATTTCTGATAGCCTCGTTAAAATAGAAAAAATGGTTATGGATTTTGTAGATGCAAAAAAATACCCTGGCGCTGTTACTTTAATTGCTAAGGACGGTAAAATTATTTACGAATCTGAGGTTGGCTGGTCTGATTCATTAAGAACTGAGCCCTACAGAAAAGATCATTTGTTTAGAATGGCCTCCATGACAAAACCTATTGTTTCTGTAGCTGCTATGCAATTGATTGAGCAAGGAAAATTGAACTTAGATGACCCTGTTGGAAAATACATTACATCTTTCAATGAAACTGAAATTTTGACTAATTTTAATCCAGCTGATAGTACATATACTTCCAAGCCTTCAGAATCTACTCCAACAATTCGTCAATTATTAACACATACAGCTGGAGTACCATACGGTTTTATGAACCCTGCTGTAAACGGAGCTATTTATGATAAAAACGATATCCCAGACTTGAGCACCAACCTTAACATGGACATTAAAGATGTAGCCTCTAAACTGGGAAATTTACCACTAATGCATCAACCTGGTAAAAAATGGATGTATGGTTTAAATACAGACGTGCTAGGTCGTGTTGTTGAGGTAGCTTCTGGTGAAAGGCTCGACGATTATATCCGAACTAATATTACAAACCCTCTAGGAATAGAAAGATTGGATTTTTATTTTGATGCTTCAGAAAAAAAGAATTTAACTAAAGTCTATATACCCATGAAAGACAGCACGAATATGCAAGTGAATCAAATGGGCAAAATGTATATCGCAGATTATCCCACTGATGGTGCCAAAACATATTTATCAGGGGGAAGTGGAATGACTGGTACTGCAAGAGATTATCTTTTATTTTGTCAGGCAATGTTAAATGACGGTGAATTAAACGATGTTCAAATCTTGAAAAAAGAAACTGCAAAATCTATGCATCAAGATCAACTTGATTCTATCCCTTACCCTTGGGGGCCAATGACTTTTGGTTTCGGATTTGATGTTGCCAAAAGCCATCCTTCACGACCAAAAGGAACCTACAGCTGGGGTGGCGCATTCAGTACTGTATTTTGGATAGATCCAGTAAATGATTTAATCGTTATTCAATTAAGACAAGTATTATCCTCTCCATTTAATAATGATATTAATGCTAAACTAGAAAAGATCGTATACAGTGCATTAGCTGATAATAACTAGTTTTACGAACCTCTTTTCTTTTACCAAAAGAGCCTCATCTAGATGATGAGGCTCTTTTGATATATCTAATTATAAATCTATTACATGGTTGTTAACCAATTTTTTGCATCAACTTCTTTATTTATAATCGCTTTTAATTCAGAAATGTTAACACGCTGTTGCTCCATTGTATCTCTGTGACGAATAGTCACCGTATTATTATCTAAAGTCTCGTGATCTACAGTAATACAAAAAGGTGTTCCAGCAGCATCTTGTCTTCTGTAGCGTTTACCAACGGCATCCTTCTCATCATAGAAAACATTAAAATCCCATTTTAAATCTTCAATAATTTGACGAGCCACCTCCGGTAATCCATCTTTTTTTAATAAAGGAAATACAGCAGCTTTGGTAGGTGCTAACACAGCAGGAAGCTTTAATACAGTTCTAGTTGTATTGTTGTCTAACTCTTCTTCAACCAATGAATTAGAAAATACTGCTAAAAACATTCTATCTAATCCAATAGAGGTTTCTACCACATATGGAGTATAGCTTGTATTATCTTCATGATCGAAATATTGTAATTTTTTTCCAGAAAATTCTTCATGAGCTTTTAGATCAAAATCTGTCCTTGAGTGAATTCCTTCCAATTCTTTAAATCCAAATGGGAAGTTAAACTCAATATCTGAGGCTGCATCTGCATAATGAGCTAATTTATCATGATCATGAAATCGATAATTATCACCACCCATTCCTAATGATTTATGCCATTTTAAACGGGTCTGTTTCCAATGCTCATACCATTCTTTTTGAGTACCTGGTTTTACAAAAAACTGCATTTCCATTTGTTCAAACTCACGCATTCTAAAAATAAATTGCCTTGCAACAATTTCATTTCTAAATGCTTTTCCAGTTTGAGCAATTCCAAATGGAATTTTCATTCTACCTGTTTTTTGAACATTTAAGAAATTAACAAAAATTCCTTGAGCCGTTTCTGGACGCAAATATACTCTCATAGAATTCTCTGCAGATGCACCCAACTGCGTACCAAACATTAAGTTAAATTGTTTTACATCTGTCCAATTTTTTGAACCTGTTAAGGGATCTGATATTCCTAATTCTTCAATTAGGTTTTTTACATCTGAAAGGTCTTCTTTTTCTAAAGAAGCTCCCATTCTTGAAAGAATTGTTTTTATCTTTTCTTGATATCCTAAAACTCTTCCATTGGTAGATAAAAACTCTTCTTTATTAAAAGCATCTCCAAAGCGTTTTGACGCTTTTGCTACTTCTTTATTTATTTTTCCTTCAATTTTTGCACAATAATCTTCAATTAAGACATCTGCTCTGTATCTTTTTTTTGAATCTTTATTATCGATTAAAGGATCATTGAAAGCGTCTACATGACCCGAAGCTTTCCATGTGGTTGGATGCATTAAAATAGAAGCGTCTAAGCCTACTATATTTTGATGCATTTGCACCATAGACTTCCACCAATAGTCTCTAATGTTCTTTTTTAATTCTACTCCATTTTGAGCATAATCATATACCGCACTTAAGCCATCATATATTTCGCTAGATTGAAAAATATAACCATATTCTTTTGCGTGTGATAATACCTTTTTAAACTGATCTTCTTTTTGTGCCATAATCTTTGCAAAGATAAAGGAATAAAGAAGTTTTTCAAGAAAAAGAGAACCTACTTTATTCAATAGAATAAGTAGATTTTATTTATTTTTAATTTTACCAATCAAAATACCCCTCAAAAATGAAAATAGTCAAACATCTTTTCAATCTCTTTTATCCATCTACCTGTATTTGTTGCGAGCAAAACTTACTAGATCAAGAAAAAATAATTTGTATTGAGTGTAGAGCAGATCTTCCATTTGTAGAAAATGGAGATTTTATATCAAACCAGTTGACACTTATTTTTGAAGGTAGAGTTCTTATTGAAAAAGGAGCTTCATTTTTATATTATCATCCTAGTGGAAAAGTGAAAAAACTTATTCATGAATTAAAATATAAAAACAATCAAGAGGTCGGTGTGTTTTTAGGAAGATGGTTTGGGGAGAGATTGCTTCAAAGCTCTTCGTTTAACGATTTGGACTATATAATACCTGTACCTCTACATATTAAAAAACAACAAAAACGGGGCTATAATCAGTTGACTAAGTTTGGGAAAAGTTTAAGTTCTGTATTACATATAAAATACCTTGAAAATATATTGATAAGGAATTCTACCACAAAAACTCAGACTTTTAAAAACAGAGTAGAAAGATTTAAAAACCTCATGACTAATTTTAGTATTACAGATACTACATTTTTAAAAAATAAACATGTTCTTTTAATTGATGATGTAGTAACCACTGGCGCTACTCTTGAGGCTTGTTGTAGAGAATTATTAAAAACAGAAAATATAAAAATTAGCATCGCTACGATTGCATTAACTGAATAAAAAAATTAACAAAATTCTGACATTACATTCCAAAAAATATATTGTTTATTTGTAAAAAAATATCATTCTTGAGAAAAACACACTTCCTTTTATTTGCATTCCTAGTATTATTTTTTTCGCAATGTGCAAAAAAAGGAAGACCTGAAGGTGGCCCAAAGGATGAAGATGCTCCACTCTTTGTAACCGCTAATCCTCCCTATGAAAGTATCAATTTTGATAAAAATGAAATCAATATTTATTTTAATGAATACATAAAATTAAAAGATCTTACTAAACAGCTTATTATTTCTCCTCCATTAAATCCTGCTAATCCTTCACTAATTTCACCTCAAGGAAGTCCAAGCAAGTTCATCAATATTAAAATTCTAGACACTTTAAAAGAAAATTCAACCTATATTTTTGATTTTGGAAATAGTGTTCAAGACAATAATGAGTCTAATGTATTAGAACGATTTAAATATGTGTTTTCCACAGGAACATATATAGACTCTTTAACTTTAGAAGGCAATGTCAAAAACGCTTTTAAATCTGAAGATTTAAAAGATATAAAGTTATTATTATATAGATTAGATAGCTCTTATTCCGATTCTGCTGTTTACAAAAGAAAACCTGATTATGTAACAAGTAGTTTAGACACATCCAATTATAAATTTTCAAACCTTCGTAAAGGAAACTATTTATTAGTTGCATTAAATGATGAAAGAAGTGATTATTTATTTAATCCTAAAACCGACGAAATAGGTTTTTTAAATGATACTATTACATTACCAAGAGATAGTATTGTAAAAGATGTTATTTCAATTTTTAAAGAAGAATTACCTTATAAATTTAAGCGTGGAAAAGAGATTAGTAAAGGAAAACTTATTTTAGGATATGAGGGTAAAGCTTCAAAAATAAAAGTAGAGACACTCTCTACAGTTCCAGATAATTTTCAAGCGATTACTTTTCCTGAAAAAGAGAAAGATACCTTAAACCTGTGGCATACACCCATTAAAAGAGATTCATTAATTTTTAAAGTGAGTTCTAATGGGATTTCTGATACGGTTACAATTAGATTAAGAAAGAAAGAAATTGACTCTCTAAAAGTTACACCAACAACAAGTGGTGTATTAAATTTTAAAGACACACTTTTCTTTGCTACAAATAACCCCATTATAAAAATAGATACGTTGAACATCTATTTTGTAGACGGAGATACTATCAAAATTCCTTACAAACCTTTTATATCGAAAAAAGAAAGTAAGATTGGTTTTCTTTTTGAAAAAAAATTAGAAACTAGTTATAAGTTAAATTTATACCCTGGCGCTTTAACAGACCTGTTTAAAACTAGTAATGATACTCTAAATTCATTGTTTAGAACTCGAGGTATGGATGATTACGGAGAAATTTCACTCTCTATTAAAAATCCAAATAACACACCTGTTATCATTCAGTTAACAGATATAAACGATAATACTATTGCACAAGAAAGCACTTCTAAAAGCAATATAATTTCTTTCAAATACTTAACTCCAAAAAAATATAAGATTAGGATTATTTACGACACCAATACCAATGGTAAGTGGGATACTGGTAATTATCTACTAAAATTACAGCCAGAGATTGTGGAGTATTTCCCATCCGTACAAGATATTAGACCTAACTGGGTGCTAAATGAAGAAATAAAAATTAGATAATTTTATCTAAAATATCATATTACTTTCTAACTCATATTGATAAATAAAAATAATATGAAAATTTGCATTTATGTTGTGGATTTACAATTCCCCAATTTTTATGTTATTTAAACAAGTTTTCTCAAAGACATTATAACTCCTAAATGAAGAGACTCATGAAAGTTGTTAAAAATAATTGCTTTCTCCATGGTATCAATTACAAATCCAGTACTAGTTTTATAGGATGAGTATTCTGAAAAAATAGAGGACTCATAGTCTTCTTCTAAAGTCTTAGGGAGCCCTTTAAATAATGTTATTACCTCATCAAATTCTTCTTGTGAAAATGCATTAGAAGGTTTTGTTCCTTTTTTGTAGGCCATTATTAGGTCATCTGAAACCAAACAATCTTTCCCAGAGAGCTTGTAATGTAATAATTGCTGAGTAACTACTAAATGAGCTATATTCCATGCGATATGGTTATTAAAACCTTCAGGAATAACATGCATTTGATCGAGGCTTAATCCTGAAATATAATGTAAAACTATAGCACGTGTTTTTGTTAGAATATCGAATTGTATCTTCATTTTTTTAATGTAATTTTATCAAATATAACTCATAAAACATGAAGAAAGTATATTTTTTACAAACTTGCGATACCTGCCGAAGAATTTTAAAAGAAATTAACTTAGAAGGCTTTGATAAACATGAAATTAAAGCCAATCCTGTAACAGTTTCTCAATTAGAAGAAATGTATTCTTTCTCAAATAGTTATGAAGCCTTATTTAATAAAAGAGCTAAGAAATACAAATCCATGGGCTTAAAAAATGAAGTAATTACAGAAGACGATTATAGACAATTTATTTTGGAGGAATATACTTTTTTAAAGCGTCCGGTCTTTTTAGTGGAAAATGATATTTTTATTGGAAATAGTAAAAAAGAAATTGATCGCTTAAAAGAAAAGATTAGTTAATTTTTGCTCAAATATGTTTTTAATCTTAGAACAGAATTCTCTTTTATATCCTGCCAAAATAAATTTATATCTCCAGAGTGATAATTCTTAATTGGAGACATAAAAAGTCTCATTGGAAACTTAGGATTACTAGACCAAACTAGACCATCAGAAATTTCTATTTTAAGTGCTTGATCATAGATTTTTTTGTTGGTGTATAAAAACCCTTTGTGTTGCTCTAAAGTGGTTATTTTAGAATCATCCCAAGTTATTGGATTGGAAGTTACACTTCCATCGTACCAATTTTTATCATTAGGGTAATATCCTTTCTTGTAAGTATTCCATGACACAAATCCGCCAGTTTCATCTGGTTTTGTCATGGGTTTGATAGTTTTGAATAAAGTTGGTTTAACACCAATACCTGGAATGTAAGCAGCAACTAACTTATTTTGTAATTCTTTTTCATCAAAAAAATCATCAATTAATCTCATGGTATGTCTTGTTCCTTGACTATGACTGAATAAAATTATTGGCCTCCCTTTATTATATTTGCTTAAGAAAACTTCAAAGGCTTTTTTAACATCTGCATAGGCTAATTCTAAAGCAGCTTTTCCTCCTTCATTAAACTTTTTAAAAGAACGAATGTGGGCTTGCCGATAAAATGGGACATAAACTTTACCTGTAAGTGCCAATGCAGAGGCTTGGTATAAAACTGCTTTGTTTAAAACTTTATCATTCTGTTCTAAGTCATCTATAGGAACATTCCATCGAGTATCTTCTTTGTCTGTATTTAAAGTCGGATACACATAAAAAACATCTGCTTCTAATGTATCTAACTGACTTGATGCAAACTCTTTAAATTCATCTGTATACTTTGAAGGTAAAACTGCCCAGGAAGACTCTAAATTATAATTTGGATTTTGTGGAACATCATTAGAATCAAAACTTGGAATTACAAATGTAGATTTACATCCAGCAAGAAATATTAGGGTTAAAAAAAGCAAAAAGATATTTTTCATTTTATTTAGATTTATATTCTTCATAAGATTTCTCTTCAACTAAATCAGATCCTGTAAAAACATTAATTTCTTTTTTTACATCAGAACGATCATCATTAACATAATATACTGCCCTGGCTAAATCTATAAATAGTTGACCAAAATCATTAGCCCTCTCGCATTCTCTAATATCATCCTCAATTTTCCATAGCTTCTTATTTACCTCTAACAAATTTTTATGAAGTTTTTTTAGCTGAACACTGTCTTTACAAGCACTATAAATAGCATCAACATCAGGAGTTAATGTATTGTATTCATGTTGAATATTTATGATTTTATTAGCATCTTTAATTTTGTTGAGTTTAATTTCTAGAATGGTGTATTTGTCTATAATTTCTCCGTTAGAAACCTCTATTTTCATATTTTAATTTTTGAAATTTTTAAAAACTAGTGCATTGGTTTAAATACAAATTCTAAGCTAAGAATTTTCGTTCTACTATAGACATGAAACGCTCTTCTATCTCCTCATTATCAGTCCAATCATAATCTGGCTTTACCATTTTATTAATAAATTTTTTAGCTTCTTTCTGAGTTTTAAATGAGTTTAATTGAGAAACAACTCTATTGAAATCTTCTTGACTTCCTCCAAATAAATTTTTCACAAAGGCAATTCGATCATTTAATCCAATTTGGATATCACCTTGCAATTTATCATTTAAAGATTTTTTTTGTGCATTTTCAAATAAATCAGAAACTATATCTGCAGAAATAGTATCTTTAAGTTCATCCTCTAGGGTTGGTAAACCCTCAGAAATATGAGTATTTTCTTTAATTTCTGGTTCTAGATCATCTCCTGTTTGAGAAAACAAATCATCAGTTTCTAAGTCAAAAGATTTTTTAATTGGATGATCTTTGGTAGTTTCATCAATTTGCTCATTAGACACGATCTCTTCTATTAAAGAAGAATTATTTTCAACTACTTGCTCAATACTTTCAGAAGATTCTATGACTTCTTCTTGTAGTGTTTGTTCTGTAGCATTCTCAGGCAACTCCTTATCAATTAAATCAGTAGCATTCTTAACCATCGCAACTAACTCCTCTTTTGTATGATCTGGATTAGGAGTATTGTTTATATACTCTTCAACAAATGCTAACACAGCTAATTTTTCATATACTTCATGCGCTTTAGTTTTCAGAGCAAAAACATCTTCCTTGTTTTTCATTTGTAAAATACTGTGAGCTAAACTGGTGAGGTCTGCTGCGAGTTTTTTGTGCATAAGTTGTTTTGTTAAATTATTATTTAATGTCATTTTTCAATAAATTTGCCTACATTGTAACTAAATGAATAACAAACTTACTGAAGCCTAAAATTACAAAATGTTTCTCGAAAATACAGTAAATCATATAGAACAATTTGGTTGGATAGAAGTTATTTGTGGCTCTATGTTTTCTGGAAAAACAGAAGAGTTGATAAGAAGACTTAAACGTGCTCAATTTGCAAAACAAAGAATTGAGATTTTCAAACCAATTATTGACACTAGGTATGATAATGAAAGCGTGGTGTCTCATGATGCAAATGAAATTCGATCAACCCCTGTTCCAGTTGCATCAAACATAAGGTTACTTGCCAATGATGTTGATGTAGTTGGTATAGATGAAGCTCAGTTTTTTGATGATGAAATTGTAACTGTTTGTAATGATTTAGCAAATCAAGGTATCCGAGTAATTGTAGCTGGTTTAGATATGGATTATAAAGGAAATCCTTTTGGCCCTATGCCTTCTTTAATGGCAACTGCAGAATACGTTACCAAAGTACATGCTGTTTGCACTAGAACAGGAAACTTAGCTAATTATAGTTTTAGAAAATCAGCCAACGATTCTGTAGTATTTTTAGGAGAAACTCAAGAATATGAACCTCTAAGTAGAGCCGCATTTTTTGAAGCACAAATTTCTAAAGTAGAAAAAGAAACTTCACAAAAAAATTCTAAAATTAGTCCTAAATAATTTTATGAATAACCATGTTACAGTTCTAGAAATTGATGGAAAAGCAATAGAACACAACTTACATTATTTTAAGAATAAACTACATCAAAAAACAAAAGTTTTAGCTGTTGTAAAAGCATTTGGCTATGGAAGTGACGGTGTTCAAGTGGCTTCATTTTTAAGTGATAAAGTAAATTATTTTGCTGTAGCCTATGCACATGAAGGAGAAGCATTAAGAGTTGCAGACATAGCTACTCCAATTTTAGTCTTGCATCCACAAATTCAAAATTTTGATCAAATTGTTTCAAATCAATTAGAGCCTAGTATTTACAACCTAAAAACATTAACTGCATTTTTAGCATACGCAAAAGATAAAGAACTCATAGCCTACCCTATTCACCTAAAGTTCAACACAGGATTAAATAGATTAGGAATCTCTAAAGAAGAAATTCCATCTATTATGGGTTCTATTAGAAAGTCTAAACATGTTAAAATTAAATCTATTCTATCTCATTTGGCAGCCAGCGAAGATCTTAATGAGCAAGATTTTACTTTATACCAAATCAGTAATTTTAAACAAATTATTCATGAGGTTTGTGGGTATTTAAATTACACACCAATGGCTCATTTACTGAATACATCTGGCGTTATAAACTATCCAGAGGCTCAATTTGATATGGTGAGAATTGGCATTGGTTTATATGGTTTTGGAAATGATAAAACAGAAACTTCACATTTAAAAAATTCACATATTTTAAAATCTACTATTTCTCAAACTCATTTTGTTAAAAAGGGAGAAACTGTTGGATATAATAGAGCCTTTGTAGCAAAAAAAAATACAAAAATTGCAACGATTCCTATTGGTCATGCAGATGGCTTGTCAAGAAAATTAGGAAATGGAAATGGATCTGTAACAATCCTAAATCAGAAAGCTTTAATTGTTGGTAATGTGTGTATGGACATGATTATGGTTGATGTTACTGACATTAACTGTAAAGAAGGAGATGATGTTTTTATTTTTAAAACTCAAGAAGACATCTTAACTATTTCTTCCGTATCAGAAACCATATCCTACGAAATTTTAACCATGATTTCCCAACGAATAAAAAGATTGCTAAAGTCCTAACATTTTCTTAAATTGTAATTCTTCTAAAATAATATTTAATATGGGAATGCTAAAAGAATTTAAAGAGTTTGCAGTAAAAGGTAACTTGGTTGATATTGCTGTCGGTTTTGTTATGGGTGCTGCTTTTAAACAAGTAGTAACATCATTTACTGGAGGAATAATATCGCCACTAGTAGGACTAATTTTTAAAGCTGATTTTAAAGATTTAAAATGGATTGCTAGAGAAAAAGATGTTTCAAATAATATTTCTGAAGTAGCGGTTTTGTATGGTGATTTTTTAACAAACATTATAGATTTTATTATCGTTGCTTTTGTCATGTTTGTTATCATCAAAGCAATAAATGCTATGAAGAAAAAAGAAGCTCCTCCAGCACCAGCTTCACCTCCAGGGCCTTCAGAAACAGAATTATTAGCAGAAATAAGAGACTTATTATCTAAAAAATAAAATTAATCACAAGCTTGTGAAACAAGTTTGGCTTTTCTGCATGCAACCAATGTCCAACATCAGACATAATGGTTACTGATGAGTTTGGAAAGTGAGATTTTATTAAAGAAAGATCATCATTATTTATATATACTGAATCACCAGCTGAAATAAATAAAACATTTCCTTTGAAAGAGGTATTCAGAGGCAGTTCTTTTCCTACCTCTATATTATTTTCCGTGAGCGATTTTAAATTAAATCTGTACTCTAATATCCCTTTTTCTTTCCAGTACACGTTTTTTAATAAAAATGAACGAACACCCATATCAGGTATTAGCTCAGCGATTTTTTGATCAACTAGTTTTCTTGTATTTTGGATGGTAAAATTTACTGAATTTAGCGCTTTTAAAATCTCATTATGATGGGGCTGATAATATCTTGGTGAAATATCAGCAACAATTAATTTATCTACAAAATCTGGATATTTTACTGCAAATAACATGGCAGTTTTCCCCCCCATAGAATGACCTAACAATACTATCTTTTTTAAATTATGATGGATTACATATCTAATTAAATCGTCAGCTAAATAATCATAATTAAAATCATTTTCGTGAAAACTTCTACCATGATTTCGCTGATCTATTAGGTGAACTTGAAAATTTTCAGCGAATTTATTCCCTAAAGACTTCCAGTTATCACTCATGCCAAAATATCCATGAAGAATGAGCAAAGGAGCTCCTTTTCCAATAATTTTAGAATGTAATATTTGCATGTTATTGAAGTCTATGTAAATACATATTTACTACATTTTGAAGTCCTAAATATAGACTCTCAGAAATTAATGCATGACCAATAGAGACCTCAGCTAAATTGGAGATATTTTGTTTAAAGAATTCAATGTTATCTAAACTTAAATCATGTCCAGCATTAATACCTAATCCAAGTTCATGGGCTAAAATTGAGGCTTGAGCATATGGTTTTATGGCTTTTACATTGCCTTTGTCATATTCGCTTGCAAAATACTCTGTATATAACTCTATTCTGTCTGCTCCGGTTTTAGCAGCTGCCTCTATTAATTTAAGATCTGTATCTATAAAAATTGAAGTTCTAATTCCAGCATTTTTAAATTCACTAATCACCTCTTTTAAATACGATAGATGCGCAACAGTATCCCATCCTGCATTTGAGGTAATTTGATTGATATCATCAGGAACTAGTGTTACCTGAGTTGGCTTTACTTCCAGGACTAAATCCATAAATTTACGTATTGGATTTCCCTCAATATTATACTCTGTAATTACTTTGGGTTTTAAGTCTAAAGCATCCTGATATCTTATGTGTCTTTCGTCTGGCCTTGGGTGTATGGTTATTCCTTGTGCGCCAAACTCTTGAATATCTTCAGCAACTTGTAATAAATTAGGCACATCTCCACCTCTTGAATTACGTAATGTTGCTATTTTATTAATATTTACACTTAACTTTGTCATTAGTTTCAAATAAAGTACAAAAGTACGGCATTAAATGATTTTAAACTATATTCGTAAGGTATGAATGTAAAAGAATACATACTTAATGACATAACAGGCTTAACTCATGAGAGTTCAGTGAAAAATGCCATTGATATTTGTAAAAGACTTCCCATTACTCATGTTCCTATTGTTGAAAATGACAAGCTTATTGGATGTTTATCTGAAACTGATTTTCAAATTATCGAAGATGAAACCTCAACCATTTCAGAATATTCTCATTTAATTGACTTTTTTTATGCTGATGAAAATACAACTGTGTTAAACCTCATTAAGTTATTTACTAATAATGAGACTAACATACTGCCTGTATTAAATGATGAAAAAAAGTACTTAGGCTACTATGAATTGAGTGATATACTAGATTTATTTTGCACCAGTCCTTTTTTAATTAATGAAGGAATTATAATTATTGTAGAAAAAAACAAAAAAGATTTTTCTATAAGTGAAATAAGCCAGATTATTGAAATTAATGGAGGAAAAGTTCTTGGACTTTATCTTTCATTAGACATCTCCGATAACTCCCAGGCTACTATTAAAATTAACTCTGAAGATATTAACGAAATAATCCAAACATTTAGAAGATATAATTACAATGTAGTTTCAGAACACAAAGATGATTTTTACCTTCAAGATTTGAAAGATAGATCTGATTACTTACAGAAATACCTAGACATGTAATGATAAAAAAAGTAGCTGTTTTCGGTCAAATTTATTCTGTAAATGCAGAAAAAGAAATAACCATTCTTTTAAAAGCTTTAGAGAAACATAATGTAGTTGTTTTTTTCGAAAAAAACTTTTATGATATTCTTAAACAACATAATTATCTCACAAAAAAATTTGCAACTTTTACTAGTTTTAATGACTTAAATAATTCCTTTGATGTTTTTTTTAGCATAGGTGGAGATGGAACTATTTTAAGAGCCATAACATATATACGAGATTTAAATATTCCTATTTTAGGAATTAATACTGGTCGTCTCGGTTTTTTAGCAAATATTCAAAAAGACTCTATAGAAAAGTCTATTGATTTGTTGATTGCAAAAAAATATAAAATTCAGGAAAGGACTCTTCTAAGCATAAGAACAAGTCCAGAGATTTCATCTATAAGTGAACTCCCTTTTGCTTTGAATGAAATTACTATAGCAAGAGAAAATACAACTTCTATGATAGGTGTAAAAACCTTTCTAGATAACGAATACTTGACTAATTATTGGTCTGATGGGCTAATTATAGCAACACCTACAGGGTCTACAGGATATTCTTTAAGTTGCAATGGACCCGTTATCTCTCCTAACTCCAAGAACTTTATTATTACTCCAATAGCTCCTCATAATTTTAATGCAAGACCTATGGTGATTCCAGATGATACCCGCATTCAACTGGAAGTTGAATCTAGAGAAAAAAGTTTTTTAATATCATTAGATTCAAGAATTACTTCTGTTCCAAAAGAAACAAAAATTTACATTGAAAAGTCCTCATTCATGATTAAGAGTATTATTCCTTCAAACCAATCTTTTTTCTCTACATTAAGAACTAAACTTTTGTGGGGAGAAGATACAAGAAACGAATCTAATATTTAGCCAGAAAAAAACAATAAAAAAACAAAAATCTAGTTATTCAAAAAGACTTACCTATTAACTTTATAAAGCGAATAGATTTTTTTATATTTGCGAGCTATTTTTAAGGATGAAAAAGCATTTAATTTTGTTATTATTTATTTGTGTTTCAAGCAATTGTTTATCACAAATAAACGAAATTGGTTTTTTTGTAGGTGGAGTTAATTATGTTGGAGATGTTGGGCCTACCAATTATATCAGACCAAATAATACTGGAGGAGCAATATTGTACAAGTATAACTTAAATCCCAGGATAGCAATTAGAGGAAATTTCAGTTATTTTTCTCTCTCAGGAAATGATGCTGATTCTGAAAATATTATTAGACAACGAAGAGGTTTTAGTTTTAAAAACTCAATAAATGAATTTGCAGTGGGTATAGAATATAATTTTTACGAATACGATTTGTCTTCTAGAGACCATACCAGCACTCCATATATTTTATTACAAATGGCAGCAGTAGATTATGAAACTCCTAGACTGCAAAACCCTGACAGAAGCTATAAATTCACAAGAAATACATCTGTGTCCATTCCATTCGGAGTAGGTTTCAAAACTAAAGTTTATGGGAAAATTGCATTTGCAATAGAAACTACATTTCGTTACACTTTTACAGATGAATTAGATTATTCAACAAATAGATTTTCAGAATTAGATTTTGGAGGTACTTCAAATGATTGGTATATGTTTTCTGGAATTTCATTAGTATACACATTTGGTAGACCTGCCTGTTTTGCAGACCAAAGATAGAACTATGGATAAAAAAACACTCATTAACCCTGACAGGATACCAAAGCACATTGCCGTGATTATGGACGGCAACGGAAGGTGGGCAAAAAACAAGGGTATGAATCGTATTTTTGGTCATAAAAATGCCATAACTGCTGTTAGAGAAACCATTGAAGCTGCTGCACAAATTGGAACTAAGGCCATTACATTGTATGCTTTTTCAACTGAAAATTGGAACAGACCTAAAGTAGAAATTAATGCTTTGATGGCGTTACTTATTAAATCACTTAATAAGGAGCTGCACACGTTACAGGAAAATGAGGTTAGGTTTAATAGTATTGGAAATATTAATAGCCTTCCTAAGACTGCACAAAAAATATTAAAAGAAGTTATCCTTAAAACTAAAAACAACACCAGAATAGTATTAACACTAGCACTTAGCTATGGAGCCAGGGAAGAAATTGTTAATACTATTAAAAACATATCTAAAAAAGTTGTTAATAACGAACTTACACTCGAAGAAATAGATGAAAAAATTATAAATAATCATTTATATACGTTTAATTTGCCCGACGTTGATTTAATGATAAGAACTAGCGGCGAAAAAAGAATAAGCAATTTTCTTTTATGGCAAATGGCTTATGCCGAATTATATTTCACTAATATACTTTGGCCAGATTTTAGAAAGGAGCATTTTTATGATGCTATTATAGAATATCAGAATAGAGAACGAAGATTTGGAAAAACTAGCGATCAGATTACAATTACAGAATAGTATTATTTATAATGCAATTTTTTTTACAATTATACTTGTTTTATTAGCTATCCCCTCTAAAGCACAAGATACTAATAGCTCCTCTGCTACAGTAAAAAATGATTCTATTACAGTACAAAAAAATATTGTGTATGAGAAAGGCAAGGAATATATTCTTGGAGGTATTTCAGTAACTGGTTTACAAAAATTCACAGAGTCTACTGTTAAAGTTTTTACAGGACTTAAAATAGGACAACCCCTAAAATTACCTGGGGATAAATTAACAAGCGCCATCAAAAAGCTATATGAAAGTAAGCAATTTAGAACTGTTGAGGTTTATCTATTAAGAGTTGATGGCAACACCATTTATTTAGAATTTGACGTAAAGGAACTTCCTCAGCTAAACCAAATTAGCATTGCAGGTATTAAAAAAAATAAGTCAAAAACATTAAAAACTGAAGCTGAACTGAAAACAGGAGCTATGGTTACAGATAATTTGATTGTAACTACTAAAAACTACATCCGAAAAAAATATACAGATAAAGGATTCTTAAAGACCAAAGTAAATATAAATACTAGACTAGATTCATCAGACATCAACTCTGTAAATATGAGAATTTTTATAGATAAAGGGTCCAAAATTAAGATTAAGAATATTAATTTTAAAGGTAACGAAGCTTTAGAAGATGGTAAATTAAGGGCTGCAATGAGCAATACCAAAAGGAAATTCTTAGGTAGGTTTTGGAAAGGGTCTAAATACATAGATGATGAGTTCAAAGAAGATCTTGAAAGTATACTAGATACCTACAGTAGATTAGGATATAGAGATTCTAGAATATTGTCTGATTCTATTTCATGGAATGATGACAATACAATTAATATAGATATTGAACTCGAAGAAGGTAGACAATACATTTTTGGAGACATCGTTTATGTGGGTAATAAGAGCTATACAGATCAACAACTAAATACCCTTTTAAAGATTGAAAAAGGAGATGTATACAATGGAGCTGTATTAAAGGAAAGAATTACAGGTGACGGGAGCCCAACATCAGAAGATATTCAAACATTATATCAAAACAGTGGATTCTTATTTTCATCTGTTAATGCTGTAGAAACTAAAGTTGTAAATGATTCTATAACTGTTGAAGTTAGAATTAGAGAAGATGAAAAAGCTACAATAAATAAAGTAAGTATTGTTGGAAACGATAAAACCAATGATTTTGTTGTATTTAGAGAATTAAGAGTAAAACCAGGTTCATTATTCAGTAGAGATGCCATCATCCGATCTATTCGTGAAATTGGTCAGCTAGGTTTCTTTGACACGAACGTAACACCAGACGTAAAACCAAATTATCAAGATAAAACTGCAGATATAGAATTTTCAGTGATAGAAAAAGGAGGAAGCCAGATAGAACTTCAAGGAGGTTATGGTGGTGGATCTTTTATTGGAACATTAGGATTGTCTTTTAATAACTTTTCTATAAGAAATCTATTTAAAAAAGAAGCATACAAACCACTTCCTATGGGAGATGGTCAATCATTATCATTAAGGTTGCAAACAAGTAGAACTTTTAATACCTATAGTTTTTCTTTTACTGAGCCATGGTTTGGAGGTAAAAAACCACAATCATTGTCTTTTTCTGTATACTCTTCTAAACAATTTCAATTAGATCGTCGAACTTTTGATGTAGATAAAAGTAGAAGTCTAGGTATTAGAGGTGCTTCTATTGGGCTTGCAAAGCGATTAACGTGGCCTAGTGACTTTTTTACTTTATCACAAACATTTAGTTATCAAAGTTTTAATTTAGATGACTACCAGTTTAGAGTGGGAACAGATATTCTAAGTGATGGAGACTTGAACAATCTAGCCTATAATATTAGCTTAAGTAGAAATTCTGCGGGTCCTAGTTTAATATTTCCTACCTATGGATCTACCTTTAGTATTAGTGCCAAAGCAACTATTCCTTATTCGCTTTTTAACAATACAGATTACCAGAGTTTAGAACCTGCGGAAAGATTTAAATGGCTAGAGTACTATAAATTATTATTCAAAGGAAAGTGGTATAATGGTTTCACAGACAAATTGGTATTGATGGCCAATGCAGAAATGGGATACCTCGGATTCTATAACAGTGAATTAGGAAGCACTCCTTTTGAACGTTTCTTCGTAGGTGGAGATGGTATAGCTCAATTTCAATTAGACGGAAGAGAGAGTGTTGGTTTAAGAGGATATGAAAATAATAGATTGTCTTCAATTGAAGGTGGAACTATTTACAATAAGTTTCAATTAGAATTAAGATATTCTATCACAGACAAGCCCTCAGCTTCAATTTATACAATAGGATTTTTAGAGGCTGGTAATTCTTATGACAATTTTACTAACTTTAACCCGTTTAACCTAAAAAGGTCTGCTGGTTTAGGTATACGTATTTTTATGCCAGCATTTGGTCTTTTAGGAATTGATTTTGCCCACGGTTTTGATCCTCTTCCAGGGTCTAATATAAAATCTGGATGGCAAACCCACTTTATAATTGGTCAACAATTTTAAAGAATCGAATTTAATATTAATCTAGAGTATGATACTTTTAAAACATAGAAAAATTATATTGAATGTCTTTCTGTATCTATTCCTTTTGAGTGTTTCGCATATAACAGCACAAAAAGCTCAAAGAATAGCCTACATAGACATGGAGTATATATTAGAAAATGTTCCAGAGTACCTTGAGGCACAAAATACATTGAATTCGAAAGTAACTAAATGGAGAAGTTCTCTAGATAAATTGAGCAGATTTATAGAAAAGTCAAAAACAGATTTAGCTAACGAAAGAGCAATTTTAACAAATGATCTCATTTTGGAAAAAGAAGATGAAATCTTACTAAAACAAGAGGAACTAAGAAGGTTGGAAAGTTTATATTTTGGACCTAATGGCGATATGTTTTTATTGAGAAAACAACTTGTTAAACCTATACAAGATCAAGTTTACAATTCACTCAAAGACATTGTGGCAAAAAGAAAATATGATTTTGTTTTTGATAAATCTAGTGATTTAGTCATGTTATATTCCAATAATAAATACGATATTAGCGACTTTGTTCTCAATGAAATCGTAAGAGAACGTAAAATTAAGCTTAACAAAGAGAAAAAAGCTAAAAAAAGAGCTCCAAAAAAAGAACTGACAGCCAGACAACAGAAGGCTATTAAAGACCGGGAAGCTGCAGCTAAAAAGAAAGAAGAGCTACGTTTAGCCAAAAAGAAAAAAATAGAAGAAGCTAGAAAGAAAAGAATTGCAGATATAGAAGAAAAAAGAAGAGTATTAAAAGAAAAAAAAGACGCTATCAGAAAGCAAAAAGAAAAGAAAGATTAAAATAATAATTAAAATTAACAAAATGAGAAAATTGAAGAGTCTACTATTAGTTGCGTTTTTAACTTTAGGGATGAGTGGTGTTGTAAATGCACAAAAAATTGGGCACGTTGTTTATGAGAGAGTAATTGCTAACATGCCTGAAACAAGAGCTTTACAAGCAGAATTGGCTAAGATAACCAAGACCTACAAAGATGATATCGATGGTATGAAGAAAAAGCTTGATGATAAAATTAAAAAATATACTGCAGAACAAGCACAACAGACTGAAGATACTAACAAACAAAGAGCTCAAGAAGTTCAAGTTGACAACTCAAGAATACAACAAGCAGAACAAGCTGCTTACCAAGATATTCAAGAAAAACAAAATAATAAGTTAGTTCCAATTATAGCTAAGGCTAGGAAAGCTATTAATGATGTAGCTAAAGCAAAACAAATTCTTTACGTAATAGATGCTTCTGCTGGAAGAGGACTTTTAGTTTCTGATGGTGAAGACTTATACGATGCTGTAAAGGAAAAACTAGGATTACTGGCAGATGTAAAGCAACCAACTGCTCCAGTGCAAAATTAATTAATAACATTGTTTCACAAAAAAATCCTACTTCACTAGTAGGATTTTTTATTTACGATAACTATGAACTCTATAAAAGAGAATCCAATCGGTTTTTTTGACTCTGGCATAGGTGGTACATCTATCTGGAAGGAAGTTCATAAACTTTTACCTAATGAAAACACTATTTACCTGGCTGATAGTAAAAATGCGCCATACGGTGACAAAACAGAAAATAGAATTATTGAATATTGTGTAAAAAATACAGAAATACTTCTAAATCAAAATACAAAAATAATTGTTGTAGCGTGTAATACAGCCACAACAAATGCAATTAAAGTTCTTAGAGAAATATATACCATTCCTTTTATAGGTATAGAACCCGCAATAAAGCCAGCTAGTTTAGTAACCAAAACAAATAATATTGGTGTTTTAGCAACCAAGGGAACTATACAAAGCGATCTATTTGAAAAAACATCAGCTAACTTAAAAAGTGATATAAAAATTATAGAAAAAGTTGGAGATGGCCTGGTTGATTTAATTGAAAAAGGTGAGATAGAATCTAAAGAAATTGAGTTTTTACTCAAAAAATATTTGAATCCTATGATGGAAAAAAATATAGATGCTCTAGTTTTGGGTTGCACACATTATCCGTATCTAATACCTTCCATTCGCAAAATAGTAACCAATGATATAAAAATTATTGATGCTGGTTTTGCAGTTGCTAGACAGACAAAAAAAATATTAGAAAAATTTAATATTGCTCAAACAAATGAAAACTGTAAGACTACCCATAAGTTTTTCAGCAATAAAGACACTAAAGTTTTATCTAAATTATTAAATAATTATAGTGTAGAAATTCTAAGTAAAGAATTTTAAAAAGAAGCGTTTATGTTAGGACAAGCAGCTGCTCTAGGTTTTCTTGTAAATAAATTGACTCCAATGGAAACTTGGTGAAAACCAAAATCAGTAAGAACTATATCATTCATCTGTCTAGTATAAGTATAAGAAAACATCCATTTGTTATAGTTCACACCAATAATAGGAGTAATATATACCAAATCTTCAATTGGTTTAGCATCAAACCCTCTTCTATAAGATAGCGCTCCCCATAACTGTGCTTTGTTAAAATCTTTATATGCTTTTAAGTTAAAATCAACAATTCTTTCTCCAGTAGATTCTCTAAGTTGAATCATCACTGAAGGTTCAAATTGAAAATATTGTTTTTCACCAAAATAATACCCTAATGAAAGAACATAATTTCTTAAATCTAAGGGTTCTAAACTATTGTTAAGATTATTTTTTGCGGATAATAATAGATTTTTAACCGTAAAATAGGATGAAAATCCTTTTTTATGGTAGGCTACACTAAAATCTGCGTTAAAATAGCCATCACTTCTAATTATTGAAGCTACTGTTGGATCTCCAAAGAACTGTGTTTGATCTACTTGATTCTGAACTGCGGTTAGAGAGAGCCCAAACGATATTTGATTGAAAATGGAAGCTCTATTTAAATCTAAATGATAAGCAAATGTACCCTGAATTCCTTTTTGAGAATGGAACCCATTGCTATCATTAAAAAGAATAAAACCTAATGCAGCTTTTTCTCTAAACCTGTTGTGAAAACTTAGTGTTTGTAATGTAGGTGCATCTTTTACCCCACCCCATTGTTGCCTTGCCGTAAAACGTAATTTACCTGTATTACCAATACCTGCTGCTGAAGGATGAACTAAATATACATTGTCAGATAAGTAATCTGAATAAATTGGAAGTGTCTCCTGTGATTTACCCTCTAATAAAAAGAAGAAGAAGATAACAATAAATAAAAGTAAACTTTTTACTATTTTCATAAAAGTTAAAAAACTTAGGGACGTAAATATATCGTTTTATATCAAATACTACAACACCATTTAATATTAAAAATTGCTTAAATTTTAGAATTAATTTACAGAATTAGAAACTCATTAAATATATTAATTATGAAGAATTTCCCGAAACCAGCTAAATATTAATTCTGCTCTGGTTTAAATTAATGGTTAAAACAACTAAATGTAAAAAAGAGAACATATAAAGATTAAAAAAGTAACAAAAGAATAAAAAAAATAATAGTTTTAAACTATTTAAATACTATGTAAACTAATTCTAAATAGTATTTTTGATTTAGGAAATTTAATATTTGTTGACATATTTAATAAATTTAATTTCTACACCCTAAAATAAAACCAAAACACTATTTTGTTTGTTTTGGTTTTTTTGTTTTCTAGAAAATTTAAATTAAATAACAAAAAATCCATTTAACTGAGATGTGAGTATTTATTTTTTAGTTCTCCTATTTTAATTCCAAATCTTTCATTAAATTTTTTGTAAAAGTAGGGTCTACTATTTATACCTACTGCAAACATCACCTCTTTAATTGTAGTAAACTTATTTTTCACTATAAACTCATAAGCCTTTAACAATTTAACTTCTAAAATCACATTTACAAGACTTAAACCTAATTTAATTTTTAAAATTTCATTCAATCTTTTCTGACTATACCCACAGGCTTCAGCTAACATATTTACATTCAGTCCCGGATTTGTTATGTTTGAGATGATACATTCTCTAATTTGCTCCACCAACCTATTTGAATTACTGTCAAAATCTGTTGTAATTTTTTCACCTACTATTTTTTTTCTATTTAGGGTTCTTTCTAAAGAAAGCTGAACTCTAGAGATTATTTCATTCTTTGTAAATGGTTTTTCTAAATAGTCATTGATGCCTAAGTCAGTTTTAAATTTATTAGACTTTGTATCTGATACAGAACTCATTACTATAAAAGGAATCTCTCTATAATGAGAAGTTTCATTGAGTTCTTTTTTGAATTGAAAACCATTCATTTCGGGCATTCTTACATCAGATATAATAAGATCAAAATTAGTATCATTAACTTTAGCTAGGGCTTCATTTCCATTGAAAGCAAAAGTACAATTTACAAAATCAGAAAAAATCTCTTTTAAATAGCTAACCATTTCTGTATTATCATCCACAATAAGAACTTTAGGATAATTCTCCATAGTATTGGATGTTTCATCAAGAGATTTAAAATCAGTTAATAATTTAAAATCGTTATTAACTGAAGATGTATTTATATTAAAATTTGATAATTTGTAGGGAAGCTTCACTTTAAATAAACTTCCTTTATTTAATTCTGATTCTAAAGTTATAGTTCCACTGAGTCTTTTTACCAATTCAGAAATTAAAGATAATCCTATCCCAAATCCACCAATTGATCTATTGCTGCTTGTTTGATAGAAACGATCAAATATCTTTTCTTTGTCTTTTTCATCTATACCATATCCTTCGTCTTTAACTGAAATAATTAGATTAGAGGCTGAAATATTAAATGTAAAAAAAACAGAAGTATTAGAGTTTGAATATTTAATAGCGTTAGAAATCAAATTGTTAATAATGGCTTTTAAGCTTTCTATATCATATGAAATAGTAACTTTATCTTTAAAATTAACCTTGTAGTAAAGTTTCATTTTTTTTATTTCAAAATCAGGAATATAATACGTTAACCTCTCTAAGATAAAATCATTTAAATTGAATGATATTCTTTTATTTTGCACAATTGATGTCTTTTCCGATCTTAATAAAGTTAAAAAACTATCAATAGATGAAATCATTTTATTACTATTCTTAATGGCTATGTTTGTGTATTTAACTCTTTTTTCATTTACTAAATTCTCTTCGGAAAGTAAATTTAAATAACCTATAATAGAGGTAATAGGTGTTCTAATTTCATGAGACATGTTTTCTAAAAATTTCTCTTTAGATTCTAAAATTGTTTTTTGAGATTCTAAAGAAGCTTTCAATTGATACTGCTTCTTTTTTCGTTTTCCATTGATGAATAAAAAAATAGCAGCAAAAACAAAAACAATGAAAAAGCCTATCATTAAATATTGGTTTCTTTTTGTTACAAGAATTTGATCTTTTTCTAGGTTAAGTTGCTTCATCTTATTTAACTCCTCATTTAATTGAATATAATAACGTTGAATATCATATTTACTTCTCTCTTTTTTTATATTCGCAGCATTTTGTATACTATCAGATTTCTTTAAATAGCTGAAGGCTTTCTTAAAAGAATTCTTGAAAGCATAGTAATTACTAATAGTCTTTTCTTTTGAAAATCTTTGAAAATACCAAAGAGAAGAACTTTGAGCATTATTTAAATTATTAAAATAAAAATCAGCTTGCTTCGTATCATTCTTAAAGATGGCATATTGTAATTTATTAATTGTGTAATGAATATCTTTAAATAGACCAGGAGATTGTTTATTTTCTGAGGCATATATTTTATCCAAGTAGAATTCTCCTAAAGTATAATTTCCTAAACCATTATATGTATCAAGCAAAGCATCATAATACATCTCTTTTAAATTAGGATTGTCTAGATTGTTTTCCTTAACTGTTTGTAAAACTAATAAAGCAGCATCGTAATTTTCTTTAGCATTTAAAATTGTAGCATTTAAAATCTTGATTAATTCCTTTAAATTTATGAGCCTAGGATGATTGGAGAAATTATTAATTGTCTTTTTTAGTAAATCAAAAGTAGTAGTGGCTTGTGCTAAAGTACCAATATCTATGTGTGCATTTATAAGGTTAACTAAAACATGGACTTGTTTATATTGTATCTTTAATTTTTCTGAATTTTTATAATATTTATAAGCCGTTTGAAAATCAATAATTGCCTTAGTGTACATATTATTATTTAAATATGTATAAGCAGATACCCCAAAAGACTCTCCGACAAGGCCAGGATCTTTAGTTAATGATAAAATTTTTGTTTTATATAATTGAACAGAATCTATATTGTTTTTAATAGTACCATACAACATCAAATCTAAGTATGTTAAAACCCGAAAAGGAATCAATTGATTAATATCTAATTTAGTTTTTTGTGATATTTTTCGGTTATTAAAAGATTTATAAACTTTTCTTTGAGTATCTAATAACTTTAGAAAATCATGAGCAGTATCAGTGAATTCAATAGGAGATAATTTTTTAGATAATCTATAATTTTTATTATAAATTATACTTATAGAATCTATACTTATGGGTTGTTTAGTCTGAGAACTTGCATTGAAGGCGAATATTAAACAAATTAGAGAAAATCTGATTTTAATCATAAAATTAAAAAATTTTGATATTGAGGTAGAAATGCATTAGTTTTTATAGGTACTAATAATATATATATTAAAAAAAGGGAGCGTATTGCTCCCTAAAGTAATCTTCACACTTTCTTTATCACTCTATTATAATATTTTATAAAAATAATTATTATACTTTAGCTTAACAAATAAACGAAAAAAATCGTAAATTATTAATATCATTATAATAATATTAATAATATTGCCCTCCATTTAAACTATTTAAATATACAATAAAACACTCTAAATCAGATAAATAAATTAAAATAATTAATGTCATTTCAATGAAATTATTTTTAAAGCTTTTACTTTTTTTTCCACTTATTTCGTTTTCACAAATTGATAATATAAGCCAATCTCCAGTAGATATCATATTAGATTCTATCAATAAACAACTCATTTATCAAACCAATACCACTATTCATCGAATTTCGCTTTCTAATTTAAAAACTACGAGCTCTGTTAAAATAAAAAACAATAATGCTGTATCTCCTAAAATGATTTTAAAAAATAATAAGTTATTATTTTTACATCAAAGAGGGGGTGATATATTTGAATTAAATTCTAATGATAGTTTATATAAAACTGATAATTCTGATATTGTAAATTTTTTTATTGGAAGTAATCATTTTGTAAGAAAGGATACTATTTTTAAGCACGGTGGATATGGATACTGGACTTTATCTAATTTTTTAATATACTTTGAAGATCTTACAAAAGAGTGGCAAAGCTACTCTATTTCTGAAAATTCTAAAATACCTCCAGTTATAAATGATCAAATAGGTTTTACTCTAAACGATTCTTATTATTTTTTTGGTGGTAACTCTCTAGACGAAAAAGGAGCTAGAACATTAACCAAAAAAAATAATGAAATTTGGGAATTTAATTTTAATACTAAAAAATGGAAAAAGTTAGGCGATATTTTAAGAAATCTAATATTTCCAATTCATTCAAGTTTCAAAATAGATTCAAATCTATTTTTATTAAACAAACAAAATAAACTGTTTGAAATTGATGTCGTAAATAATACAATTACAAGATACAAAATAGCTCCTATTTTATATCAGTTTGTATTTGGTGTTAACCCAATTTATTATGAAGATTATGTTTACTTTTTAAATGCCAAAGGAAAAATAAATAAAATTGCACTAAGTAAACTTACTAAAGAAACGGAACTAATTACCAAATTTTATGACACACAAAATATTACCGAAAAAATTATATTAGCTTCTGTATTTATTATAATATTAGTTGTAATCTTCTACGTAGCAAAGAGGTATGCAAATGCAAAAACTATAAAAC
>Ga0209601_1000508_pt1 | contig 31166 bp, 32 predicted proteins | sample COGITO_mtgs_1104_4_FD_184796 | JGI IMG/M metagenome (GOLD analysis project Ga0209601, IMG submission 184796) | Pelagic marine microbial communities from North Sea - COGITO_mtgs_110426 (SPAdes) (version 2) | ecosystem: Environmental > Aquatic > Marine > Epipelagic ...
TTCCTGGTTTTCTTGGAACTCCTGCAGTTATTATAATTACATCTGAGTCTTTAATATCTTCATAATTATCTGTACCTGAAAATTTTACATTAAAACCATCAACAGATGATGATTGGGCAATATCTAAGGCTTTTCCTTTAGCTATACCGCTGGCAACATCAAAAAGGACAACCTCATTGGCTACTTCTTTAGTTCCAATTAAGTGTGCTAAAGTACCACCAATCTGTCCTGCTCCTATTAAAGAAATTTTTTTTTTCATGAATGAGCTTATCTTTTATTGATAATTGACAATAATTCAACTGAATTTTAGATTTTATCTACTTATCTTCAATAAGTTTTGAGCAGATTGCCATATCTCCAGAAATGTATGATCCTTTAAAATGTGACTTGTTCTCCTCCCAATTTTTTTTACCATCAGTTATGTAATTATTGAATAGCTGCTTTCTATTTTCTTCAGCTTTTTTTTGAGCTTCTTCTAATTTTTTTTCTTCTTCAATTACCATTAATTCTACAGACTTAAATAAAAGATTATTTGAAATCTCAATAAAATTTTTAGAACTTACAGCATCTGTTTTTAAAATTATGCCTGATGCATAAGCATAAACTGCACTACATCTATTTAATAAATAGATTTGTGTTTTGCCATCTTCAATATCTTTCTTTTCTAAATAATCTTTTAAAGAAGTATTGGTATCTGCTTTAGCAAAACTTATAATGAATAAAGATATAAATAAAAAAATAATTTTTTTCATTAAATGTATTATAAGTTTTTATGGACCATAAGCTACTTTTGGTAGCCATGTAACAATTTTTGGAAAATTAAAAACAATTGCAACTGCTATTGCTTGTAAAATTACAAAAGGAATTATTCCTCTATAAATATTTTGTATCGTTATTCCTTGAGGGGCTACACCTTTCATATAAAATAAGGCGAAACCAACTGGTGGAGTTATAAAAGAAGTTTGTAGAACAACTGCAAACATAACTATAAACCATACCATATCAACGCCAAGATCAACCATCACTGGTGCTAAAAAAGGCAATAAAATTAATGTAATTTCTATCCAATCTAAAAAGAAACCTAATATAAAAGCAATACACAGAACAACTATAACAACTCCATTGGGTCCAAAAGGTAATCCTTTGAGTGCACCTTCAATTAATTCGTCTCCACCTAATCCTCTTAAAACTAAAGCAAACATCGTTGCTCCTACAAACAGTGCAAATATATACGCTGTTGTATGTGTAGTTTTTCTAATTACACTTTTTAAATCCTTGAAAGAAAGCCTTCCTCTTATAAGAGCTAAAATAGATGCCCCTAGTGCACCTACTCCTGATGCCTCTGTTGGAGTTGCTATACCCATAAAAATACTTCCTAAGACTGCTATTATTAATAAAGCTGGTGGTATAATTGATTTAAATACTCTTAAAATTATATCTAAAGAAACAGGCTCTGCACTTTTAGGAGCTGGTGCAACTTTTGGCTTTAAGTAAGCATAAGTAATAATAAAAATTGTATATAATAAACCAAGCATCAAGCCAGGAAATACTGCCCCCATAAATAGGTCACCTACCGAAATTCTTACTTGGTCACCCATAATTACAAGCATAATACTAGGAGGTATTAAAATTCCAAGTGTACCAGTTGCACAAACAACTCCACATGCAAGGTCTGGACTGTAATTATTTTTTAACATTAAAGGAACACCCAGAATTGTTAATAAAACAACAGACGCCCCTATGATGCCTGTTGAGGCTGCTAATAGCACCCCAATAAAGACAACTGCTATTGCCAAACCTCCTCTCATACGACCAAACAATTTTGAAAGATCTGTCATTAAATCTTCTGCAATTCCAGATTTATCCATCATTATTCCCATAAAAATAAACATTGGAAGAGCAACAAGGACCCAGTTTGCCATAACTCCATACAGCCTATAAACTACCATCGAAGAAAATTTCCAATCAACTCCAAAGAAAGTGTCTAAATAGCTATCAGACAACATTGTAATGAGAGTAAATAATACCGCTAAACCTCCCATTGTCCACGCAACAGGGAAACCAATAAAAATTAAAGTTATGAAGCTCAAAAAGAGCAATATTGACATGTAGTATTCTGAAATTAATTCCATCTATTTTATTTTTTCAAACCCTAGTCGAATAGTTGTTAGAACCCTAATTATTCTTGATAAGCCAGCTAATAATAATAAAAAGAAACTAAATACTAGAAAGCCTTTTACAAGCCATCGTGCAGGAAGTCCATTTGCAGAAGTAGATCTTTCACTTGTTTCCCATGATAGTTCAAAAAATGGAACTGAGTAAATAAGTACTAAAATAATGAATGGTAAAAACAATAAAAGAATTCCAAAAAACTCAAACCACAGTCTTCTTCTGTAAGCCATGCTGTCAGTCAAAACATCTACCCTAACGTGTTGATCTACTACGTAAGTAGATGACAAGCCAACTAACCACCCTACAGCATATAGATGCCATTGTAATTCTTCCAATTCAATCATACCACTCTTAAATACATATCTAAGAATGACATTAAGAATAATTACAGCAACTAAAACAACCCATATCCAATTAAATACTTCACCAACACTAGTCACAAACCCATCTATTTTTTTTGTGATTGGCAAGTGTTTGAGCTGTAGTTTTTTATCTAAACTATTTTCTAATTTTGTAAAATCATTCGCCATAAAAAAATTTCTTTTAAAAACAAAAGCAGCCGGCAAAACCGACTGCTTTTTAACTTTATTATAAACTTTAAAAGTATTAAATACTAAAAGTTTCTAGGTAAATAACCCCATTTTTGCCAAACATCATATTCTTTCATGAATGCTTGTTGAGAATTCCAAACTTTTTTAAAGTCAGCATCTTTAGCAGACTGTTCTGCCATAACTTTTGCACTAACTTTTTGAAGTTCTCTCAATACACTATCAGGCAATCTAGCAGCTGTTACACCTTTAGAAGGGAAACTTGCAATTTGTTTTCCTTGTAAAAATTCACCAGTTGTAATTGCTCTCATAGCTGCTGCTGTACAAGCCATTTCGAATAAAGCTTGGTCAGCTGCACCCATTTTTTTCCATAAGTCTAAGTTGACCATGAAGTGAGTAGATGTTGATACTTGGTGCCAACCTGGAAACAAGTTGAACTTAGTAATTTTGTGAAAACCAAGAACTTCATCAATTGCTGGCATCGAATATTCTGTTGCATCTAGAGTTCCTTTTTCTAAAGCAGCAAAAATTTCACCACCGGCCATTAAAGTTGCAGATGCTCCTATTTCATTTAAAACCATTCCTCCTAATCCTGAGAAACGAATTTTTAAACCTTTAAGATCATCTAAACTTGTGATTGGATTTCTATACCAACCAGCAGTTTCAGGTCCAATTGTACTACATAACAAAACTTTAATATTTTGCTTGTTGTAAATTTCATTTGCTAACTTTGAACCTTCTCCTTCAAACCACCATGCAGCATACTCCCATGGTTCCATTCCAAACGGTACTGCCGCAAATAAAACGGCCGCTGGAATTCTACCTTGGTCATAAGCCATATAGTTATAAGCTGCAGGCAAATCACCTTTACTAATTGATGGTGAGATCTCTAATGGAGGAAGAATTTTTCCAGGCTCATAAACCTTTAATTTTATTCTTCCATCTGTAGCTTTATCTAAAGTGTCTGCTAAACGAGCAACTGGGTCACCCAGCGCTGGCCAACCAGTATTGAAAGTAGATTGTACTTTCCATCTGATTTTTTCAGCTGCATTTACCTGCTGAAATGAAAAAGTTATCATTAAAGCAAATACAGCCAAAATACTAACGAACGATTTCATTAGTGATTTTGATTTATCTATCATATTTTTCCCCTCTCTTTTGTTTCGAGTTGTTCGTCTAAAAGAAGTGCATTTCCAACTCATTTTAAAATGCTCTCCATGCTTGTCTGTAAAGATCTACCATCTCATTTACAGAAGGCACTCTCGGATTGAGGTTTGGCGCCCCTGAATTTTCTGCATCAGTTGCCATATTTTTTAACTCTTCCTCAAAATTTTTTTGATTAATTCCAAAATTTTGCATTGATGGAACTTCAAAATCATTATTAATTTTGTACAGACCTTTAATCAATTTATCACAGGCCACATCATCATTGTCACCAGGTAGTGCAAAATCTCCAGCACGACTACAATCTGCATATCTACTTTTTGCATGATCTATCGAAAATTTAGTTATAGTTGGTAGTAACATTGCATTACTAAGTCCATGAGGAACTTTGAAATTACTACCTAGCGGCCTACTCATTCCATGCACCAAACATATTGAAGCATTGGAAAATGCTAAGCCTCCTAATGTAGCAGCTAACATTAAGCCTTCTCTTGCTTTTAAATCTTTTGGATTTTTATCAACTGCATATATATTTTGGGTAACAAGTCTTATTGTGTCTAAAGCCATTCGATCAGAAAAGAGTGTGGCTTTTTTGCTTACGTATGCTTCTATTCCATGAGTTAGAGTGTCAATTGCGCTATCAATAGTTAATCTTCTGGGTTTCGATAAAGTTAAATCATAATCAACAATTGCAACTATAGGGACAAATCCTTCTCCTCTACAAGAAATTTTTTCATTATTATTTGAGTCTATAACTACTGCGTGATGTGTTACTTCCGAGCCTGTACCAGCTGTAGTAGGGATTGCAATTATTGGAAAACCTTTTTTATCAAACATTGATGGTGGCTTATAATCTTGAATATTTTTACTAAATTTAGCCATTGCGGCTATTGCCTTTGCAGTATCTATTGGACTTCCTCCACCAAAACCAATTACAGCATCATTTTTACATTTTTCTAAAAATTTAATTCCATTTAAAACTACTGAATCCGTTGGATCAGGAACAGTGTCATCAAAAACATCAGAATTTAACCCTGCTTTAGTTAAAACATCTTGTAGTTTTTTTACATAACCAAATGATACCATTTGTTTATCAGTTACAATTAGTAATGATTTTATAGATCCTAAAATTTTTATTATATCAGGGAGTTCATTCAAGCTACCCTTGCCAATTTGCAAGTATCTAGGAACACAAATACGAACATTTTCTCTTTTAATCAAACGGTCCTCTCTCTTTTCATCTAATTTGTTAATGCTTAATCTAAACTTAAGTAATTTTAGGAGTCAACAACTGAAAGCTTTTAATTGATAATATTTTTCTCATTTAAGGAAAAATATATTGCAAAGAAAATTGAGCTAGTATAACTTTAAATTATATATTAAAGGAGAAGTATGAAAAAAGTTAGTCATTTCATTGATGGAAAAGTTTTTACTGTAAAAGATTCTAGAACCGGTCCAATTTTTAACCCCGCTATTGGAGAACAAATAGCAGAAGTTGAATTAGCAAGTAAAGCTACTGTTGAAATGGCTATAGAGAGCTCTAAGAAAGCTTTTTTAAAATGGTCTAAAACCACACCTATAAACAGAGCAAGAATTTTAGCAAAATATAAAGATTTATTAATAAAAAATATGGAAGATATGGCTGTAATGGTTTCCGAACAACATGGAAAAACTATTCCAGATGCAAAAGGTTCTATTCAAAGAGGAATTGAAGTTGTTGAGTATGCAACTGGTATCACCGATTCTTTAAAAGGAGATCACTCTGCAAGTGTGGGGACTAATGTTGACTCTTATTCAATGAGACAGCCCTTGGGTGTTTGTGCTGGAATTACTCCATTTAATTTTCCAGCAATGGTACCTATGTGGATGTACCCAGTTGCTATTGCATGTGGAAATACTTTTGTACTTAAACCATCAGAAAAAGATCCGAGTTGTCCAATTAGACTTGGAGAATTAGCTATTGAAGCTGGTATGCCACCGGGTGTTTTAAATGTTGTAAATGGTGATAAAGAATCTGTTGATACTCTATTAGAGAGTAAAGATGTTCAAGCGATTAGTTTTGTAGGTTCGACTCCAATTGCGGAATATGTTTATCACACAGGAACAAAAAACAATAAAAGAGTTCAAGCTCTTGGTGGAGCTAAAAACCATATGGTTGTGATGCCTGACGCAGATGTTAATAAAACAACAGACGCTATTATAGGCTCTGCTTTTGGGTCTGCTGGTGAGAGATGTATGGCTATTTCTGTTGCTGTTTGTGTAGGAAAAAAGACTGCTGAAAATTTAAAAACTAAATTATTAGAAGAAACACTAAAACTAAATGTTGGACCATACACAGACGAAAAAAGTGATTTTGGCCCACTTAATAACAAAGCTCACTATGAAAAAGTTTTGGGATACATAGATACGGGTGAAAAAGAAGGAGCTAAGCTTCTTGCAGATGGAAGAAATATGAAACTACAAGGGTATGAGAATGGATATTTTGTAGGTCCTACCATTTTTGAAGATGTAAAACCTGATATGAAAATTTATAAAGAAGAAATTTTTGGTCCAGTTCTCAGCATGATGACAACAGATACTTATGAAGAAGCTTTAAAATTAGTCAATGATCATGAATTAGGAAATGGAGCTGCTGTATTTACAAAAAGTGGTATGATAGCAAAACATTTTACTGAAAATGCAAAAATTGGGATGATAGGAGTAAATGTTCCCATTCCTGTACCTGTTGCGTACCATAGCTTTGGTGGTTGGAAGAGATCATTATTTGGGGATCATTCTATGCATGGTCCTGAAGGAGTAAGATTCTATACTAAATTGAAAACTGCAACAGTAACATGGTCGGAAGATAATAGTGGTCCAGAGTTTACAATTCCAGTTCTTTCTTAATTTTTTTAGTTAAAAAACTTAAAAGTTATGAGTGATACAAATAGTAGAACTTCACCCAAAAGAATTTTAAACATCCTTGAAGAAGTTCTATTAGATCCAGACAATTTTACTGCAAAAAAAATATCTCACAAATTAGAGATTCCATTACCAACTGTTTACCGACACATAGAAACTTTGTGTGATGAGAAATTTTTAATTGCTAGCAGTAATAAGAAATATATTCCAGGACCAAAGATTAGAAATATAATCTTACATAGTTTGCCTTATGAACCAAACTTTACTCTTAGGAGATCTTATTTGAGAAAACTTACAACTGAAATTAAAGAAACAGTTAGTTTGTCAGTACCTATTGGAACAAAACTAGTGTATTTTGACAGAATTGAATTTCATTGGCCAATGCAGTTGAATCTGGAAGCTGGTGATCATTTGCCATTGCATGCTTCTGCATCTGGAAAACTTTATCTTTCTTCAATAAAAAAAGAAGACGCATTAAAAATCTTTAATAATATTAAAACACCAAAATCAGCAAAAAATACAATTACTGATATTTCTCAGTTTAAAAAAGAGTTAAATAAAATTAATAAGCAAGGTTATGCATTTGATGATGAAGAATGGTTTAATGGAATGGTAGGTGTTTCTTTGCCAATTACAAATTATAAAAATGAACTGTGTTTTTGTCTTTCTACTCACACAGCAAAGAGTAGAAAAAACATCGATGGTTTAAAAAAAATCTTACCTTCAATGCTTTCTGCAGCAAATAATTTGAAGAGTGCTTTGTTTAAAGATTAGCTGTAACTAACATTTTTTTTAGTTCTGCTATAGCTTTTGCTGGATTTAATCCCTTTGGGCAGGCATTAGTACAATTCATAATAGTATGACACCTATAAAGCTTAAGCTCATCAGCTACTTTTTTTAATCTCTCTTTTCTTTCGTCATCTCTACTATCAACTATCCATCTGTACGCTTGTAGTAATACAGCAGGCCCTAAATATTTGTCACCATTCCACCAATAACTTGGGCAGGATGTTGAGCAGCATGCACACATGATGCACTCGTACGCTCCATCTAATTTTTCTCTATCTTTTTTAGATTGAATAATTTCTGTTGTTTCAACTTTAGTATTAGTTTTTAACCAAGGCTCTATTGACTGGTACTGTTTATAAAGACCATTTAAATCTCCAATTAAATCTCTTTTAACTTTTAAATGTGGAAGAGGATAAATATTTATATCACCTTCAATTTCAGAGTGAGGTGTTGTACATGCAAGACCATTCTTACCATCCATATTCATAGCACAAGAACCGCAAACACCATGAGCGCAAGATCTTCGATACGCTAGTGATGGGTCTATTTCACTTTTAATTTTATTTAATAAATCTAGAACTTTTGAAGGACAGTTGTCCATATCAACTTCATATGTGTCTACTCTTGGATTTTCTCCAGTTGATGGATCCCATCTATAAATATTAACTTTTCTGATATTTTTCGATCCAGTTGTATCTTTGTAATATTTACCTTTTTGAACTTTAGAATTTTCAGGTAAATTAATTTGAACCATTAATAAACTCTCTCTTGTGGTGGAAAATATTGGACCTCGTTTGTTAATGTTGTTTTATGAACTGGTCTATAGTCAATTTTAGTATCTTTTCCGTTACACCAAGCAATAGTATGTTGCATAAATTTTTCATCATCTCTCTTTGGAAAATCTTCTCTAGCATGAGCGCCTCTACTCTCTTTTCTATTATAAGCGGAATCAACTGTGGTAATTGCTTGTCTAATCAAATTATCAAATTCCAATGTTTCAACTAAATCTGTATTAAAAACTAAAGATTTATCTTTGACTGAGATTGACTCCATCCCATCATAAACTTTTCTTATTTCATCAACTCCTTCTTTTAAAGTCTTATCTGTTCTAAAAACTGCACATTTTGATTGCATGATCTTTTGCATTGAAAGTCTAAGTTCTGCAGTGCTAGTTTCTCCATTAGCATTTCTAAGTTTATCAAATCTTTCTAAACATTTTTCAGTCTCAGTTTCACTTACTTCTTCATGAGGTGTGCCAGGCTTTACTAATTCTGCAGCTCTCATTGCTGCAGCCCTTCCAAACACAACTAAATCAATCAATGAATTTGAACCCAATCTATTTGCTCCATGAACAGAAACACATGCAGCCTCTCCGATTGCCATAAGACCTGGAACCGTTTTTTCAGAACCATTAACGGTTAAAACTTCTGCTTTATAATTAGTAGGAATACCTCCCATATTATAATGCACAGTAGGCACAACAGGTATTGGTTCTTTTGTTACATCAACGTTAGCAAATAATCTTGCTGCCTCCGTAATTCCTGGAAGTCTACTTTCTATAATATTTTTATCTAAATGACTTAAGTGTAAATGGACATGGTCTTTTTCTTTACCAACACCTCTTCCTTCATTGATCTCAATTGACATTGATCTACTCACTACATCTCTAGATGCTAAATCCTTTGCATTTGGCGCGTATCTCTCCATAAACCGCTCGCCCTTTGAGTTAACCAAATATCCACCTTCTCCTCTAACACCCTCTGAAATTAAAGTTCCATGACCATAAATTCCTGTTGGATGAAATTGAACAAATTCCATATCTTGTAAAGGAAGACCTGCTCTAAGTACCATTGCATTACCATCACCTGTACATGTGTGAGCTGATGTTGCAGAATAATAAACTTTACCATAACCACCCGTTGCTATTATTGTTATATGGGCTCTAAATCTATGGATAGTTCCATCATTTAAATTCCAAGCTATAAGACCTTTGCATTCACCATCTTTCATTATTAAATCCAACGCAAAGTATTCAATAAAAAATTCAGTGTTGTGCTTTAATGCTTGTCCATAAAGGGTATGAAGTATTGCGTGCCCTGTTCTATCGGCAGCCGCGCATGTTCTTTGAACAATACCATTACCATAATTTTTAGTCATTCCACCAAATGGTCTTTGATAAATTTTTCCATCATCTGTTCTACTAAATGGAACTCCATACTTTTCTAATTCTATTACTGCCTTTGGTGCTTCCTTACAAAGATACTCAATACTATCCTGATCACCCAACCAATCTGCACCTTTAACCGTATCATACATGTGCCATCTCCAATCATCTTCTCCCATGTTTCCAAGGGCAGCAGAGATTCCACCTTGTGCAGCAGATGTGTGACTTCTTGTTGGAAATACTTTTGATATACAAGCGGTTTTTAATCCTGCTTCACTCAAACCAACTGCAGCTCTTAAACCTGAGCCACCAGCGCCAAGCACAATAACATCATATTCGTGATCTATAATTTTGTAAGCACTCATATATTTAAATTAAATACTATAATAATCGTAATTAGTGGAACTACTATAGCAAAAATTTGTAATGCTTTGTTTGCGGCATTTTTGTTTTTTTCATCATTAATATAATCTTCAAATACCTCACTAATACTTAAATTAGAGAAAAAAAATGCAAGTATCAAAAATAATGAAAATAATATTTTTGATGATTTTGTAGAAAAAAAACCTAGCACATCGGTATAATCTTTATCAAAAATACCTACAAAATTTATTATAAACCAGCACATTAAAGGAACTAAAATAGCTGAGCTTACTTTTAAAAGTACCCACTTTTTAGTTACATTATTCATAAAAATTATTTTCCTAAAAGGTAAATTAAAATTGTTAATAAAAATGAGCCGATAATCACAACTAAACCTGTAATTTTAGTAGTTTTTAATTCAAAACCGTATCCCATATCCATTATTAAATGTCTTATTTCGCTGAGGATTTGAAAACTAAATGACCATGTTAATCCTAAAATTATAAATTTTCCAAACATGGATTGTAAAAAAACTTTTGTAAATTCATAACTAGTCTCTCCTAATAATAAAGAGGCAACCCAAACACATATAACTGTGATTGCAACTATATTTATTATTCCAGTAATTCTATGAGAAATCGAAACTAAAGATGAAATATGCCATCTATAAACTTGTATATGAGGGGATAAAGGATTGTTATTTTCCATCAATATTTTTTTTAATTAAAGTTTCAGCAATTTCAACTGCATTTAATGCAGCTCCTCTAAGTAAATTATCAGAAACAATCCATAAGTTTAACGAGTTTTTATTTGTTTTATCTTCTCTTATTCTAGATATGTAAGTTTCATCACTACCTTCAGCTTCTAAAGGAGTAATGTAGCCCCCATCTTCTCTTAAATCATGTACTTTACATCCCTTAGCTTTACTTAAGGCATCTTGAACTTCTCCTAAAGAAAATGGTTTTTCAAATTGAATATTCACTGACTCTGAATGTGAAACCATAACTGGAATCCTTACACAAGTTGCTGTTAGTTCAATTTGCTCATCAAGTATTTTTTTTGTTTCATTTGTCATTTTTAACTCTTCTTTAGTGTAGCCATCATCTGAAAAAAGATCGATATGAGGGATTGCATTAAAGGCTATTTGTTTAGTAAAATTTTTAGATGTAATTTTTTTATTATTTAACGATAGTTTAGTTTGTTCAATTAATTCATCCATTGGACCTTTGCCACCTCCTGAAACAGACTGATAAGTTGAAACAACTATTCTTTGAATCTTAAATAAATCATGTAAAGGTTTTAATACAATGACTAATTGTGCAGTAGAACAATTTGGATTGGCTATAATATTTTTTTTCATATTTTTAATAGCATCTGCGTTCACCTGAGGAACAATTAAGGGCACATCTTGATCCATTCTATAAAAACTAGAGTTATCAATAACAACTGAATGTTTTGCTGCTAATGGTGCATACTTCTCAGAAATTTTTCCTCCAGCAGCAAAAAAGGTAATTTTAGTTTTTGAAAAATCAAAAGTTTCAAGATTAAAAACTTCATGATCCTTACCATTAAAAACTATTTTTTGACCAGCACTTTTAGATGAGGCTACCAAAAATAATTCATTTATTTTTAATTTTTTCCTCTCTAATACTTCGAGAATTTTTCTTCCTACATTGCCTGTGGCACCTACAATTGCTATATTCATGATACTACAAGATTTTATACTAGATGAAGGGTAAATCGCAAACTTTTCCATCAAAAGTTTTACCATTTATATCAATTTTAAAAGCCTGAGTGTTTTTCCAAAAAGGTTTTTTAATCATGGCTATTCCAATTACTTGCTTAAATAGAGGAGAATAAGTTGCTGACCTTAATTCACCAATAATAACATTGTTAACATCATAAATATTTTTTGAAGATGTAAGACTTATTTCTTGTAAATCAATCTTTACCCCTTTTAACTTTTTTAGAGCTCCTTCAGATTTTATCTTTTTTAAATTTTCTTTACCTAGAAATTCAACCTCACTATCCAAAGAAACATATTGGTCAAAACCACATTCAAAAGGATTGTCATTATTGTCAAAATCGTTCCCATAAGATAGTAGTGCGCTTTCAATTCTTTCTATTAAATTTGGACACCCAGGCTTTACATTATACTGATTTCCAACTTCAAATAATTTATCATATAGCTTTTTTCCTATCTCAGGATTTTGAATGTAAGCTTCAAATCCCCCTTGTTTTGACCAGCCAGATCTTGCTATTAAATGTTGTTCACCTTCATAGTCAAAATAATCAAAACCAAAAAACTTTAGTTCAGTAATTTTTTTTCCAAAAATTTCTTCCATTAGCGCAAAAGATTTTGGCCCTTGTATTGCAATTATATCTACAGTTGGCTCTATGATGTTAACTTCAAATTTATATCCAGATGCTAATCCTTTTGCATAAAATAATACGTCAGAATCTGCAATTGATATCCACCATTTATCGTCTGCTATTTTTAAAATTACAGGATCATTAACTAAGTTTCCTAAATCATCTACTATCGGGCAGTAATAACATCTGCCTATTTTTGATTTTGATAAATCTCTACATGTCATTAACTGAACTAATTTTGCTGAATCTTTTCCAGATATTTCAACCTGTCTTTCGGCAGCAACATCCCATACTTGAACATATTTTTTTAAATGGTGATATCCATCTTCAATTGAACCAAAGGCCGCCGGTAACAACATGTGATTATAGACTGTATAAGCTGTTACACCTTGTTTTTCTATTCTTGAGGTATAAGGGGTGCTTCTTAATCTTCTAGATTTTGCTATTGAATAATTTTTCATTTATTTAAAAATTCCAAAATCTTTTCTCGCATTTCAAAAGCTTTTTCAATCATAATCATATGTCCAGATCCTTTAATTATATGGGTAGTTGAATTTTTGACTAAATTTGCAAATTTTTTTCCACTTTCTAAATTAGCCATCTTGTCTAGTTCTCCCAATATAAACATAGCTGGACAATTTATAGCTTTAGCAGCATCAGAACCATTTTGATAATTATTACAGGCAATAAGATCAACTGCTAAAATTTCTCTGATGTCCCTGGGTGATTGGATTATTCTTTCAACTGGATTTCCACCAATAAATTTTTTTGAACCTTCATATCCCCACTTCATCATTAATTTTACAGCATTAGAATCTCCATTTGTTGCTAGATCAATGAGATCTTTATGAACAGGCATTCGATAAGAGCCCCCAACAAAAACTATCTTTTTTAATTTATCTTTATACCTAAATGAATATTCAAGTGCTTCTAGACAACCTTGGGAATGACCTACAAGAATTATATTATCCAATTTTAATTCTACAAATACTTTTTCCAGCCACTCAGCAATTTTTTCAATAGTATCAATAGATGGACCTTCAGAGTTGCCATGACCTGGCAAATCAATTGATAAAACATTAAATTTTTTATTTGAAAAAAATTGTTCGGTTAGAGACCAAACAATGTGTGAAAGGCCACTTCCATGTAGAAATACTATTGTATCTTTAGAATTATCTATGCCTTGTCCTGCATCTGAAGCATGAACACTTTTATTTTCTATGGTTATTATCAATCAATTACCTAAAATTTTTTTCTTAGTTCAAATTTTTGAATTTTTCCCGTAGAAGTTTTTGGTAATTCACAGAAAACAACTTGTTTTGGAACCTTAAAACTAGCCAAAGTTTCTTTACAGAAGCTTATTAATTCTTTTTCAGTTGTAGGCTTGTCTTTTACCATTTCAATAAATGCACATGGTACCTCTCCCCATTTTTCATCAGGCTTAGCAACAACAGCAGCAATTGATACTGAAGGATGTTTAGAAAGCGTATTTTCGATCTCAATTGAAGATATATTTTCTCCTCCAGAAATAATTATATCTTTAGATCTGTCTTGTATTTTAACATAACCGTCTGGGTGCATTACCGCTAAATCTCCAGAATGAAACCAGCCACCAGCCATAGCTTTATCTGTTGCTGCTTTGTCCTTAAAATAACCTTTCATGACCACGTTACCTCTAAGCATAATCTCACCAATTGTTTTTCCATCTCTTGGAACTTCTTGCATAGTTTCAGGGTCCATAATAGTTGCACCTTCAAGATTAGGATACCTTACACCTTGTCTTGCTTTAATTTCATTTTGTTTGTCTTCATCAAATTCATTCCAATCATTATTCCAAGCGCATTGGGTAACATGACCATAAGTTTCTGTTAAACCATAAACATGCATTACTTCAAAACCAAGTTCTTTCATTTTTTTGAAAATTATACTTGGTGGTGGAGCTCCTGCGGTAAGCACATGAACTTTGTGTTTTAATTTTTTTCGATCACTTTCTGGAGCACCCGTAATCATATTTAATACGATTGGCGCACCTCCAAAATGAGTAACATTGTATTTATCAATTAACTCAAAAATCTTTTTAACATCTATATTTCTTAAACAAATAGTCCTTCCATTTAACATTGGAACTGTCCAAGGATAGCACCAGCCATTACAATGAAACATTGGAACAATTGTTAAAAAATTTAATCTGTTAGGCATATTCCATGCAACTGCACTTCCTGTTGCCATTAAATATGATCCTCTATGATGATAGACAACTCCTTTAGGATTTCCTGTTGTTCCAGAGGTGTAGCTTAATGATATAGCTTGCCACTCATCTTCTGGTCTTTTCCAAATAAAACCATCATCACCTGTTTCTAAGAAGCTTTCATATTCTAGTTCACCAATTTTTTCTAACTTTGACTGATCTGCAAACTTATCGTGTATGTCGATAATAGTTATTTTTTTATCCAATTTACTTAATGCTTTTTTTACTTCTATGTGAAGTTGTCTATCTACTACTAATACTTTTGCATCACTATGTTTTAAAATATAAGAGATAGTATTAGCATCCAGCCTAATATTTATTGTGTTTAACACAGCACCCATCATAGGAACTGAATAATGAGCCTCAAAAATTTCTGGTGTGTTAAAAGCTAAAAACGAAACAGTATCACCTTTACTAACACCAATTTTTTCGAGTGCACTAGCAAATTTAGTGGTTCTTTTATAAACTTCAGCCCAAGTATATTTTCGATCTTCATAAACAATTGCTTCATAATTTGGGTAAACATCTTTTGCTCTTTCCAAAAAAGATATCGGTGTTAATGGAACATAGTTTGCTGCATTTTTGTCTAAATTAGTATCGTAATGACTCATTTTAATTAAATTTAAAATTCATTATATTTGAGCTTCCAGATATGGCTGATTTATAATGTTGCTCTGCTCTTGGTAAAACTTTATCAAAGTAAAATTTTGCCGTATTTATTTTATCATCATAAAAGTTTTTGTTCTCATCGTAATTTTTAAAACTTATATCTAAAACCTTTATCCAAGCATACGCAACAGACACAAACCCAAGTGTCTTTAAATAATCGTTTGCTGCTGCACTCACATCGTCTTTATCTGATTTTGTTTTTTCATTTATCCATTCACTAAACTTAGTTAAGATGCTTAAATAGTGAGCAAAATCCTTAGTAAATGGCTTAATTTTTTCGTTATCTATATCTGTTTCAGATTTTATTAGATCTAAAAATTTATTAATTATACTTCCATTTTTATTGGATAATTTTCTAAAAACTAAGTCTGCAGCTTGCACAGAATTTGTTCCCTCATATATTGGTGTTATTCTGTTGTCTCTAAATAATTGTTCTATCCCTTGGTCTTTAGTATAACCATAACCTCCATGAATTTGCATTGCATCATTTGTAATTTCCATGCCTAGATCTGTAAATAATGACTTTACCACTGGAGTCATTAGCGAAACAAAATCAGAGGCCTCTTGGCGAATTTTTTCATCTGGATGATTCAGACTAACTTCAGTTTGTTGCGATAACCAAAAACATAAGGCTCTCTCACCCTCTATTATTGATTTCATATTTAATAATGATCTTCTTATATCAGCATGCTCAATTATAAAATCTGCACCATTAGTAGATTTAGTATTATTAGTTTTACCTTGTTTTCTCTCTTTTGCGTAAGCAAGTGAATTTTGATAAGCAATTTCAGAAATTCCTAATCCTTGAATACCAACAACTATTCTTTCAAGATTCATCATTGTAAACATTGCATTTAGACCTTTGTCTTTTTTACCAATCATAAAACCTGTAGCTTGATCAAAATTTAACACACATGTAGCAGAACCTTTAATACCCATCTTGCTTTCAATGGATCCTGTTGATATTCCATTTCGTTGGCCAACAGTCCCATCCTCATTTACTTTAAATTTAGGAACTAAAAATAAGCTAATACCCTTAGTCCCAGCAGGAGAATCTGTTGCTCTAGCAATTACTAAATGAATAATATTTTCTGTCAAATCTTGGTCTCCCGAAGTAATAAATATTTTCTGACCAGTAATTTTATAAGTTCCGTCACTTTGTTTTTCTGCTTTTGTTTTTAAAAGTCCTAAATCAGTTCCACACACAGGTTCTGTTAAGCACATTGTGCCACTCCATTTACCTTCCACTATCTTGGGTAAATACCTATTTTTTATTTCATCTGAAGCATGATGATTAATACAGTTGTATGCTCCAATACTTAATTCACTATATAATTTAAATGATAGGCTTGCAGAAGAGAGCATTTCATCAAAAAATGCACTTACAGTTTTTGGCATTCCTTGGCCACCATATTTTGGATCACAAGATAAAGAAGTCCAACCATCTTCAATATATTTTTGGTACGCTTCTTTATATCCTGGGGGTGTTCTTACTACTCCATTTTCTAAAACTGCAGGATTTTCATCTCCTATTTTTGCAAGTGGTAAAATTAAATTTTGATTTATTTTTGCTGCCTCCTCTAATATATCCTTAACTAGTTCAGAGCTGACTTCTTTATATTTTTCTAATTCATTGTAATTTTTGTTGTCTCTCAATTTCTCAAAAAGAAACATCATATCTTCTACTGGAGCAGAATAGGTTGGCATAAAAATAGTTTAGAATAATTAATAGATTATTGCAATTTTGAAATTATCGCATCACCCATTTGAGAAGTTGAAACCTCTTTTGTGCCTTCTGATAGAATATCTTTAGTTCTTAAGCCGTCATTTAGTACATCTTGAACCGCTTTCTCTAAAGCCTCCGCCTCTTTATCTAAATCCAAAGAATATTTTAAAGCCATTGCAAAACTTAAAATACTAGCGATTGGATTAGCAATTCCTTTGCCGGCTATATCAGGTGCCGATCCATGAATGGGTTCGTACATTGCTCTCATTTCTCCTTCTTTATTTTTAGCTCCTAATGATGCTGATGGCAGTAAACCTAACGAACCAGTTAACATTGAGGCTTGATCAGATAACATGTCTCCAAACAAATTATCCGTAACAATCACATCAAATTGTTTTGGATTTCTTAATAACTGCATAGCGCAGTTGTCTGCAAGCATATGACTTAGTTCTACATCCTTATATTCTTTGTCATGTAATTCTTGAACTTCTTCTTTCCACAATTGCCCAGCTTCCATCACGTTAGATTTTTCACACGAAGTAACTTTGTTGGATCTTTTTCTTGCTAAATCGAAGGCAACTTTAGCCACTCTAACTATCTCGCTAGTAGTATAAGTGTGAGTATTTATGCCTTTTCTTTCTCCATTTTCTATTGGTTTAATTCCTCTTGGTTCTCCAAAATAAATTCCACCTGTTAATTCTCTTACAATCATTATATCTAATCCGGATACAATCTCTGGCTTTAAAGTTGATGCATCAACTAATTGCTCAAAGCAAATTGCTGGTCTCAAATTTGCAAATAATTTTAATTCTTTTCTTAATTTCAATAATGCTCTTTCAGGTTTTTTAGAAAAATCTAAATTATCCCACTTTGGACCACCAACAGCTCCTAACATTACAACTTCACTTTCTAAAGCTTTATAAAAAACTTCATCTGTAATTGGAGTTCCATGTTTATCGTAAGAACATCCTCCAGCTAAATCTTGATCAATCTCAAAGTCCAAAGATTTATTTGAATTTAACCATTGAATAATTTTTTTCACTTCCTGAATTACTTCAGGACCAATGCCATCCCCAGGTAAAAGTAAAATTTTTCTTTTTTTTACTTTAATCATTAAATATCCATGGCTTAGTATTTTTTAAATTTTCCTCAAATGTCATGATTTTATCTTTTTTTGCTAATGAAAGAGCAATATCATCTAATCCCTCTAATAGGCATTTTTTTTTAAAAGGATCAATATCAAACTTTATTTCATTATTTCCAAAAATTATTTTCTCTTCCATTAAATCAATTGCTATTTCCTCTTTTCTTTTTGAATATTCAGATAATTCTTTAATTTTATTTTCTTCCAAAGTAATTGGCAAAATTCCATTTTTAAAACAATTATTATAAAAAATATCTGCATAGCTTGAGCTTATCACACATGTTATTCCAAAATCTAATAATGCCCAGGGCGCATGTTCTCTTGATGACCCACAGCCAAAATTTTTACCTGCAATTAATATTTTTGATTGAATGTAAGGCTCTTGATTTAAAACAAAATCTTTTAAACTATTACCGTTATCATCGTACCTCATTTCGAAGAATAAATTTTTACCAAGTCCAGTTCTCTTAATTGTTTTTAAGAACTGTTTAGGAATAATCATATCTGTATCAATATTAACTATTGGTAAATAAGCTGGAATGCTTTTAAGTGTATTAAATTTTTTCATTTCTAATTTTGATATTTTCTAACATCATCAAGATTTCCAGAAATGGCTGCAGCAGCTGCCATTCCAGGGCTTACTAAATGCGTACGCCCACCTCTTCCTTGTCGACCTTCAAAGTTTCTATTTGATGTTGATGCGCATCTTTCCTCTGGTTTTAATTTATCAGCATTCATAGCTAAACACATAGAGCAACCTGGCTCTCTCCATTCAAATCCTGACTCTATAAAGATTTTATCAAGCCCTTCTTGTTCTGCTTGTTCTTTAACTAACCCAGATCCTGGAACAACCATTGCATGAACATGTGCTGCTTTTTTTTTATCCTTTAATATTTTTGCAGCCTCTCTTAAATCCTCTATTCTACCATTTGTACAACTTCCAATAAAAACTTTATCAATTTTTATATCTGTAGCTAATGTATCAGCCTTTAAACCCATATATTTCAAAGATCTTTCTATAGAATTTTTCTTATCCTCATCTTTTTCATTTTGTGGGTTTGGAACTTTGCCATCAATAGTGATGACGTCTTGAGGAGATGTTCCCCAAGTAATCATGGGAAGAATATCTTCTGCAACCAAGTTTATTTCTTTATCAAATTTAGCACCATCATCTGTTTTTAAACTCATCCAATATTTCATAGCTTTATCCCAATCTGTATTTTTTGGGGACATTGGCTTGCCTTTTAAATATTCAAAAATTTTTTCGTCTGGGGCTATTAATCCAGCTCTTGCTCCACCTTCAATTGTCATATTGCAAATTGTCATTCTTTGCTCAACACTTAAGGATGAAATTAGGCTACCTGAATATTCTATAACAGATCCTGTTCCACCTGCAGTACCAATAACACCTATAATTTGTAAAATTACATCTTTTGAAGTCACACCAATTGGAAGCTTTCCATTTACATTTATTCTAAAATTTTTTGCTTTTTTTTGCACTAAGGTTTGAGTTGCTAAAACATGTTCAACTTCAGATGTGCCTATACCAAAAGCTAGGGCTCCAAATGCTCCATGGGTTGCTGTATGACTATCTCCACAAACAATTACTGTTCCTGGTTGTGTAAATCCTTGCTCTGGTCCAATAATATGAACTATACCTTGTCGTTTATCATTCATTCCTAAATATTGAATTCCAAACTCTTTACAATTGTTTTCCAAAGTATCTACTTGAATTTTTGACTCTGCATCAGCAATACCCTTAGATCTATCAGTAGTTGGAACATTATGATCTGCAACAGCTAGGGTAAGACTTGGTTGTCTTACTTTTCTATTTGCATTTCTTAATCCTTCAAATGCTTGGGGGCTTGTAACTTCATGGACTAAATGCCTATCAACAAAAAGTAGGGCTGTTCCATCTTCCTGCTGATCAACTAAATGATCGTTCCAAATTTTATCGTAAAGAGTTAAAGGCATTGAAAAAAAATTATTTTTTTTCTTCAGTTTTTTCTATTTTTGTTTCAACTTGAGCTTCTGGTTGTTTTTCAGTCTCAGCTTCTACAGCTTCTACTGGTGCTAAAGTTTCTTCTGTTACTGTTTCAGGCTTAACATCAACTTCTATACCTATTTTTTTTCTAATTTTTTCTGCAATTCTAGCTGATTTACCTGTTCTATCTCTTAAGTAATATAATTTAGCTCTTCTAACTTTTCCATGTCTTATTACAGTAATTGAGTCAATAACGGTTCCATATAAAGGAAACGTTCTTTCAACACCTTCACCAAATGAAATTTTTCTAACTGTAAATGATGAATTAAGATCTCTATTTTTTCTAGCAATACAAACACCTTCGAAATACTGAATTCTATCTTTTTTTCCTTCAGTAATTCTCACACCAACTTTAATAACATCGCCAGGAAAAAATTCTGGTATCTTTTTTTCTGCTAATATCTTTTTAACGTTAAATTGGTTTATTTCTTCAATCGTTTTCATAATGCTATATTTTTAATTAGTTTTTCTTATACTTTTCCCATAAATCTGGTCTTCGGACGCGTGTTATAGCCTCTGATTGTGATAAACGCCAGTCTTTAATTTTGTTATGATCTCCTGATAATAGCACATCTGGAACGCTTTTTTCCTCCCAAATTTGAGGTTTTGTGTACTGGGGATACTCTAAAAGTCCATTCTCAAAGCTCTCATCACTTTTTGATTGTTCATTTCCCAAAACGCCAGGTAATAATCTTAGAATACTATCTAAAACAACAAATGAAGCCGTTTCTCCTCCTGACAAAATAAAATCACCAATGCTAAGTTCTTCAATATTTCTGGTCGACAATATTCTTTCATCAACACCCTCAAAGTGTCCACAAATTAAACTTACAGATTTTTCTCTTGATAATTCTAAAGCTAATTTTTGATCAAGTTTTTTTCCTTTAGGAGATAAATAAAAAATTCTTTCTCCTTCCTTTTTATTTTGATCAATAGATTTTGCTAATACATCAGCCTTTAGCAACATTCCAGAACCACCTCCAAATGGAGTGTCATCTACAGTTTTGTGTTTATCTTCTGCTGCATCTCTTATGTTTACAACTTTTAAATCCCAGATTTTATTTGCTAAAGCTTTCCCATAAAGCCCCTTGCTTAAAGGGCCGGGAAAAATATCTGGGTAAAGTGTAAAAATTTGAGCTTGCCACATAAGTCAAACTATTTTGCCTCTTCTTTAGGAGCATCTGCTTTAGGAGCTGCCTCTGCTTTTGGAGCATCTGCTTTAGGAGCTGCCTCTGCTTTTGGAGCTTCTTCTTTAGGAGCATCTGCTTTAGGAGCTGCCTCTGCTTTTGGAGCTTCTGCTTTAGGAGCTTCATCACCTTCTTTTTTTCTTTCTTTTTTTGGAACCGCTTTAAGAGGATTGCTTCCATTTACTGGCATTGTGATTAAATTATTTTCACCTAATATTCTTGCAACTCTAGTAGTTGGTTGTGCACCTTCACCTAACCAATATTTAATTCTTTCAGCTTCTAGTCCAACTCTTTCTTTTTTATCTTTTGGTAAAAGAGGATTAAAAAATCCTACCTTCTCAATAAATCTTCCATCTCTTGCACGTCGGCTATCAGCTACAACTACTTTGTAAACTGGTCTTTTTTTTGTTCCACCTCTTGATAGTCTTATTTTTAACATTTCTTCTCCTTTATTATTTAAGTTGATTTAGTAGCTCTGGAGGTATTCCTTTATCGGACATACCCTTCAGGTTTCCTTTTGACATCTTTTTCATCATTTCAGACATCATTTTAAATTGCTTAAGCAATTTATTGATAGTGGCCGCATCTGTTCCAGAGCCATTAGCAATTCTTTTTTTCCTAGAACCATCAATGATTTTAGGATTTCCTCTTTCTTTTTTCGTCATAGATAAAATTATTGCTTCATTTTGAGAAATAATTTTTTCATCAATTCCTGCAGTATCCATTTGTGCCTTCATCTTAGAAACACCTGGCATAAATGACATTATCCCCTCTATTCCACCCATTTTTTTCATTTGTCTTAGCTGAGTTAAATAGTCCTCCATCGAAAATTGACCTTTTTTTAAATTCTCTTCTGCTTTTTTTATGTTCTCTTCACCAAGATCTTCAGCTGCTTTCTCAACTAGAGAAACAATATCACCCATACCTAATATTCTATTTGCTATTCTATCTGGATGAAAAACTTCTAAATTTTCTGTTTTTTCACCTACCCCTAAAAATTTAATTGGAACTTGAGAGACATACTTCATACTAAGTGCAGCTCCACCTCTTGCATCACCATCGGCTCTAGTCAAAACAATACCGGTTAAATTCACGGTATTTTTAAACTCTTTAGCAACCTCTGCTGCTACTTGCCCTGTTAATGAATCTGCGACCAAAAAAGTTTCTGTTGGATTAATTATACTCTCTATTTGTTTAATCTCACTCATCATCTGAAGATCAATTTGAGTCCTTCCTGCTGTATCAAATAATATAATTTCTGCCCCATTTAAATTAGCAGCACTTACTGCTCTTCTACAAATATCTGCTGGCAATTGTCCTTCAATAATTGGTAAAGTTAAAATATTGTTTTGTTCACCTAAGGATTTAAGTTGCTCTTGTGCTGCTGGTCTGTAGACATCAAGGCTGACCATCATTAATTTCTTTTTTTTATTTTTTTCTAAGTATTTTGCTAATTTTGCAGTAGTTGTAGTTTTACCCGAACCTTGCAAGCCCACTAGCATCATCGAAACTGGTGGAACAGCATTTAAATTAATATCTGTGTTGCTTTCACCTAAAAAACTTACCAACTCATCGTGAACAATTTTAACAACCATATCCCCCGGAGAGGTTGATCTAATTATTTCTTGTCCTAAAACTTTTGGCTTAACTCTTGTTATAAAATCTTTAGCTACATCAAGCGATACATCAGCTTCCAAGAGAGCTTGTCTAATAGCTCTTAAACCTTCATCAACTTGATTTTCATCAAGTGATGGTGCTTTTTTTAAAGAAGAAAAGATTTCTTCAAATTTATTTGTTAAGTTTTCAAACATTTTTTTTACACATAGCAGTACTGCACTAGTGGGCGAATCCTCGCTGACTAGTGTTGATCTCTTTGTTACCAAAGACACCACAAATTTAACGTTTTTGTGGGAACGGCAACAACCTATAATAGAGGTACAAAAAGTCAATAAATAAGTTAAATATCTATATATGGATATTAAAGCATTTAAAATGGATGGTTTAGGCAATGATTTCGTTATCATTGATTTAAGAAAAAAGGACTTAAATTTAAGCAAAGATCAAATAATCAAAATATGTGATCGTAATTTCATTGGATGTGATCAGCTAATTTTGATTAAAAAAAATAAAACAAATGATGCTGACGCAGAACTAGTTTTTTATAATTCAGATGGCAGTATATCTGGAGCCTGCGGAAATGGTACTCGATGTGTTGCGGAGTTCCTATCAAGGGAAAATGGGCAAAAGGAAATAACAGTTTTGACAGAGTCGGGTTCACTAAAATCTAATATCATTGGAAATAAATTAGTAGAAACTGAGATAGGAATAGCAAAAACAGATTGGCAAGAAATTCCTTTAATTAGCGAAATGAATACAAAAAATTTGAAAATTGAGATTATAGATGACAATAATATTAAATTTATTGGGGGTACAGCCGTTAATGTTGGCAATCCACATATAATATTTTTTGTAGAAGAAATAGAAAAATTTGATTTGAAAAACCTTGGTCCAAAAATTGAACATCATGAATTTTTTCCAGAAAAATGCAATGTTACTCTTGCAAAAGTTATAAATAAAAATCTAATAAAAGTTAAAGTTTGGGAAAGAGGTGCTGGACTTACTAAGGCATGTGGTACTGCAGCTTGTGCAACTGCTGTTGCAGCAAATATAAATCAACTAGCTGATAAAACTTTAGACATTGAGTTTGCTCTAGGAAAACTAACAATTTTTATTGACGAAAGAAATAGTGTTTTTATGAAGGGACCAGTCTCTGATATTCAAGATATAGATATTAAATTATAATGGGAATTTTTGATAAATTTAAAATTGGTTTTAAAAAAAGTGCATCTACTTTCACCTCTGGTTTAAGAGATATAATTATCAAAAAAGAAATTGATGACAAAACATTAGATCAAATAGAGGAATACTTAATTCAGTCAGATGTTGGTCTTGTTGCAGCCGAAGAAATTAAAAAGATTATTTCTGAAGAAAAAATTAATCCTAAAAAAGATATTATGAATGAGGTTAATTTAATTCTTAAAAATTATATAATCACATTAATGAAACCATTAGAAAACCAAAATTTTTTTGATAAGAAAGAAACACTCAATGCAGTATTAATATCAGGAGTTAATGGAGTTGGTAAAACTACAACCATAGGTAAAATAGGTAAAATTTTAAAATCTAATGGAAATAAAGTTATGTTTTCTGCGTGTGACACATTTAGAGCAGCAGCTATCGAGCAGTTAGAAAGCTGGGCGAATAAAATTGATATACAAATCACTAAATCATCACAGGGGTCTGATCCAGCCTCTGTTGCATACAAGGCTATAGAGGAAGCATTAAAAGAAGGTTTTAATCATGTGTTAATTGATACAGCTGGACGATTACAAAATAAAAAAAACTTAATGGAAGAATATAAAAAAATTGCTAATGTAACTAAAAAAATAGATCCTAATGCACCACATGATGTAATTTTGGTTTTAGATGCTACGTCAGGACAAAATGTAATTAACCAAGTGGAGGAATTTAATAAAATTATCCCTGTTACCGGTCTAATAATGACAAAATTAGATGGAACAGCAAAAGGGGGTATTTTATTAGCTCTTGCTAAAAAATATCAGCTACCAATAATTGCTTTGGGACTTGGAGAAAAAGAAGATGATTTACAAATCTTTAATGCAGAAAAGTTTGCAGAAGCTTTTATCAATATTAATTAATCAAGTTATTAGAAATTAAAGGTTTGTAATAATTACATTTATAATTTTCTTGTAGATGTGAATGTCCACAATTTTTTGCAACTGATGAAATTATAAATTCTAGTTTTCCAGTAGAGGAATATTGATTTAATTTCTTATTCGCAATATCAAATTGAAAATTTGTTTTGATATTTTTAATTGCACTAATCATAATTAATGTATTGTTATCCCTTAGTAGGTAATACGCAAAATCCTCTGGAAAAACTGGAAAATCATACTCTTCTAAAAAAAATTTAGCTTGTGATGGAAACCATTCATAAGAGATTAAAGGGGATGAAGTTTTTGTTTTATAGTCATAAATATATAGATCCTGGGGAAAATCAGTAACATAATTAAAATTTTCTCCTCTTGCTAAAATAGATTTTTCTCTAGTTTTAAAATAAAGACTAAAATTTTTATCATAAGAATTCATTTGACCTACATGAAAAAGATTATCTGTATTATAATTTGTCTCATCGGAGTATGTAAAATTACTGAAAGAAATTATAATTAATAAAGATATAATAAATCTTAGCACTCTTAATATTTAAAAATAAAATCTGTAAATTATTTGGTCAGATTGTGGCTTAATTTAAACTCTTTAAATATTCCTTCAAAACTACTATCATTTTTTTGTTGTATTCCATCATGTGATTATCTTTTTCGGAAAAGTAAGAATACTTTGGTTCATTTGCTAATTCATACATTTTTTTACCCATCCAAAATGGCACTATTTTATCTGCTTCTCCATGCATAATCAGAATTGGAGACTTAAAATTTTTAATTTTTTTGTCACTTTCGTATTTATCTTTAAGTAAAAATCTGATTGGAAAATATGGATACACATTTTTTGCTGCATCAACCATAGATGTAAATGGAGATTCTAGTATAATACCTGCAAATTTACGGTTTTGAGCAACATGAGTTACAATTCCAGTACCTAATGACTCACCATACAGAACAATGTCATTATCTTTAAGTCCTTTTTCTTTTAACCAATTAATTGCACTCTCACCATCTTCATATAATCCTTTTTCTGATGGTTTGCCTAAGTTGCCACTAAATCCTCTCCAGGAAATGATTAGAAAGTTTATATTCATTTCTTTGAAATGATTAATTTTATGTATTCTATTTTCTAATGTTCCTGCATTGCCATGAAAGAAAACCAGAGTTTTAAAATTTATAAGATCTTTTTCATGAAACCATCCAAGTAATTCAATATTATCACCTGTCTCAATCTTTACTTTTTCTATTTTAACTTTTAATTCATCACCAGAATAGTTATTTTCTTTTGGATGATATAATAAATTTCGTTGAAATATAAATATAATAAAAAGTAAAGAAAAGTAAGCTATTGGTATAATTAAAATTAACTTCAATAAATACTCTTTAAGTTTTTTTTTCATATTTATTTTTTTTTTTAACTAAATAAACACCACCAAAAACTAAGGCTGTTCCTAGATAGTGATAATATTCAAGCTGTTCTTTAAAAAATAGCACTCCATAAATGGCACTATAAACTGTAAAGATATAAAGTGTAAAACCTGTTATGGAGGCCCCAAGTTTTTTTTGTGCCATGGTATATAATGTAAAAGCTATTATTCCTGGGGAAATAGCAGCAAATAAAACCCAAATGAAAAAGTCTTCATTAAAAATTGTTTTAACAAAAAAAATTTCTTCAATCAAATAAAATGGAAATAAACTAACTACACCAAAAAATGCGATCAATGTAAATCTATCAAAAATTTTTAAATTTGTTTTCCAATAAAATAAATAAATTGAATAAAGGGCCCAACCTATTGCAGAAGCTAACATCCAGAGGTCACCAATTGTAAATTTTAAGCTAATTAATAAAGATAAGTCACCTTTAATAATAATAGCAAAAACCCCAACTAAACAAGAAACTAGACCTACAATTCTTAAAAAATTTATTTTCTCTTTAAAAAAAATGCTTGAAATTAAAATTATAAATATTGGTGATGAGGAATATATAATTCCCATGTTTGTAACAGTTGTTGTTTGGCCTGCTAAAAATGGAAAGGCGCCACAAACACCACACCCCATTGACCCAATAAAGAATATTCTTTTGTATTCTTGTTTTACAAATTTAAAGTTTTTTTTAAGAGAGCTATAGGTAAAAGGTAATAATATTAAGAATACAGCAGTCCACCGCCAAAATGCTAGAGAAATTGGAGGCACATATTCAACTCCACCTCTTGCAACGATTAGATTGCTTGCCATAAAAATAGGTTGAATGAAAAGTAATAAAAAAGGTAAATAATTATTCTTTGAATTATTCACTAAAAATTTGATTTATTTTTTATCGAAATAAGCTTCGTAAATCATCATTCCAATTGCTAAAGCCATTAAGATATATACGGGTAACACGTCCCAAAAACCAATCATAGAAGATCTAGTTAAGGTTGTTGCAAGTCCAATAAGAAATATTGTTGCAAGACACGATCCTAAAAATGTTGATATTTTATTTAGCATATTTTTTACAATTTTTTTCTAACCAATTAGCTACACCAAGAAATCTTAGGTCATCTAACTTGTCTCCAACTAATTGAATTCCTAATGGTAAATTATTTGCACCGATAAGTAAAGGTAATGAGATAGACGGCAAACCCATATATGTCCAAATAGTTGAGAATTCTGGGCTACCTGTGCTCTTTAAACCCTTTGGAGCAACGCCAGACGATGACGGAGTTAATACTCCATGAAAATCTTCAAAAACCTCTTTATAAGACTCGTAGCTTCTTTTCATAAAGTCTATTGCTTCAGCATATTCTTTTGCTGAGTATTTTAGTCCTCTTTCAATTGCACTAACCATCTCTTTAGAAAGAAATTTTTTAGATTTTTTATAATAACCTTGAAAATTATTTGCCATATCAGTTTCATGAATTATTTTATGATATTTTGGAATGTCATCAAAATAAGATGGGGTATCAAAAACCTCAATATTTTTACTAAAAGTTTTTATAAAGAAATCAAAAGATTTTTGGGACTCTTTATCAATATTTTTCCAATTTTTAGTTTTGTAAAAAATAAACTTTGGCTCATATATTGGACCCTTTTTACAAACATTTAACATTTCATCTGCAGCATAATGAATAGTTGATGGATCATATAAATCTTTTTTAATTAATGATTTTGCAAACAAGGCAACATCTTCAACCGTTTTTCCAAAAACTCCGATGTGATCTAATTTATCAGACTGTCTCATAACTCCACTTCTTGAAATTAATCCATAAGAAGGCTTATAGCCTACAACCCCACAGTAAGAAGCGGGCCTAATAACTGAGCCGTTAGTTTGGGTTCCAATTGATAGGGGCGCCATATGTGCTGCAATGACAGCTGCTGAACCACTTGATGATCCCCCTGGCGTTCTTGTGTTGTCGTGTGGATTGGTAGTTTTTCCAGGATGGAAATATGCAAGTTCTGTGGTTACAGTTTTACCCATCACTATCGCTCCTTCAATCTTAAGTAAATTAACTATCTCTGAATCTTGTGAGCTAGGCATTTTTTTTCTTAAGGGAGAACCACATTCAGTAGGCATTTCAAATGTGCCAATTATATCTTTAACCGCAATTGGTAAGCCATGTAATGAGCCTAGTGGTTTACCTGATTTTCTATACTCATCTGCCTCTACAGCTTTTTCTAAAAGCTTTTTTTTATCAAAATATTGCCATGCCTTTACATCTTTTTCAAATTTTTCAATTCTCTCAATATATTGTGTACAAACTTCAACTGAAGATAATTGACCTGATTTTAAATGTTCAGCCAATTTGTTGGCTGTGAGTGTAAAAATATTTAACATTTGGTTTGTCTAATTTGCAAATAACGTTTCTGGCAACCATAAGGCAATACCTGGAAACATATACATAAGAAACATAGCAAATATTACTATGCCCAAGAATGGCATAATGCCTGCAAATATTTCCATCAATTCAACATTTTTCTTTTGAACACCCTTTAAATAATAAGCTGACATTGCCATTGGAGGAGTTAAGAAAGATGTTTGTAAATTAAGAGCAATTAACATTGCAAAGAAATATGGATTAACATCAAATACCTCTAGAAGCGGTAAAAATATTGGAACAAATATAATTAAGATTTCAGTCCATTCTAACGGCCATCCTAAAAGAAAAATAATAATTTGTGTGATAATTAAAAATTGCCATGTATTTATATTTATTGATGTAAAGAAATGTTCAAAAATTTCATGGCCACCTAGATAAGAAAATACAGAAGAAAAAGTCCAAGAACCAATAAATAACCACATAATCATAGCTGTAGTTTTTGCAGTTAGAAAAACAGACTCTTTAAAACTTTGCCATTTAAGTGTTTTGTAAAACCATGATAACAATATTGCACCAAATGCTCCTGCTGCTGCGGCCTCTGCCGGCGTTGCTATACCTGCTAAGATTGTTCCAAGAACCAACATAATTAATCCAAAAAGAGGGACGAAAGAAACTAATACTTCTTTTAAAATTTCAGCTCGTGGTGGAATATCTTCTGCTCTTGGCTTAGGTGCAATTGATGGTTGGAGCCAAGCTCTACCCACAGCGTAAGCTATATAAAGTCCTGCAAGTAAAAGTCCTGGAAAAATTGCTGCCGCAAATAATCTCAAAGGAGATAACTGGGCTATTACTGAATAAACAATTAACATAATACTAGGTGGTATTAAAATACCCAAACATCCACCCGCACAAATTACTCCTGAAGCAAATTTTTTATCATATCCTGCCTTAACCATCGCAGGCCAAGCAAGTAGACCCATTAGGGTTACAACCGCACCAATAATTCCTGTTGCTGTAGAAAACAAAGTACATGTTATTAGAGCGGCTACTGCCATTGAAGCTGGTAATCTATGAGCTGCAAGTCTTATTGCAAAAAATAATTTTGCTACAATGCCAGCTCTTTCAACTAAATATCCCATGAATAAAAACAGTGGTACAGCGGTGAGCACGTTATTATCCATAACGGTGTATGTGTTTTTTACAAATAAAGAAAATATTCTATTATCAAATACATGATCCATTAAAGCAGGATCGTAATAAGCATAATACCCAAAACCTATTCCCATTGCCATTAAAGTGAAGGCAATTGGAAAACCTAATAGCACTGCAAATAAAAATAGTCCCATCATGAAGATGGCTACTTCTGGATTTGTTAAACTAAATAACATCTCTTTGATCCTCGTCTTGTGCTGTTCTCATTAAAATTTGCTCTGTCTCTTCAGCAACAACCATTCTTGCTGGCCAATGTCCAGTTTTAATACAAATAATTGCTCTAAATACTTCAGCTATTCCCTGAATAACCAAAAATATTCCCGCGGCAGGTATTAAAGATTTTACCATGTAAATATTAATTTGTGCCGGGCTACTCCAACTAGTCTCTTTTATCTTCCAAGCAAGTGCAGCATATTCATAACCATAAAATGCTAAAGAAACGACACCAGGAAAAAAGAAAATAAAATAAAGTACTAAATCAATATAGCCTTGTGTTCTTGGTTTAAATAATCTGTAAATTACATCTCCTCTAACATGAGATTCTGTTGCTAAACAATAAGCACCTGACATCATCAATATCGCACCATACATCTGCATACTAAAGTCAAAATTCCAAAGTGTTGGCTTATTAAATACATAGGCCATCATAACTTCATAACAAGTTCCACCCATTAAAATAACAATACACCAAGAAAAAGCCTTACCTATTGAGGTACTTAATGTGTCAGCTAATTTTATGTAGGCTCTCATCATGATTTGAATAGGATACTCTAATTTTGTTAAAAACTGTACTATAAAAAAAGGGGGCCGAAACCCCCTTCTTAAATTATTAAAAAGTTAATTAGATTTTAACTTTTCCAATTGGTCCAAACTCATTTTCATAAGCTAGTTTGTAATTAGGCTGATTCATCAGCAAGTACTT
>Ga0209601_1000539_pt1 | contig 30212 bp, 16 predicted proteins | sample COGITO_mtgs_1104_4_FD_184796 | JGI IMG/M metagenome (GOLD analysis project Ga0209601, IMG submission 184796) | Pelagic marine microbial communities from North Sea - COGITO_mtgs_110426 (SPAdes) (version 2) | ecosystem: Environmental > Aquatic > Marine > Epipelagic ...
TTAATGACGACCTGGCCATTCGTTTTGGAATGGGAGCCATTAAAGGAGTTGGAAAAGGAGCCGTAGAAACCATTATAGAGTATCGTAAAGAACAACGTTATACCTCGATATTTGATTTAGTAAAGCGAATAGATTTGAGGGCTGCGAATAAAAAAGCATTTGAAAATCTTGTCCTTGCGGGTGGTTTTGACTCTTTTTTAAATGTAAACCGTTCTCAATACCTTAACCCTGACGGAGACGGGGTTACTTTTCTTGAAAAAGTATTAAGGTTTGGCGCAAAATATCAGGAAAATTTAAACTCATCTCAAACAAGCTTATTTAGCGAAGAAACTACAAATACCTACCAAGATTTAACCATTCCAACTTGTGAGCCCTGGACAAATTTAATCCGCTTAAAGAAAGAAAAAGAAGTAGTAGGAATTTATATTTCTTCACATCCCTTAGATGACTTTACACATGAGATTGATCATTTTGTAAATATTACACTTAATCAAATTGGAGACTTAAATGACTTTCTTAGAAAAGAACTCAATATTGGAGGTATAGTAAACGACATACAGCACTTGGAAAGCAGAAATGGTAAAGGATGGGCTCGTTTTGTGTTAGAAGATTTTACCGACCAATATGAATTTAGAATTTTTGGTGAAGATTATTTAAAGTACAGGCACTTTTTGGTAGTGAATCAATTTATTAGAATCCGGATAATGATTCGTGAAGGATGGACTAATAGGGAGACTGGAAAAGTAGGGGCTCCAAGAATGCAATATTTGCAATTTGAAATGCTTCAAAATACGGTAGAAAATAATGCTAAAAAATTAACGCTACAATTGGAAATATCTCAGCTTGAACAAGAAAAAATCAAACAACTTGAAGATGATTTAAGACTTTTTAAAGGAGATAATCAACTCATGTTTAATGTTTATGATTCAAATAAAAAAGTAAAATTAGCTTTAAAAAGTAAAAAACAAAAGATTAAAATTACATCAGAATTACTAACCTTATTGGATAAGAACAACTGGCAGTATAAGTTGAATTAAATGTATCGATAAAACCCATTCGTTGATAAGTAAATTTGATTATGTGAATTCATAGGATTCTTTTAAAAGAAGTACATTTGCGGATACAAAATAAATATAAAATGGCATTAGAAATTACAGACGCAACTTTTAATGAAGTTGTACTTAAATCAGACAAGCCTGTTCTCGTTGATTTTTGGGCAGCATGGTGTGGTCCCTGCAGGATGGTAGGTCCAATTATTGAGGAGATTAGTAACGATTATGACGGAAAAGCAGTTGTAGGGAAAGTGGACGTTGATGCAAATCAAGAATTTGCAGCAAAATACGGAGTTCGAAACATTCCAACTGTTTTAGTTTTTGATAAAGGAGAGCTTGTAGGAAGGCACGTTGGTGTATCGCCAAAAACAACCTATGCAGAAGCTATTGACGCAGTTTTATAGAACGATAAGTTCATTAATATAAATCTTCTTTGTTTTTGGCGTCGAATTGTTTGGCAAATTCAAAATCGAGCGTATATTTGCACACGCTAATTAGGTCTGGTAGTTCAGTTGGTTAGAATACATGCCTGTCACGCATGGGGTCGCGGGTTCGAGTCCCGTCCAGACCGCTAATTAAGAAGTTGTGTGTTGTTAGCTTGAGTTTAGACTCAATTTATACAACCAGTGAGAAGCTTTCCATTCAATATGGAGAGCTTTTTTTTATTAAAAAGTTTATATAGTGAATTCATATATCTATCTTTAAATAAGGTTCTTATGTGTTGAAAAAAGTTATTTTAAGGTATTTTTAAATTATATTTACTGACATTATATCATTTAGAGTTTAATTATTTGAAGAATTTAAAATTAATATCAATATTCATTACCATGCTTTCCGCACTGACATTGGGTGCGCAAGACATAAATTTGAATTTAGATTTTAAAAACTCTCAGATTCGATCCCAACGTATTGAGCTTGGCTTAGAAGTTAATCCGAGTATTTCTTTTAACGGTACCCTCAAGATTTCATTTGGTACAACTTCTTCATCTGTTTCTATGACTACCCATGTTGTTGCTAATATTTCAGATCAAGAGGATTTTACAGCTTATGAGAACAACACCAAAACATATTTTTTCAAACAAGAAAATTTAACGCCTAACACGACATATTATTTTAAGTGGTGGCTAGAAAGTTCCACTTTTGGGAATATTGAAAAGCAAGTAACTGCCCTTACAACGCCCGCTCCTTTTTCAGTGCTTCCATCTCAAAAATTCGAAATTCCTGAAGAGGGTTTAATCCCTGGAGACACTATTGGATTTTTAAAATATGACGATACTAATGGATCATGGAGTAAGGTTCAGACTGCTTACAAAACAACGATAGGATTAAAAAATGATGGAACCCTATGGGCCTGGGGAAGAAATGCAAAAAGAATAATAGTAAACCCAGCAAGTCAATCAGAGGTTGTATATGAGCCCATTCAAGTTATAATGCCTCCGGAGCCTGCGGATTTTGATTCTGACGGTGATGGATATTGGGATGTAGATGAAAACCTTAATTCTCAATCGGACTCAACAAATCCAGCAAGTCAGCCAACTGATACAGATGGTGATGGCTTTTCAGATGCTTTTGAAATTTCTTTGGGATTAAACCCTAATAGCGAAGAAATAACCCCTGAGGAAGATCGGATATTATATGCCTATTTCATAGCAAATATTTTAAGTTCTGCGAACAGTATGCTATTCCATGATTTTGCCCTCTCTAGAACAGCTGTTTTGGCAATAGAGCAAGATACAAGACGACTTTTCTTTTGGGGTGTTGCGATGGGAAATGTGGGTCTTACCAAAAGAAGCTTTTCTGATCATTTAGCTTCTACTTCAGATCCCAATATCTTACCCATGGATTTCGAAATTTCAGATTTAGTTACAGGCTGGGAAAATATTATTGACTTCCCCTCACTGGTCGAATCTAACACCTTGAGATGGGAAAAGGTAGCTATATCCAATAATTTCACCTCACCTAAATTTCCAAATCCAAATGGTATTGGTGAAGTATATGATGCAACAGCAGCAGGAATAACCGAAGATGGCGATTTATATATTTGGGGCGTAATTGATGGACTAATGCTTCCTGATAAAATTCAAGTTGGAAGTGGAAGAACCTGGAAAGATGTTAAAGTGGGTGATGCTATTATAGCTCTTTCTACAGATGGAACCATTCATGAAATAGCAATGGAGATTCCGTTAACCGCAAGTTTATCTAATCTAGATAGAGATAATGACGGGGTCCCTGACACGGAAGACGCTTTTGAGTGGGATCCAAATTTTCAGTATGATAATGATGAAGATGGTTTTCCAAATAAAATGGAGGACCGCGTTGGGACTAATAAAAATAACTCAGATACTGATGGAGATGGAGTATTAGATGCAGAAGATCAATTGCCACTCGATCCTAATTATTCTTTAGATAACGATCAAGACGGCCTGCCAGATGAATTAGACCCTAATGATGATAATTGGGATAGTGATAATGACGGTGTTCCAGATGGAGAGGATGCTGATCCTTCAGATCCAAACAAACGCTGGGATTGTGATGGAGATGGAGTAGATGACGAGACTGAATGGCAACGAAATGCTGACCCCTGTGTACTTGACACAGATGGAGACGGAGTAAACGACAAGGATGACAAATATCCGAGATCTTTTTTCTACAAAAAGGATAGTGATGGAGATGGTCTTCCGGATGCACTTGAAATAGTTAACGGAACAAATCCAAACAATTCTGACACCGATGGGGATACTTATATGGATGCTATTGCAGCTTCAAAATTTGATACTTTCAGACAAGCTGCAAATGATTTAGATTGCTCTTTGGGCTGGGAAAGATGTGATCAATGGCTTTATTTCTGGAGATTTTGGGATATAAAATATGATTGTGATGGAAACGGATGGGTATCTTGGGAAGAGTGGGAAGGTATAAGTCCTGCATGTCAAAATCTAAAGCCAAGAGATGAGTTTCCAAATGATGCGAACTATACCGCCGATACAGATCGTGACGGTGACCCCGACGAAATAGACGATGATGATGACAACGATGGATTTAAAGACGTTGTTGAACTTGACTCAAATGTTAATACTGATCCAAAAGATTGGGAGAGTCAACCTGAGGATATGGATGGAGATTGGTTAGCTGACGCAATTGAAATCTCAATTGGCTCTGATCCAAATAATTGGGATACAGATGGAGACGGTTCCGGAGATGGATGGGACTCGTGGCCATTAGATCCAACTATTGCATGGGATGATGATAAAGATCGATTAGAAAACTGGATTGAAGAAAACAGGCTTGGAACTGACCCTCAAAAAGCGGATACTGACGGTGATGGGGTGAATGACAATTTAGACCTTTTCCCTTTAGATGCAAATCAATCTTATGATTCTGATGGGGACGGACTCTCTGATAGTTATGAAAATGCTCAAGGGATGAATCCTAATAGTAAAGATTCAGATGGAGATGGTTATTACGATGCTCCTTGTGATCGAAACAAAGAAGTTTATTATACCGATCCCGATACTGGCTATTCTTGGTGGACTGATAATTGGAGAGAATGTGATGGATACTGGGCACGAAATCCAAATAATAATAATAATTGGCAGTATTACCCAAGTTCTTGGGTAGAAGATAAATTTCCAGCCAATGCCAATGAATGGGCAGATAATGATGCTGATGGCACTGGTGACAATTCAGACACAGATGATGATAATGATGGCACTATAGACACACAAGATGATTTTCCTAATAATGCTGCTGAACAGAAAAATACAGATAAACCAACAATAGCCAACGGTTACCTCACCGATGACGACAATGACGGAGTTTATGGAGAAGATTATAATAATGATGGATGGGTTGAGGAGACAACCGGTGATAGAAGAAGATTTGACTTTATTGGTAATAATCAAGATTTAGATGATGATGGTGATTTATATTTAGATGTTGATGAAATTGCTAGTGGAACAGATCCCCTAGATCCAGACGATTTCCCAGGCTCTACCTTTAGGGATCAAGATAAAGATGGTCTTTCAGATGGCTATGAAATAAGCAATAACACAGATCCGAAAAACTGGGATACAGACGGAGACGGAGTAAGTGATGGTTGGAAATATCCTCATGAGTGTGGTACTTGGGGAAGCGCTAATCACAAAATCTTTATTGAAATACCAAATGCTTCTGCAACAGTAAATCCTGATACGTACTATATTATGATGCATGGGAATAATGAAAATTATAATAATAGAACAACAATTTCTTACACTGTTTCAACAAGCATAAACGGAACTCAATTGTTAAATCATTTTGCGACCGAACTAAATAATATTGGACAAATTACCCACGATACGAATCAAACGCAAACCTACTCAGCTACTGTAAGTGATAATCTTCTTATTATTACCTTAGGTGGTACTCAAAGAAAATTTTATTATGAGGCCTTTAATACTGTAATTGGACCAAATAATACCATTTATCTTGATAAACATGATCATGATTCTCATTGGTGGAAATCAGATTTATACGTTCTTCCTGCCACAGGGAATAACATCAATAACATGTGTGAAGGATGGAATCTGAGATATGGACTTGGTGTATATAAAGATCAATCTAATGCTGAATTTGATTTGCTTAGGGATGCATTTCCAAATAATCCAAATGAGTTTTGGGATACAGATAAAGATGGTACAGGAGATAAATCAGATACCGATATTGATGGTGACGGAATATTAAACTCTGTGGATCCAATGCCATTTGATCCTGTTCAAAGTTTAGATACAGATGGAGATGGATATCTAGATATTATTGATCCTGATGATGATAATGACTGGAAATTAGACGTAGATGAATTATTTAATTCAACAGATCCTCTTGATAGTAATTCCAGGCCATCAGCTGACGCTGACGGTGACGCTCTTTCTGACAGCTATGAAGTTTCAATTGGGTCAAACCCTAATAATCGGGACAGTGATGGTGATGGAATTAACGATGGTCCTTTTTATTATGATATAGCTAGCGGTCAAAATTGGAATGTTCGAATAGACGTTCCAAATGCAGGTTTCTCGACTATTATTGGGGATGAGTATTACATATCCTTGAATGGACATAATCAAGATTATAACGATAGATTATTAGTAACTTTTAACGGTCAGACGTCCAAAACAGGTACTGAGCTTTTAAATTATTTCGCTACCGGTCTAAATAATGTAGGTAAGGTTCTTCACGATAATGGTAGTGAAGACACTTTTACAGCTACGGTGTCCGGGACTAGATTAACCATAGCTGGTAATGATACATCAAGGAATTTTCATTTTGAAGCATTTGTTGCAATACCAGGAGCAAACAACAAACTAGTTTTAGCTAAACATGATTGGAGATATCATTGGTGGAAATCTGAGGCTTATCAGCAAAGAGATACAAATTCTTGTTGTTGGGCACAGAGCTATATGGCTTTCAGCAATGATGACCCTTCATATCTCATGGATGCCTTCCCGAATGATCCTAACGAGTTCTGGGATACGGATGGAGATGGTATAGGGGATAATTCTGATACAGATATCGATGGAGACGGTTATACAAACATAAACGATAAGATGCCATTCGATGCTAGGGACCATTTGGATTCTGATAATGACGGTATTGGGGATAGCATGGATAATAATAAGGATGGAGATAATTTCCTCGATTTTGATGATCCAAACCCTACTGTCTTTACGCCTGCAGATGGAGGTCAGGATGCAGATAATGATGGTTTTTCTGACGGTTACGAAAGAAGTATAGGCACGGATCCAAACGATTGGGATTCAGATAATGACGGCGTAAGTGATGGTTGGCAGTATCCTCAAAGGGACGAATCTGTTAACTGGAATATCACAATTGATATACTCTCCTTATCAGCAAAGCCTCAATTTGGAGATGAATATAAACTGCAAATTGAAGGATACAATAACGGGAATAACAGAAGAGAATTGAGTTATACTGTCAGTTCCACAAGTACAGCAAGTGAAATTTTACAATATTTTAATACTCAAATAAACAGTTTAGGAAGTGTACAATACATTGAAAATGGAAGCACTTACAATGAATCGATTTCCTCAGTCGTTTCTTCAACTAAATTAATTATTAGTGGAAATGATTTTAATAAAAGCGTTCATATTAATGCCTTTAGTACCATTGTAAATGGAACAAAATTGATACTCTCGGATGACTATGGAGATTGGAATTGGAAGAGTGATTTCTTTGCTCAAAGAGATCCTAACAAAGGTCACGGTAACTTTTATTTTTACGGAGAGGGAAGGACTCAAAGTGAGCTTAAGGGGAAAATGTTCATAGATGCATTCCCAAATGATCCAAATGAATATTGGGATACTGATGGGGACGGTACAGGAGATAACGCTGATACTGATATCGATGGAGACGGACTCACAAATGTTTATGAGTTAACCCCCAAAGAACCAAAATATTCAGGTGCTGGATATAATTTACATTCAAAATCAAATCCCTATATGGTTGACACAGACTCTGATGGTGTTAATGATAATCTAGATGGCATTCCATGGGATGAACGAGAATCTGTAGATTTTGATGGTGATTTTAGAGGCGATGAAAATAATGATGATGACGATGACAATGATGGATTACCAGATCTTCGAGAAATAAGTTTAGGTCTAAACACAAATAATCAAGATTCAGATGGCGATGGTTTTTCAGACGGCTGTGAAGGGATTGGATTTCAGTCTCATGATGCTGACGGAAACTGGATAGAAACCATCAAGGTAATTGGAACTGTATCACAAACAATTGCAGGAGAATCATATAAAATCTTTATTGAAGGATATAATAATTGGGAAAATAGAGCTGAAATAAAAATAACGACGGCATCATCAATTTCTGCAACCGCTCTTCTAACTCAATTTGCAAATGAGATTAATTCAAATTATAATTCAATAGACTTTAAAGATTGGGGTTATGATGGTCAAAATACACTTAGTGTTGAGCAGATTACTGCTTCTGTTTCAGGGACATCTTTAATAATTAAAGGAAATGACGCAAGAGCCCAAATTCACATTCAAACCTGGGAGTGGAGAGGTGTAATTAAGATAGCAACAAGTTTTTGTTCACAGCAAAATGAAGACAGATTTCCAGACGATAAAACTGAATGGTACGATAGTGACTGGGATGATATTGGTGACAATGAGGACTTAGATGACGATAATGACGGACTCTCAGATGCCAAAGAGATAGCTATGGGAACAAATCCTTATTATTGGGATACAGATGGAGATCATAGAGGAGATGACTGGGATCAAATGCCATTGGATATTAATTCTTTTGAAGATATGGATGGTGATGGTATTCCTGACTTCACGATTGTAGACACAAATAATGATGGAAATTATGATCCTGATATTTGGGGAGGCCCAGACGCGACAACTATTGTTGACCAAGACGTAGATGGAGATGGAATATCAAATACAGATGAAGACAATGGAGTAACAGATAGATATAATGCTGACTCGGATTGGGATGGATATGATGACGGAGTCGATAAATTTCCTGTTTGGCATGAGGAGTGGTATGATACTGATTCGGATGGTATTGGGAATAATGTAGATCGTGATGATGATGGAGATGGTTTTAATGATTTAGATGAGGCATTTAGTGAAACAGATCCGTTAGATGCTTCCAGCAAACCTACTTTAGATCAAGACGCAGATTTTCTGTCAGACAAGTACGAAGAAAAAATAGGCACCTCACCTTTAAAATCAGATACAGATGGTGATACTTACAAGGATGGTATAGATCATTTCCCTACAAACCCACTAGAGTGGTTAGACTCAGACGGTGATGGTCAAGGTAATAACGATGATCAGAATGATGATAATGACCATTTAAATGATTTTGTTGAAATAAAGGGTAATGAATTAGGTCTTTGGGATTTAGATCCATTAGTTTATGATGATCATAATGACATACCCCAGGATTCAGATTGGGATAATTTACCAGACAGTTTTGAAAATTATATTTCAGCTTTATTTCAAACTACTTGGAATGCTGCCAGTGATGGTGAAAAAAGAAATTTATATAAGGCCACTAAAGGAATGTGGAGACCTGGATATAATTGGTTAGGAGGAGTTTTTACTGGTGATAATGGAGAACAGCTTGCATATGATTTAGATGGTGATAGTAATGGAACACAAGACCATCTTGAAACCATAAATTTTTATGATGTAGATGGGGATGGACAACTCAACATTAATGATAGAGATTCTGATGATGATGGAGCTGATGACGGATGGGATCAAGCCATTTTTGATAAAAGAGGACATCGAGATTTAGATTCAGATTTTATTTCGGATGGACCAGATGTTGACATGGATGGTGATAATTTATTAAATTGGTGGGAACGTTATTATGGCACAGAAAGAGAAAACCCTGATTCAGATGGTGATGGTGTTATAGATTCATATGATTATAATGGATTTGATTCCAGAATACAAACTAAAAGCCAGTTTACCGCATCCTTATTTAGCTTAAATCAAATAGGAAGTTCCAATAACTGGAATAAAATAAGTACGTGGAACCTCGGACAAATAGGTGCTTCTTATGCAGCAATTAATTCAAATGGGGAACTTTATGTTTGGGGTTTAAACTATGGATCACTCCCTGTTCACGATAATAAATCTCTTAAGGCATGGGAAAATGGTCAAGAATATGGATTTGTTATTTCTTCACCCACTCGGGTTAGACCAAATGAAACATGGAAAGATATTTCCCTAGGATTCAAGTTTGGAATAGGGTATTCAACAGACGGAACATTTTATAGTTGGGGTAGGAATTTAAGTAGTCAATTAGGTAAAGGAAAACCAACTACCTATGAAACATTTTCTAAGCCAAATATTTATCTAGGTGAAATCACTCAAATTTCAGCTGGGGATCAGCAAGCAGGAATAATCAATAAGGACGGTAAACTCAGAATGATAGGCTCAAATGACCAGGGACAATTAGGTACAGGAGCAACCAATGATAATACCCCACAAGAGTTAGATTGGGATGATATTACGGGTGACATTAAAGAGGTAAGAGTTACTGAGACGGAAACTCAAATCATAACAGACCAAGGATCAATTTGGGCTTATGGGGATAATTTATTTGCTCAATTAGGAAGGGGCACACGTGATACTAAAGCAGAAAATTTTGAAGCTAAAAAAATAGAAACGGAAGGCTGGACTGAAGTTTATGCAATTGCTGAGCATGTGTACGCTTTTAAAGCTGATGGAACACTTTGGGCATGGGGTAAAAACAAAAACTTTGATTTAGGATTAGGCTTTAAAAGCGAATATGTTGCAACACCAACACAAGTAGCGGGAGTCAACAGAAGTCAGATGAAAGAAGTGGGTGGCTTTTCACCCATAAATGGAGGTTTTGTTTACATTAAAACTAATGGTGAATTATGGGGTGCAGGTGCTAATTTTTACACAGGATCATGGTTCCCTTTAACCGTACCCAGAAAAATTGGAAAATATTCAGATTGGTCTCGTTTTCATGATTTCATGAACAGTGAGCTCAATATAATGATTGAAAAGACGGATGGCTCTATATGGGGTGCAGGGGCAAACTGGAATAGAGTATTGACTCAGAATCCATGCCCAGAGCCTGAAAATCAGATTGAAAAACTTACTATTACTCATCCAAACCAGTACCAGGAAACTGTTTTTGAAGTTGGCCAGATAACAGGAAACGCAACGATTACAATAAAAGCAAATGATATTAGTCTAACAGTGACAAATGTCACTAGCTCAGCAAACTTTGTAAATGATTTAAAAACTTTATTTGATGCAAATCAAACCCTAGCAAATGCACTTTCTTTAACTGTAACACCAACGGGATCGGGAAGTTCTACTTTGCATTTCAAATCAAATGCTTATCAGCAAAACAAATATTCTTTTTCAATTACAGACAAATCAACCTCAACTCTTTTTTCTGGTCCAATCAGTTTTGCTGATACGGTTGAGAATATTTCTGGAATAGCTACTTACACCATTAATATTAGTGGTAGTAGAATTGAAGCTTCTGCTGATAACAGTGCTGATGCAGTTGCTAATATTAAAATTGCGATTGAAACATCTGATAGAATTGACTCTGGATCCTTTGTGTTAACAGTCACAAATACAACCTCTATTTTAATAGAAAACATTTATAATCAATCCTTTTTTATTACCACTGAATTACAAAATTCAAATACATCTTCTAGTTCTTTTACTGTAACTAATACTCAAGCAAAACTATCTGTTGATTGTTATCCAGGGTTCATTAATGATTTAGTCGAAATTTTCCCTGCAGGTAATAATTGGAAAGAAATATCTATGGGATTACATCATGTAGTTGCCTTAACAGATTCAGGGGCATTATATTCTTGGGGAGCCAATACTCAGAACCAATTAGGTTTGGGAGTGAATCTAGGTAAATGGGATATTATAAATGAGCCTAGAGCACTAGGTCCAGTCGTTACTGATTCTGTAACCAAAACATTTACAAGCGTTGACGCCTCTGCGGAGGTTAGCTTTGCCATTGCAAGTGACAATTCAATGTATGCATGGGGGGATAATGATCTAGGAACCCTTGCAGTGGGTGATTATTCTGATAAAAACATACCAACACTCGTAAAAGGTAATATTAACTGGAAATCAAATTTAGGTGGCTTTAGATTCCAAGTAGCACTTGATCAAAATGATACGCCTTATGGTTGGGGGTATCGTAAATTTGGACAACTAGGTGCCCTTGGAAAGGTCAAAGGAGATGATATTGTTTGGGATACAGACCTTTCAGAATCAAAAGGTATTGTTCAAACATTGAATGGTGGAGAATATCTTATTGCAACTGCTGAACTAATAAATTATCTTGATACGGTTTTAAACTTTGAATTTAATGGAGATACCTCTAAAAAAGGAACGGTCCAAAAACCAAACAGTTCAACTTCGAAATATTCATCTAGTACTAAAGATTCTCCCAACAGTAAAAAACTCAATGTTGGTAAATGGAAAGTAAAAAAGAAAAAAACCGGATTCAAGGGCAAGTCTGCGATTGAGCCTAGTGGTAATTCTGCACTAAAAACCTCTGATACACCTTATGATTTTGATGTGGTTGATGTTAATGAAAAGCCCACTAGTATTAACCTAACAGACTTAAGTAATAAGCTTACTTCAAAAGGAGAACAGTTTATAGCGAATATAACCGTTACCGATCCAGATCAAGATGATATCATTACCGTAACAGTACCATCTAATTCTCCAAATGCTGGAAAGTTTGAGATCAAAAACCAAAAACTTTACTATAACACTTCCACTAGTAAAGCCAATGTACCTTATCAAGTAATCATTAGAGCAACCGACTGGGAAGGATTAAGTTTAGAAGCACAATTTGAAGTCTTAGTAGATGAAGATGGTGGATTATCAGTAGAAGAAGTTCAATCCTCAGGAGGGGAAATGTCCTATAATGCTCGTTTTGTTGATTCAGATGGGGATGGATTCGTAGATGCAGATGAAATTGCTATTGGAACAGATCAGTTTGATTTTAGAAGCTTTCCAACCGATATAGATTCAGATGGAATTTTAGACTTTTATGATGGTGACATTGATAATGATGGTTACCTAAATGAAAATGATCAATTCCCTAATAATCCAAATGAATGGATTGATGCTGATGGAGATGGTATTCCAGACAATACAGATAATGACGATGATAATGATGGAATCCCTGACATTAGTGTTAACTGGAGAGATAATTATATAACTCAAGATTTATTTCCAAACGATCCAAATGAATCTTCGGATAATGACAGAGATGGTATTGGAGATAATGCCGATACAGATGATGATAATGATGGTTATCTTGACGAAGTTGATGCATTTCCACTAAATCCAAATGAATGGCTCGATTCAGATAATGATTTAATTGGAAACAATAGCGATGATGACAATGATAATGACGGGTATTCTAATTTTGATGAAATAGCCATTGGAACAGATCCCTTAAACGCCTCAGATTTTCCTGCAGATTTAGATTCAGACTTTATTCCAGACGCAATAGACGCTGATCTAGACGGAGATGGTGTCCCAAATAGTTTTGATAATGCTCCTGCGCTGTTTAACCCAGACCAAGATTTTTTAGATGACGAGACACATGTTGCTTTGATTTTCCCAGATTTCTTTTCCCCCAATGGAGATGGTGTTAATGACACTTGGACTATTGGAGAATTACAACGCTATGGTAATAATCAAGTATGGATTTATGATGCTTCAGGTAATTTAATTTTTAGTCAGCAACAATATGCAAATGACTGGGGAGGAACAAACAATGGGCAACCGCTTCCAAAAGCTAGTTATTTATACAGGGTTGATGCCGACGGAAATGGTTCTATAGATTATCAAGGATGGGTATTTTTAACACGCTAGTGTTATGAATATAAAACAGGTCTTATTTCTATTATTTTTCCCACTATTTGTAACGGCACAACAAGAACCCTTTTTGACCAGTTTCAGGTATCAAATGAACTTAATAAACCCGGCCTATGCAGGAGCTGAATCACAAAACATGGTTGCCATTAGTTCAAGGAATCAGTGGAATGCTGTTGAAAATTCTCCAAAAAATCAAATTATTACCTTTTCTTCTCAAAGAAAAAATAATGTAGGATTAGGAGTATCAATAGGCTCTAGTAAATTTTTTGTTGAGAGAAATACATCTACCTATATTGACTTTTCATATCGCTTAAGTATAACGCAAAACACTAACCTATTTTTAGGACTAAAAGGGGGCGCTACCTTTTATAAAGCAGACTTATTAGGACTCAATAGTTCAGGTTCGGGAATTGATCCTGCACAAGGCTTGTTTTCACGAGTAAACCCCAACCTCGGAGTAGGTGCCTTGCTTCAGTCGGAATCCTTTTGGTTATCACTATCGATACCACGTCTTTTTTCAGTTTCAAATGAAATAGATTTTTCTGCAACCTCAACTGATAAAGTGCACTCTTATATTGCCACTGGTGCAATTTTTAAGTTAAATGATTTTTTAAGTATTAAACCAAGTATACTTATCCGTTCAGTTGAAGATCTAAAAGCAACTTCAGAGTTTTTAGGAATGGTAGGATTTAAACAATTTTTAGATATAGGGATTTCCTATAGAACCAATAATGCTATGGGGATTATAAGTTTTATTAAAATTAAAGACTTCTTAGATGTTGGGTATGCCTATGAAACATCAGTAGGATCTGCTATGTCAAATTTAGGTGTGAAAACACATGAATTAACCCTTAGGTTTAGATTAGAAAATTCCGGAAGTGCAGCCCAGGCTGAAGTATCAACTCCTGAAGAGTAACAGGACTAGTTATTTACTTCACTATCACAAGAACATTTTTTTCGCTTCATCTGAAGGGCTCTGCTTAAAGGAACTTTAAATGATTTTCCATTCACTTTATTACAAGTTTCTCTGAGTTCTTGACATGGTATTACATAATAACATTTTTGCCCAGGTTTATTACATAGATAAACAAAGTCTTCATTGGTTTCTTCACTTGACAAAGGACTTGTAAATGAAGAACTTATAAAAAAAGAGGCTGCGATAAAAAGAAAAGAAAATCTAAACATTTACATTAAATTAATTACACTATAAATTTAGTTTAAAAATCTATTAATTAGCGTTTTAACTTAAAAAATTTACTTAATTATATCAATATCATTAGTAAAGAAAGTGCAATTCCACCAAGGGTAAAGTAAATCGCTTTTCTAAAAATATCTGTTTGCGGTAGAAACATCCAATACGAAGAAAACACAAAAAAAAGTAACGCAATACCAAAAAATACATTTAAAAAATAAAGAGGTGTTGACGAAGTCGCTTTATGCATTTTTTCAATCATACCCAATATTTTTGGAGGTTGCATTTGAATGTACTTAAGTTTTCCTGTAGTTTTATTGTATTCTACATTTTTCACACCACGCCCCGGTGGAGGCAATTCTTTTAAATTTTTTTCAATGACTTTTTCAATAAAAACCTCTTTTTTAAAATACTCTTTATCTCTAAACGTAAGAGTTATTCCACTTAATGCATACATAAACATAATACCCGTTAAAAAGAACCCTAAATAGCGGTGGTAGACTCTTACTTTATTACTTATTTCTCGATTATTAAGTGCCATTTTTTGGTGTTAGAGAGTGAAGTCGAATTTAATTTAGGCAAAAAAACAAAAAATAGTTTTAAAACTAAAACTTAAGCAGTAAAGTTGACTGAATCATTAATTTGTCTTAAGGTATTCGGCTTTAATTATTTTAGCAGTTTGATGCTCACCATTATGGTTCCACCCAGGGGGGTAGAAAATATATTTTAATTTATTTAAAAGTCCAGGAGCTCTATAAACATCTTTGCTTAAATTAATTATTTCACCAAAATATACATCAACAAAACTTCCTGATTTTATCGAGCGAGTCACACCATATTCAATTTTCATATCAAGGTCTTCTTCTTGGTAGGTCCCAAAAATACGATCCCAAATGTTTAATAAATTAGAGTAATTGGTATCAATGTATAGGGGATTTTTAGCATGATGTACCCGGTGATGTGAAGGGGTAAGAATAAATTTATTTAAAAATCCAAAACGTGCATCTTTTATTAAGTTTTCGCCAACATGAATAAAGGCTCCATAAGTACCATCTATAAACATAATCGCAAAGAGCATAACTGGGTTTACGCCTAAAATCATACAAATGGAAGTGCGAATAAAATCAGCATAAGGTGCTTCTAAGAAAAAATGCGCATGAGTAACACTTAAATTCATTTCTTCAGGAGAATGGTGTGTAGCGTGTAAACACCATAATAAACGAACTTTATGTGCTAAAAAATGATATATAAAATGAGCAAATTCCCAAATTATATAGCCATAAATAAACCAATACCAGGTACTAGAGGTCTCAACTAGAGCAAAAGGTTGGAAAAGACCAATACAAAGAGTTACCATTCCAATAGCAATAAAACGTCCTATAACTCTATTGAAAAGATAAATCAAGAAAATTACTTTATAGACTTTAGTTTGAGGCTTTTTATAAATAAAACCTAAACTTAATTCTAAAAATAAAAGTAAGGGGATGATGGGAATAATTAGAGCAACAATTCCTTCATAAGTTAAAAACTTTTCAATTTCATTATTTTGAAGAATTGTTAAAAATTGATTAACCCCAAAAAACCCAACAATTTCGTTCCAAAAACTTTCTAAAAACCCCATTTTTATTAAATATTTTAAAAAGATAAAGATTTAATTAAACCTTTCCCAATCAAAAGAGTCTACATATTTATTACAATCAAATTAATACGATAGTTTATCTTTAATTTCAAGAAAGAATTTGTGTATTTTTGCAAAAAATTACACAACAAATAATTGTTTGCCATTTTCAAAAATCAAAATCATTTTAATTAATAAAGAATGTCAGAAAAAAGCACATTAAAAAATAGTAGGAAATGGATTTTGATAGTCCTTGGGTTTGTTATCCTTTATGGGTCTTATAAAATATCTCAAACCATTGCAAATAGTAGGCCTTCAAAAAACAGGGAATTTAAAGTTGTTACTAAAGAGGTGTATACACGTAAAGTCACCAATGGTTCTTATCAAGTTCAAATACCTTCTAACGGAGTTCTTAATGCATACAAGCGTGTAAGTTTAACTTCAAGAGTTCAAGGAGTAATGCAAACTATTAAACCATTATTTAAAGTAGGTCAGAATTATAAGAAAGGTCAAACGTTAGTTCAAATTGATGCTTCAGATTTTAATGCAAATGTTATTGCTCAGCGTGCTTCTTTATATAATTTAATCACCTCTGTACTTCCAGATTTACAATTAGATTTTCCAGTTGCACATTCAAATTGGAGAATATTTCTTCAAAACTTTGAATTAAAAAAGCCAGTTCCAGCACTTCCTTTAATGGAAGAAAATGTAAGACTCTTTGTCTCAGGGCGCGGAATTATATCTTCTTATTATTCGCTTCAGAACTTAGAGCAAAACTTAAAATTTTATTCAATCAAGGCTCCTTTTGATGGCGTTTTGGTAGCTGCAAAGATAACTGAGGGCTCTTTACTTAGACCTGGACAAGAATTAGGTGAATTTATAGCTCCCGGTAATTACGAGTTAATGGTAGCTCTCCCAAAATCATATGTAGATAATGTAGAAGTGGGTGCAAAAGTTTCTTTGAAATCTGTTGATGCTGATCAGAACTATCAGGGAGTCATTAAACGTATAAATGCGCAAGTAAATATACAAACACAGTCTGTTGCGGTATATATCCAAGTTAAAAATTCAAAATTAAAAGAAGGAATGTTTTTAGAGGCTCAAATAGAAGCTAAAGAATTTGATAATGTTTTTGCAATCAATAGAGGATTACTTAATGGAGACCAACAACTTTATGTTGTTGTGGCTAATAAACTTGAACTCAAAAGAGTAGTTCCCCTTCATTTTACAGAAACATTAGCCATTGTAAGTGGATTAGAAAATTCAGATGAAATAGTTGCTCAGCCCTTGATTGGAGCTTTTGTTGGAATGGAAGTACTTCCTTCGGTTATTACTCCATCAAAATAAGCTAACATGAGGAAAATAATTGATTATTTCATAAAGTACCATGTGGCAGTTAATATTGTCATTTTAGCCTTTTTATTATTTGGACTTTTAGGGGTTACGTCATTAAAGTCATCTTATTTCCCACTTGCAGAATCACATACGGTTCAAATAGCGGTAACTTATCCTGGCGCATCTCCATTTGAAATTGAAGAAGGTGTAATTCTAAAAATAGAAGATAACTTAAAAGGGTTAATAGGCGTTGAACGTGTTACCTCAATATCAAGAGAAAATTCAGGTTCTATAACGGTGGAGGTTGAAAAAGAACGGGACATTAATTTCATGTTATTGGAAGTTAAAAATGCCGTAGATAGAGTGCCTAGTTACCCAATTGGAATGGAGCCCCTGGTAGTTTCAAAGCAAGAACAAATTAGATCAACCATAAACTTTTCTTTAACAGGAGATAATATCTCTCTTATTGAACTTAAAGAAATTGGCCGTCAAATCGAAAACGATTTGCGTGCAATAAATGGAATATCTCAAATTAGCGTTTCAGGATATCCACAAGAAGAAATTGAAATTGCAGTTAATGAGAGTCAACTTTTAGCTTATGGCTTGAGCTTTTCATCCATTGCACTATCTATTGCTAAATCTAATATTATTGTAACGGGTGGACAGGTTAAAACCATTGCTGAGGAATTTTTGATTCGTGCAAACAACAAATTTTATTATGCCGATGAACTTGCTAATATTGAAGTACTTTCAAAACCTGATGGAACTAGGGTTTTATTAAAAGATGTTGCTCAGGTAAGTGATCGATTTTCTGAAACACCAAATAGAATATATGTAGGTAATGATATTTCAGTAAATATTAGTGTAAACTCCACCAATTCAGAAGATGTGATTACTGCCGCTGCCTCTGTTAGAGATTATATTGAAGAGTATAATGAAATCAATGATAACTTTACACTAACGGTACTGAATGATCAATCGGTTACTCTTACAGAACGGAATAAATTACTGATTGAAAACATTTTTCAAGGAATGCTTTTAGTTTTATTATTTCTCTCTATTTTCTTAAATTCAAGGCTTGCTTTTTGGGTAGCGTTCGGACTTCCAGTTTCATTTTTAGGTATGTTTATTTTTGCTCCTATGTTTGGAGTGACTATAAATGTTCTGTCAACCTTTGGAATGATAATCGTTATAGGAATCCTAGTAGATGATGGAATTGTAATTGCAGAGAATATTTACCAGCATTATGAAAGAGGAAAAAGTCCTTATCGTGCAGCTGTAGATGGTGTTTTAGAGGTTCTTCCCCCTGTAGTCTCTGCAATTATAACAACCATATTAGCTTTTTCGTTATTTTTATTTTTAGACGGAAGAATTGGAGAATTTTTTAGTGAGGTTTCTGTAGTAGTTATTCTGACTTTGTTGATTTCATTAATAGAAGCACTAATAATATTACCTGCACATTTAGCAAATTCCAAGGCCTTAATTAAGAAGAAAAGTGAACCCAAAACACTCATAGCAAAAGGTTTTTCGAAGTTAAGAAAGATTAACAAACTAGGAGATTCATTGATGCAATCTTTAAGGGATAACATCTACCAACCCACTTTAAAATTTTCACTGAATAATAGATTTTTGGTGCTTACGGTTTTTGTTGCATTTTTTAGTATGACGATTGGCTCTTTTGGAGGGGGTATTATTAGGACTTCTTTTTTTCCATCTATCGCAAGTGATCGTATATCAATAAGTTTGGTAATGCCCAATGGAACGAATGAGAGGATAACAGATTCTATTATTAGCTTAATTCAAACTAAAGCAAAAATTGTAGATAAGGAATTTTCTGAAATGTATTTAAAAGGAACTGAAAATACACTTTTTGTAAATACTATTAAAACACTTGGAAATGGTGCTTCAAGAGCTAATCTAACGATTAACCTTTTGCCAGGTGAGCAACGTCCGGATGTGATTCGAGCAGATATGATCTCCTCAAGGTTATCAGAATTAGTAGGCCCTTTAATAGGTGTAGAAAGCGTTATATATGGTTCTGGTTCTAATTTTGGAGGAAAACCTATTTCAGTTTCTTTATTATCGAATAATATTGACGAATTAAAACAGGCTAAAAATGAACTTAAAAAGGTATTAGAATCTAACGCACTATTAAAAGATATTGAAGATAATGACCCTGCAGGAATTAAAGAGATTACAATTCAATTAAAAGATAATGCATATTCTTTAGGTCTAGATTTACAATATATAATGAGTAGAGTGAGAGCTGGATTTTTCGGAGTACAAGCTCAACGTTTTCAGAGAGGACAGGATGAAATTAGGGTTTGGGTTCGATACAAAAAAGAAGACAGATCCTCTATTACCCAATTAGAAGACATGAAAATTGATCTTCCAAATGGTCAGTTTATTGCCCTTAAAGAAATTGCAACCTACACTATTAGAAGAGGTGATGTTTTGATCAATCACCTTGATGGAAGAAGAGAAATACAAGTATCAGCAAATCTTAAAAACTCAAAAGAATCTTCTGCAACAGACATAATGGCTGACATCCGATCTAATATTATGGCTAAAATACAAGAAAAATATCCTTCTGTAAGCGCTTCCTATGAAGGACAAAATAGAGAAGCTACCAAGCTTTTGAATTCATTAGCAGGTGCGGGAATACCTATCTTGATTTTAATCTATATGACCATTGCATTTACCTTTAGGAGTTTTTCTCAGCCTATTTTACTGTTCTTATTAATTCCAATTAGCCTTATTGGAGTAGCTTGGGGTCACTGGATTCACGATTTCCCCGTGAATATACTATCCTTATTAGGTATTATTGCACTTATAGGAATTATGGTTAATGATGGTCTGGTTCTTATTGGAAAGTTTAATAATAATTTAAGAAACGGCTTTTCTTTTCAAGAAGGTCTTCTTAATGCTGGAAACTCTCGATTTAGAGCAATATTTTTAACCTCTGCCACAACAGTAGCGGGTCTAACACCGTTGATTTTAGAAAAAAGTAGACAGGCACAATTTTTAAAACCTATGGCCATCAGTGTTTCTTATGGGATTGCTTTTGCAACCATATTAACACTTATAGTCTTGCCTATTTTTCTTTCATTAAATAATCAGTTAAAGGTTACCGTTAAATGGTTGATTTCAGGTGAATATCCTTCAAGAGAATCGGTTGAGAGTTCCATAAAAGAAATTATAGAAGAAAAGAAAATTACAGAAGGAGAAGAAGAAACTCTAAAATCAATATAGTCATGAGATCATTATTAGCAGGAGTGTTCATTATTTTAAGTATACTTATTTCACCTCTCTATGGACAAAAAACCTTATCAAAAGAAGATGCTTTGGCTATCGCTTTAGAAAAGAATTTTGGAATTCAGATTTCTAAAAATAATGTAGAAATTATAAAAAATAATTCAAGCCTTTTAAATTCAGGTTATCTTCCTTCCATTTCGATTTCAGGAGGGTCAAATTTTATAGATTCAGATTCTGAAATTGCTTTTCCAGGACAAGTTTTAGAAGACGGTTCCCCAAGAACTAATTTAAATTTAAATGATCAGGAAAGTCAGCGTTATAATGCAGGTGTAAATTTGAATTACACACTTTTTGACGGTTTAGGGAGAAGATTTACTTACAAAATATTAAAAGAACAGTTTGCATTAAGTGAATTACAATTACGCGAAACAATTGAAACTACTATACTACAACTTTACAGTGTTTATTTTAATGTAGCTCAATTAAAGGAATCTACTGAAATTTTCAAACAAGCTCTGGCTGTTTCAATAGAGCGTCAACGAAGAGCAGAAAGTGCTTTCAGTTATGGCCAGTCAAATAAACTTGCTGTTCTGAATGCTCAAGTTGATGTAACCAATGATAGTATAAGTTTACTTCAAATCAACCAACAATTAGATAATGCCAGGCGCGATTTAAACTTACTTTTGAATGAACCAATGGATCAACAATTTCAGGTTGAAACTATTGTAAATTTCATACCTGAAATTCAAATTGATAAAGCTATTCAAACAGCTACACAATTCAATGTAAACTTATTACAAGAAAGGCAAAATTCACAAATCAATGCCTATGATATTAAAGTGAGCCAATCTGGATATTTACCTGTTATAGGGCTTGTAGGGTCATATGGCTGGAATTTAAATCAAAGCCCTGCTTCGGCATTTTTCCCGGGCACAAACAACAATTCCTATTCTATGAGTTTGGGCGCTAATCTTAGTTGGAATTTATTTGACGGGCGTGCTTTAACGCGTGTTAAAAATTCAAAAATCACCTTAGATAGCCAAAAAATACGCTTAGAAGAAACAAAACTTAGGTTTGAACGTGATCTGTCAAATGCTTTGCAAACCTATAAAAATGCTTTAAAAATTTATACCATTCAAGAAAAACAAGTGGAAACAGGAACCTATAATTTTGAACGTTCAGAAGCACAATATAAATTAGGGTCTATTACTTCAATAGAATTTCGCCAAGCACAAGTTAATTTGCGGAATGCTAAAAATCAGTGGACCTTATCAAAATATGAGGCAAAATTAGCAGAGTTAAGTGTCCTACAGTTATGCGGGCAACTCTTAAATATTTCATTATAAATAGGCCGAATATTTTTTAATTAAATAATATTCTTAACAGGGTATTCTTTATTTTGAGTCAATTAATATCGAAAACGAATAATTTCTTGGTAAAACCTCTAGAAACTATTCTAATCCATCTATTTATTTTATAGTTTTGTAAAAATTTAAATAAGGTATTATGGCATTTGATATTGACATGATTAAGCTAGTCTACAGCCGTCTTTCTGAGCGTGTAGCAGAAGCAAGAAAACTTACAGGACGTTCTTTAACGGCAACTGAAAAAATTCTATATTCTCACCTTTGGGAATCTGAAGAAAAAAGACCTTTTTCACGTGGAGCAGATTATGTGGATTTTGCTCCCGATAGAATTGCCTGTCAAGATGCAACTGCACAAATGGCTCTATTGCAGTTTATGCAATCTGGAAAGTCTAAAGTTGCGGTTCCTACAACCGTTCATTGCGATCACTTAATTCAAGCAAAAGAAGGTGCTGCCTTAGATTTAAAATCTGCAAACTCAACTTCTGCAGAGGTTTTTAATTTTTTAGAATCGGTTTCTGATAAATATGGAATTGGTTTTTGGAAGCCAGGTGCTGGAATTATTCACCAAGTTGTATTAGAAAATTATGCCTTTCCTGGAGGAATGATGATTGGAACTGATTCTCATACAGTAAATGCTGGTGGACTTGGAATGGTTGCCATTGGAGTAGGTGGTGCAGACGCAGTAGATGTAATGGCTGATATGGCTTGGGAATTAAAATTTCCTAAATTAATTGGTGTCAAATTAACTGGAAAACTAAACGGCTGGACCGCACCTAAAGATGTAATTTTAAAAGTGGCGGGAATTCTAACTGTTAAGGGAGGAACGGGAGCTATAATCGAATATTTTGGAGAAGGTGCTGAGTCTATGTCTTGTACCGGAAAAGGGACAATTTGTAATATGGGTGCTGAGGTTGGCGCAACCACCTCCACTTTCGGATATGATGATTCTATGGAGCGTTATCTCAGGGCAACTGGAAGAGATGATGTTGCAGACGCTGCCAATGAAGTTAAAGAACATTTAACTGCAGATCCAGAAGTATATAAAAATCCAGAAAATTATTTTGATGAAATAATTGAAATTGATTTAGATACTTTAACACCCCATATTAATGGCCCTTTTACTCCAGATCTAGCAACACCTGTTTTAGAAATGAGAACAGTAGCTAAAGAAAATGGATGGCCTTTAAAGGTTGAGTGGGGATTAATTGGTTCATGCACTAACTCTTCATATGAAGATTTAGCTCGAGCTGCTTCCATTGCGAAACAAGCCGTTGAGAAAAAATTAGTTACCAAAGCAGAATTTGGAATTAATCCTGGTTCTGAACAGGTACGTTTTACTGCAGAGAGAGATGGACTTTTATCAATTTTTGAAGATTTAGATGCTAAAATTTTCACCAATGCTTGTGGTCCATGTATTGGACAATGGGCTCGTGAAGGTGCAGATAAACAAGAGCGCAACTCTATCATTCACTCTTTTAATCGTAACTTTTCTAAACGTGCTGATGGAAATCCAAATACTCATGCCTTTGTAGCTTCCCCAGAAATGGTCGCTGCAGTTGCTATTTCTGGACGTTTGGATTTCAACCCTATGACAGATTCGTTAATTAATCAAGACGGTGAAGAGGTTCGATTAGATCCGCCAACAGGAGTTGAATTGCCTCCTTTAGGATTTGATGTTAAAGAAAATGGATATCTGGCACCTCAAGAAAATGGTTCTTCTGTAAGTGTAGTTGTAAAAGAAAATTCAGAACGTCTACAACTATTGTCTCCATTCCAACCTTGGGATAATGAAAATTTAATGGGTGCTAAATTATTGATAAAAGCAAAAGGGAAATGTACTACTGACCATATCTCTATGGCAGGTCCTTGGCTTCGTTTCAGAGGTCATTTAGATAACATTTCAAATAACTGTTTAATTGGAGCGGTTAATGCATTTAATGAAAAGACAAACTTTGTCAAAAATCAACTCTCAGGTGAATACGGTGGGGTGCCTGATGTGCAACGTCAATATAAAGCTGCTGGTATTGAAACTTTAGTGGTCGGGGATCACAATTATGGCGAAGGTTCTTCTCGTGAGCACGCAGCCATGGAGCCACGTCACCTTGGTGTAAAAGTAGTATTGGTAAAATCGTTTGCTCGTATTCATGAAACAAACCTGAAGAAACAAGGAATGTTAGGTATTACATTTGCATCAGAAGCCGATTTTGATTTAATCCAAGAAGACGATACGTTTAACTTTACTGATCTTAACGTCTTTTCCCCTGGTAAACAACTTAATGTTGAAGTAATCCATGCTAATGGTTCAAAAGATACTATTCTAGCAAATCACACATATAATAGACAACAAATTCAGTGGTTTAAAGAAGGTTCTGCCCTGAATTTGATCAAAAAAGAAAACGCAGCCTAATATTAGGGCGCCTATTTTTAAAGATTAATCCAGTAGGTAAGTTTGAGATTTATAGAGCGAAATACAGGGCTAAACTGATCAGCAGCATAACTATCATTATAGACGAAATAAAGGTCTGATAGCGGGGCAAACCTCCATTGTAATCTAGAGTTTATTCCGAAATCATCAATTTGATTACTATATTGTATGAGAGTAGACCAAAATAAATTTCGATTTAAAGTAACTTGTATTTTTGGGCTAATTAATAATAATTTAGCTGTGGGATAGGGGTTTGGTAGTATAATTTTATTGTAGTCCCATAATAGACTTAAGATTACTTTAGGTTGAAACCTAAACTGGGTTGTTCCTTGGTACGAAAAACGTGTTCCATTAAAGAAAGTTCCATAAGAAAAAGTTGAAGTAAAATTAAAAGCATTAGCTAGAGGTGATTGATAACTTATGCTCCAGTTACCAAAATCATATCCTGTTTGTCCAGGTAAGGGCTCTCCATTTTCACTCCTGCTAGGATCAAAAGGACTTGATAAATACACAAACTGTTTTTTAAATTCTATTCCTAATTGTGATTGTTTTTTAAATTCCAATTCGTATTCAAATGAAAAAAAATGATCTGTCTTTTTATAGTCTAAGTTTTTTTGAAACCACATAAGGTTTAATAACCTAAAGCTATGAGAGTTAATTTTTTTATTATTTGGGTAAAAAGTCCTACTAGCGCTAGTACCTGATTTAAATATACCAGTACGTGGAATAAAGCCTAAATCTGAGGTAAAATCATCATCAACGTATACCCAGTCTGAACTGAATCTCCAAATCCGAGTATTGTAAATTAAGTTTGCTTGGCTTGAAAGGTTTCCTTTAGTGTCATTTGGTTGAAATGATTTATGGGTAAAAAATTTACCAATCCACTTGTTATTAGTTGAGTTTAAATTATAATCCATTCCAACTACTCTATTATATCGATTCTCTTCTTTTGTAAAACTATAATCTTTAAATGTTTGTCGATTAACCATAAATAGACCAATTTGTGATTGTCCAAACACTTTTCTTTGAACGGCTAACATCGAATTATTATTTGATGCGATTCCTTTATAAATATCTTCTTGATTTTGAATATTAAGGACCCCAATACGCCAGTTTTGATTTAATTTGCCACTAAGTCTAATGCCTCCAAGAATATCATTTCTACTACTAGTCCCAGTTGAATCTTTTGCAATTCCAATACGTCTAGAAAAGAAAGGTATTGCGTCTCTTCTACTTCCAAAGCTTTCAAACAGATCTCGATTGTCTATAAAAAACTGTCTTTTTTCTGGTAGTGATATTTCAAACCGAGTAAGGTTAGTGATAATATTGTCAACTTCCACATTTGAAAAATCTGGATTTAAAGTTATATCTAGATTAAGCCCGTTTCCAACAGGAATTTTCATATCTCCTCCAAATAATATTTTTTTTTGTGAAGTAGTTTCACTAAAATCCTTTGAAACCAATCCGTTTGTATAAGGAATTAAATAAAGCGGAGTATTACTAGAGGGTAAGGGTTCTTCAAAAAGGAGCTCTCCATAGTATCCAATATTTATCGGAAATTGATTTTGAGGTACTTTTGTCCAGATACTCCTTTCATTAGTCTGAAGGTCAAATCGGTATGTTTGAAAGCCCCATTTTTGACTTCCCTCAGGATATTTAATAGAACTAAAAGGAATAGCCATTTCAATGGTAAATTTATCTTTTTCACGTACGCTTTCTGACTGCCATTTTATATCCCATGTAAGACTAAAACCATTTATATCTGATCCTCTTTCAGAAATTAATCCTTCACGTTGCACACCAAAGGCACTTACCCCAAATAAAAAGGCATTTTGTCCATCTCTAAAGGTGTCAAACAAAATGGTAACATTGTCGTTTGTAAGGGCACTAAAATCTCTTTTTAAGGAACTAACAATAAAATTTTTGTCGATGGCAAGTGCTTCAATTCCAATTAATAAGTGTGTATCATTAAAAAGAATTTTAACGGATGTTTTATTGATTGATTTTAGAGAATCTGTTGGGAATAATTGCCAAAAATTTTCTGCACTATTAGCCTTTAACCATATGTCTTCGCTAAGCTTTCCGTCTAGTATTATTTTTTCTTCAACTTTTTTTACTAGTAGAGACCGCTTTGTGTTTTGAGCATTAACAACCATTAATGACAAAACAAGGAAAAAGGTAAGAAAAAACTTTAAGCGTTTTAATTCATAAAAACTAACATACTTTAAAGAGTATTCTTCCAATTATAATTATTTTAATTCCAACCTTTTGACATTTTTTTCATCATTTAGTTTAATATTAAGTAAAATAAAGTTTTATGAATTAAAACTTTAAGTGTCTAATGGTTTCACTATTATTGATGAGTTGTTTTAAGGCACTAATTCCAATTTCAATATGTCTTTTGTCAAATAATTTAGAATTTACCTCATCTTTTTCTTTAGACTTCACTCCTTCAGGAACCATGGGTTGATCACTAACTAAAAGCAAGGCTCCTGTAGGAATTTGATTAAAAAATCCTACAGTAAATAAGGTTGCAGTTTCCATGTCAATGGCATAAGCCCTAATGGCTTGTAGGTAATCTTTAAATTCGGCATCGTGTTCCCACACCCTTCTGTTTGTTGTATAAACAGTACCAGTCCAGTAATTCAATTCATTTTCTCTAAGTGTCCTTGAAATTACCTTTTGAAGCGCGAAAGAGGGCATTGCAGGAACTTCTGGAGCAAAATAATCATCTGAAGTACCATCCCCTCTAATGGCACCAATCGGCAAAATTAAATCTCCAATTTCATTTCTCTTTTTTAGGCCTCCACATTTTCCAAGAAATAAGACTGCTTCAGGATTAATTGCAATCAATAAGTCCATTATCAGTGCTGCATTAGGACTTCCAATACCAAAATTTATAATGGTAATATTTTCAGCAGTTGAAGACCCCATCATACTACTTTCTCCTTCAATGGCAGAATTCATAATTTCAGAAAATTGTATAACGTATTTCTGAAAATTTGTAAGCAATATATAATCTCCAAATGAGTCCAGAGATTTCCCTGTATAGCGACTTAGCCAATCTTTTACTATTTTCTCTTTAGTATCCATAAGGTTATTTTTTTAAATAAATATTTTATAGTAATTAATTACTTTTTTTAAATATATTCTTCTATGAATAGTTCATAATTAAGTACCCTTCCAAGTTAGTTAAAGAAGAATTTAAAAGGTCAAGAGTTGCTCAAAAAAACCACCGATTTTTTTTTCACTGTCAACAAAATGGATTTCTAATATCCAGCTTCTAGAATCCCCCTTTTGATTAAGTGCTCTCATATCAACATGATTTTCTGGATGTATATAATTTGTTTTAAGTTCTTTTTCTAAACTTTCGTGGGGAAAATGTCCTATGAGATGACCAGCTATTTCTCCTCCAAATTCCCATTCATATTTTTTAGCTAATTCATGAGTATAAGAGTAAAGTTCAGCTCCTGTAATTTGTTTTTTAGAATCAAAGTATTCTTTTCCCTCCCACCATGCTTTCTCAATATCTTGGCTAAGTTTAGTTTTCAGAGGATCATTCCCTATGACATAGGTTCGACCAAAATCAGCCTCCCATTCTTCGAATACAGGACCAAAATCAATAAATAAAATGTCATCTTTTTGGAGAGTAAGATTCTCCGGATTTTCATTATAAGGTTTTAAGGTGTTTTTCCCTGCTCTAACAATTCTTTTATGCCAATAAAGTTTTATGCCGAATAATTCAAAGGCTAGATTGTAAATTTCAGTATTTATGTTTTTTTCAGTTTTACCAGGGATTATTAGCCCTCTTTTTTCAATTTCCTGAAAAAGAAAGATTGCTTTTTTTTCTGCTTCAATTAGCTTTTTTGTAGAAGAATTCATTCATCTAAGTTATTATAAATACATTTATAAAGAATAATTCAAATAAACATGGAACTTTCACTGTATCAAATTGATGCCTTTACAGATCATCTTTTTTCAGGTAATCCTGCATGTGTAGTTCCTTTAACTAAAATGCTACCTGATGCTCTTTTATTGAAAATTGCACAGGAAAATGCTGTTGCAGAAACCGCTTTTTTTTTAATTAAAGATCAAAAAATCTTTTTGAGATGGTTCACACCAGAAGTCGAAATGGACCTCTGTGGTCATGCTACTCTGGCAACAGCTCATTGTCTTAAAACCATTTTACAGTTTTCAGAAAATATTTTTAAATTTGAAACCTTAAGCGGGATTTTAGTTGTTGAATTTAAGGATGGTTTATACCATCTTAATTTTCCTTCTCGAATGCCAAAAAAGTTTAAACTTCCTTCTTTACTTCAAGAGTCAATAAATATTCCCCCAGTATATGTTTTCAAAGCAAGAGATTATGTTCTGATTTATGAATCAGAATATGATATAAAAAACATAACCATTAACCGAGTCCCTTTTGACCAGTTAAGTTTGCGTGCAGGTGGTGTTATTGTTACATCGGAAGGAGATTCTTGTGATTTTGTTTCAAGATTTTTCACACCTAAAGCTTCTATATTAGAAGATCCAGTTACAGGTTCTGCTCATTGTTCTCTTATTCCATTTTGGGCTGAGCGACTAAAGAAACAAAAGATGCTAGCAAAACAGTTATCTTTAAGAGGCGGAACATTATATTGTAGAAATCTTGGTGAGCGTGTTCTTATTAGTGGGAAAGCAATCACATATTCTAAGGGAAGTTTTGTTATTAAATAAATCCTTTATGTAAAGGTTTCTTTTTAATAAAATAAAAAGTCATAGGTAAGTTGCTATTTTTTAGTTTTACAAATCTTACACTTGTTATCAATACCGTCGATTTCCACTTTGTTTTTGTGATATTCACTCAAAGGTTTAAACACTTTACAGTTACTACATTTGACTTCTGTAAGAGTCCCTTGAACATCAAACTTTCGTCTGCTTAAATATAAAGGAGTTTTTTTACTGTAGGCTTTAATTTTTTTTTTGTCTTCTTCGTTCATTATGCAAGTACTTCTAAAATTATATTTACACAATATAATCTTGGTTTACAATAAGGTTCTTATTTTTTTTTGTCTTGTGTGTCAAGGTATAATTTAATTACTTTTTCTTTTGCCCAGGGTGTTTTTCTAAGAAAAGTTAAGCTTGAATTAATGGAAGGATCACTTTTAAAACAATTAACATTAATTTTAAGTGCTAATTTCCCCCATCCATATTCAGCTATCAGCTCTAAGAGAATTGTTTTTAAGTTAATTCCATGTAAAGGATTGTTTGGTTGTTCTCTTTGCAAGGGGAATTGTTTATTCATAATTAAAAGATATAAAAGTAATCTATTTGAAATGGATTTCTATTGTAAGAAAAAACCCCTCACAAAAGTGAAGGGCTTTGATTGTCTGTTAAGTATTGTGTGGCGTAGCGGTTACTCTAGCTCCCCCTATTATTCAAAGTTGCAGCATAACTTCTTCTATTGACGATCCACTCGCCTTGGACGATATCCGTTTCTCCTTCATTAAGAATATTAAGGTATCGTTTTAAACCTCCTT
>Ga0209601_1000587_pt1 | contig 28477 bp, 49 predicted proteins | sample COGITO_mtgs_1104_4_FD_184796 | JGI IMG/M metagenome (GOLD analysis project Ga0209601, IMG submission 184796) | Pelagic marine microbial communities from North Sea - COGITO_mtgs_110426 (SPAdes) (version 2) | ecosystem: Environmental > Aquatic > Marine > Epipelagic ...
ATAATATAATTGATTAAAGCCCGTAGTTGTTACCTCATACTTAATAACATTAGATGTTGGGCTTAAATAAAACAACCCAACACCTCCATCTGATAAAGTACCTCTTTGACCACCCCAATAAGTGCTGTTATAGTTTTGGCTATCTGTTACCAAATTCGTACTCTGCGGTTCCCACAACCAACTTCCGCACCCACTATCTGGCACTACTTCTTGCCCGAGATATTCTTTTACAGATACGTTGTCTATTGTAACATTACCCGCTCCTCGCAAAGCAAAACCTAGACCTATTGATGGTTGACTTGTAAATATATACTCATATTCTCCAACATTTTGTATTAAAACAGATGCGGGACTACCTCCCATATAAATTTGAACAAAATTACTTCCACTAGCTTGTGATACTTTTATTTTTACTTTATATTGAGTATTTGGATTTAAAATTGATTGTGATAAATAAGATGCACCCCCAGTATGTGTTGCTTCACCATTAGCAATACTCCAACCCGCACCTTTAGACCAAGCCGTATCGCTATCAAACCCACCATTTAAAATTTCCTCACTCCCTAAAGCATCTTGATAACTAAACCCCTCGTAGTTTATTCTCGGTAGGGAGGTATCGGTAGTAATTTCGATTACTGAAATGTTTGTTATTGAGCCGTTGAAAGATGCGGGTTGAAAGAAAAGTGTTGACGAGGTTAAAGTTCCACAATTAAAAATAAAATCGTGGACACCTAAACTATTAAAATATTCACTTGTATTTAAATACCCATCACTAACGGCTCTAATTTCTCCGCTTATGTATTCAGTTATTTCAAAAGATATTTTATATTTTTTGTTGCTTAATAATATATTACCTTGCGAAAGAAAACTACTGCTAACGTTACAAATAGCTACACCATTTCCAATACTCCAATTATAACCCAAATTCCAATTTTGCCCCACCTCTTTAACCGAGATGTTTGTTATAGAGCCAGTTGTTGTACCTAAAGCCCGTATGTAAAAAGATGTTTCAGTTCCTTTTTCAAAATAAAATGTAGCTACTCCAACAGAATTTAAAGAGCCAACTAAAGAGCCGCTAAAATAAACACCAAAACTACCACTTGAAATAGATAGCACTTCAAAAGATACTTTAACGCTTGTGCCATTTGGAATTTGTGATGCTACTGCATTTTGAGAAACAGATTGACCGCTTGGTGTAGATGTAAATACAGCCTTGTTTTCGCCTATTGATACCCCAGTACCTAAAGTCCAATCTTGACCGACCTCACGCACTGAAATGTTGTCTATTGATATATCGGTTATTCCAGAATTTCTTGCTATGTTAATTGGTGTTTCTGTTGCAACAAAATAAAAACTATGCGTACCTATTGCTGAATTTATTTCGCCAATATTACCAAGCTTTAAACCTCCATCATTATTAGATACAATAGTGTATGTTAATACATAAGATTTACCAATAGTTGTTATATTATTTTGTACTAAAACTTGAAAGCTACCATCATTAGAAATTATATTAGCTACACCATTTTCAATAGTAACTTGTGTTGACTTACTCCAACCCGTAGAACCATTACTAAAATCGCCATTGGTAATTAATTCGCTACCCTCTTGAGAAAACGAGCCGTTACTAACCTCTTGTACACCCTCCTCTGAAAAGTCTCCGTTCTGCACTAAATTACTCGATAGTATCTGTACGTTTTCAACAAGACCTTGAGCGTTTACTCTTGTAGCTGCCGAGTTTCTGCTAAAATCAAAATCACCACTTCCATCACTTGGCTTCACACAAAGTGCTTCACCATTGTTATACGCAGTAGGTGTTAATATAATTGATGCTTTATCTAAAAGGTTGCTCATTATTGTATATTTTCTAATTCATCTAAAGTTGCAGTAGTACAAGTAACATTCTCATAGTATGTTGCCCTTGCTTGTAAGGTTAAAAGTAATGCTGGTACTGCACTACACCCAGCATATTCTTTGTAGACTAAACCCCAATTTACAGAGTTATCACAAACACCTCTACCCCACCAACTTTTATAATATATTTCGTTTGCCATTACTTCTTCTTTTTTTTCTTTTTAAGAAATACCTTTAATTTCTCAATGTTCTTTGCCTTTGGTTTGTAGATCATAACTTGTTACTAAAGTACCCATCCATTAAATGTAGCCTCATAACTCGGATAGATGTCGTCATTGACGTTATTTGTGTACTCTGGATATGTAGCTTGGTTAAAACTCATAAAGTCTATAAAACGTCTTGAATACCATTCTGCATTTGTTCTTGCTTTCTCAACTAAAAAATCAACCTCATTCTTATCTACAGTTTGTGCATTTTCAGATGTGTGTTTATATACACCACCGTTTTTAATTTGGTAAGCTGCGAAAGGTATGTAGTTTGCTTGTGCATACCATATAAGCATTTCAACAATAAAATCGTCAAGAATAGTTTTCCATCTTGCATTAGCTGGTAGATCAATTCCAGCAACAATAGCATCAGTTAAACCAGTATACATATTTGTACCTATAATTTGTTGTATGTCTATCTGTTGTGCGATCTTAATAAACTGTATAAATTTATCAGTATCTACATTCCCATCAATGATAGAGTTTCTAACTAAATCTGTTCTATTTATAAATAATACTGTTGCCATATTTTTCTAGTTTGGGTATGCTCCTCTGTTTTTCATATCAATAGGTGCTTCTGCTGCATCTTTATATTCACTTCCTTTTGGTTGGTATGAGTTTGGTATTGTATCTACTTCTTTACCTTTAGAGATGTATTTCTCTGTTTCACTTTTCATTCTATACAATTCTTCTTGCCAGAAATGACCGCAATAAATACCGCCTTTAAACTTAAATAAAGAATAGTTTTGCCCTTTATGTCCAAAGTTATTATTTACACCTTGAAATGATGCATTGTCTATATCTTCTTTTCTATACACAACACCCTTACCAGTTCTTGACATCATTGTTTTGCAGAAATCCCTACTATTGGCAGATGATACCCTTTCTTGGTATGTGTATCTAATCTTGTAAAATGATTTATCTAACTTACTTTCTTCATTAGGCTTTGATTTAATAAAATCAGCAAACTTTTGTATCCTAGATAGCTTCTTTTTTATCTTTGAATTTGCCCATTCTTCAACATCTGAATTTTGATCTGAAACCTCTCTTACATCTACAAGTTCATAATCATCACCTATAGTTTCATATTTAAGGTTTTCTAAAATAGCATCAGCCATTTCATCTGTAAGTTCGTTTTTATCACTTGACATTTCAACACCAGTTTCTTCTTCAATAGTTTCTTTGTCTTGAAGTGTTTGGTCTACCTCTGTAAATTCTAGTGGTTGTAACGTTGTAAAGTATAGGTTTAAGCTGATTTCATTGTAAGCTAGTATATTATCAAAGCTATCTATTAAAAGTTCTTGAAACGGTCTTATAACGGTGTTATCCATTAACAAAGATGCAGTCTTTATTTCTTCTGCATTGTTACCTAGTCCACTACCATCTTTTATACCTAATAACATTGGTGATACGATCCTATGGGCAACCATTATTTTTGATGTGCTTTCTTCACTCAAGAATTGGTACTGATTGTGTGCATCACTTAATTGTACTGGTGTAATTTCTGCTTGACTTTCTTTATTGTCGTTAAAAGCTAAAATGAATTTACCAGCGTTACTTGTCCCAGAAAACTTCTGTGCAATTTTCGTTTCTATTAATTGTCTTTCTTGTTGGTTAGGAGTACCGTTGTTAAAATTAATTAACATCGATGGGCTTAAACCATTCATAATGTTGTTTAGGTGGTAGTTAGATACTTCTTCTTCAAGTTCTGCATACTGCAAACCACCTTGATAGTCTACTGGTGAGTAGTAATAAAAACCACTCTTGTATGGTTTGATGTAGTATATCTCAATTTCTTCATTAGACATACCAAAGGCTGGTATTCTTAAAGGTTCATCAGTCTTTTTGATGTTTGCCCAATCATTAAAATAGTAATAAGCTGGTACATTTCCATCTTCATCACATTTTTCTGCTCTTAATGTTTCAATAGGCATATGTTCTAGTTGAACAATCTTGCTTCTATCCTTTGAGTAGATAACTTGTATTGCAGCTTGTCCCATAAGTTTAAGATCATAACAAGCCCTACGTACAACATCTTTCCTAAACAAAGAAATCATCTGTGCATACTCATTAGGTTTTCTGTTGCTATCTGTAGCATTTAAACCTTTTCCATAAATAGCTTGTGAGATACCATTTATAGCAGCATTGTTTGTTGGTGAACCATTATATCTATCAATAAGGAATTGAAAATAATTATTATCTGCACCATATTCAATCCAATCAGCACCATTAACTTCTTTAACCTCTGGTGATGTGTATGTACTTAAATTTACAAAGCCAAACTCTGATACTTTTGTTTTGCTAAATTGTCCTTTTTCGTTTCTTTTTCTCATATTACAATATAGTCATTATTGAAACCATCGTATTCTGTATATTGGTCTTTATTTACTTTATAGAAATAATTGTTATCTGCATCAATTTCTGCTTTTTGTGCAGTACAGAAAATCCTATCCTTATATATTACATTTGTTTTTGCTACATCTGAATATATAGTTAAATCATAAAAATGCCCCTCAACTAAATTTGAATAGGTATCATTATATACATTGTAGGTATCGTTTACAATTTCAATATTACCAACACCAGCAACTCTAGGTACTAATGTATAATCAACAGTTACATTTGTGCTATCATCTCTAATAGTCATATATGCAGTTGATACATAATCTCTAGGTATTATAGTAAATTGATTTGTTGAGGTTGTGTTAAATAATATCATTACTTATATAACGTATAAAAAATAGTAATTTGTAAAAACAAAAAAAAAGCACCCGATTAAGGATGCTTCTAATTTAAAATAAATATTAGTTATGCAGTTGGGTCTACTTGTGCTGCATCTCCAGTTACTGCTGCTGCAAGGAAATAAGGTGCAGTTTCTTCCATACCCTCAAACGTAAGTGTAAATCCACTTAAATCACCCGCTGCTGCTCCAGTTACTACTGTTCCACCAGTACACTCCATACCATTTTCAAAGCCACATAAGAAGCTATTACCATAGTAATCTTCTACAACTACATATGGTCTTGCTACTGCAAGTGTTTGTAGTTCTTGTTGCGTTAAAGCATCTAAATAAGTAAGTGTAAGGTTTAAAGTTTGAGTGTAAAATGTCGTTCCATTTTCTCGGCTACTTGTTACAGTAGTTTCTAAAGATGAATTACCTTTTACATCATATTCATACCAAGTTGGTGTTCCCGTAAACGCTGCTTCACCAGTTGATGCATCTACTGTGATTGCAGTAAGGTCACCATAATCAGCAAAGAATACTTTTTTTATGCCACCAAAAGCACTTTTGCAAGGTAGTTTTCTACCCGTTGTTAATGTACAAGCCATTGTTTTTATGTTTTAAAAAAAAAGGGTGAGCAGATTACCTACCCACCCCTTTTATAGATTAATTAATTAATTATGCGTAAGATACTATATCATTAGTTCCAAATTGTACTGCACTTGTAAATCTGACTACCATTCTCACATTGTTGCTACCATCCAAATCTGCCATATCTAGTACTTTTACTTCTTGTGCTGAATTTAGTAATCCAGTTCCAAAGTATAAGTTAGAACGTTGTGCTGCATACATTTTGTCATCAGACATTCCTGGTGATACAAAGATTTTAACTCCGTTTACCGTTAGGCTTCCGTTGTTCCACCATTGTGTACCCATATTAGCTACACCATTTGCTCCTAAACCATTTGCTCCAAAACCACCTAGTGCTTGTACATATAGTTTAGCTGCTTTAGTTCCTACATAGATAAATAAATCTTCTTTACCATATAATGCAGATGGTATTGCATCAACTACTTCAGAAAGTTTGTCAATGATATTTGCAGATGTAAGTGCTACTGATGTTATCGCTTGTGCTGCTGGAATATCTCCAGATGTTACTGCTGCTGCAATTAGTTTTTCAAACCCATCAAAAGATGTGTAAGTTGCTCCAGCCACATCTCCTTGCCAAATATTAAATTCTGTTGACTGTGCAATTTCGCTCGCTACGTGAGCAATCAAGAAATCAGAAAACTTTGGTGGTAATGTTTGACCAAGACCATAACCCATTGATTGTGCTTCCCAATCGTTTACAAAGTCATACTTACATAATTGTAGGTTTACTTGTAGTTCTTTTGGTTCAATAATTCTTTCAGTTAGTGTAACTGTAGATGTTGGTGAAAAATCACAAGATGCAGATGCCACTAAAGCATTTGTAGCTAGTTTTTTGATTACTTCTTTAAAAGCGATGTTTGCCTTTACTGTTAAACCACCGTCATCAATAGTTGATGCAGATAATAAAGCTGCTGCGATATACTCACCAGCAAATTCACCCGCATAAGTAGTAGTTATGTTAGTGGTTGTCGCTAAATTTACGTTTCTTCTTTTCATTTTATTTATTTAATTTGTTTAATACTCTATCTAGTGTTGTGTTGAATTGTCCTTTAGCAAATTGCATTTGTTTTTTCTGTGGTGCTTTTGCTTCTGGGTTGTGTTTAATTGGTTTTCTAGCTGCTGAAAGTTCTTCTTTCTTTTCTTCTTCTTTCACATCCATATCTGAAAATTTCTTTTTCAGCATTTCAATTTCTTCTTTTACTTCTTCAATAACTGGTGCAATAACCTCAACTACTGCTTCAATAATTGCTTCAACTTCTGTAGCAACCTCTGCTGGTACTTCTGTTTCAACAGTTTCTTCTTCAAGATCCTCTGTTTCTTCTTTAGCTGGTACTTCATCAGATACTTCTCTGACATCTGCAATCATACCCTCTTCAGATACTACAACTAATCTACCATCTTCAAGGATATACTCCCCTACTGGCATTGCTACTTTCTCATCGTCTGTGACAATAAAGATTTCACTTCCTTTCTCAAATGTTTCAGCACTTACTACAGTACCGTTTTCCAACTTCATTTCTTCAAGTTTTACCTCGATGTTTAAAAGTGTTCTAATTTGATTTAACATTTTTGTTTTTTCCATACTATTTATATAACGATTATTAATTTACTTTTTGCATTTTCAATCTGTTCTTGTTATTACACCAATACCTTGTGCTTGCATAGAACCATCACAACAAGAGATAGAATACTTGTTGGTGTCCCAACATAAACAAGCACGACCACCCCCAGTAGGTGATGTTCTACTAGGAATAAAAGTTTTATTTTTGTTGTTTCTTTGCATTTATTAGAAATATATATTTTCTTCTAAATCTCTAGTTATATTAGCTATCACTAGTTCACCAATTAAACTATCTGCTTTTATATAATTAGAAATAGTTTCGGGATTAATACCTAATTCATTAGCTGCATTTTTTGCGTTATCCAAAAGACTTTCAACTCTATTAAATATATCATTATTTTTATTTAGAATTTCTTGACCTTTTTGTTCTAATTCATCTCTAGTAGCTTCCATTTCTTGAATTTGTTTTACTAGTTCGTTTTGTTTCTTATTAAATTCAATTACTGAATTTTCAAATTCTTCATCAGAAACAAGAGATTTTTCTATTTCAGAAATTTCGTCACCTAAATCATCAGCTACACCTAGTGCTACCTTTTGTGCTTTAAGGTTTACTTTTTGGTTTGGTAGTTTGCTATAAACTTTTTCTAATCTACTTTTCATTTTATATTTGGTTTAATTTTGAATTTGCTTCATTTATTTTTTCCATAGCTTCATCATAAATATCAAAAGAATTTTCATATTGATTTAATTCGCTAGGTTCTACGCCTAATTCATTTGCTAATTCACTTGCTTGTAATAATTTTGCATCTAATTTTCTTGCTTCATCTGTTAAATCTTGCAAGTCTACTTCTAAACTATTTTTAAAACTATTAAATTCATTTTGTATTCTTTCAAGTTCTTCAATGTCAATTTCAATATTTTTTGAAAATACACTAACAGATGACGCGATACTTGTTAATTCAGAAACTACGTTTAATTTTACATTATGTTTTTTAAAGCTTTGCTTTTTGTTTGGTAGTTTAGAGTATACCTTTTCTATGTTACTTTTCATTTTACTATGTCTTTTATTTGGTTTAATAATTGTTCAGCCATTTGTTCTTCTATAGCTTCTTTTGGTGCTTCCATTTTATCCGCAAAGTAACCCTCGATAGAAAAACCTTTTACTTTGTTTGTCTTTACATACTCATTCCAAACATCTTCATTATTGACCTTGACTGATCCCATCCACGTTCCAACTGGTACGTCTAAACCATACAATGCAGTCTTGTCTTTGGCTTTATCTTCTACTATCCAGCTTTCAACTAATGTTAAACCATTAAGTGCTTGTGCGTGTTCTAGTGTTGATCTACTTTGGTTTCCATTCTGTAAGAACATTTGAGATGCTTTTACAATAGTATCTTTTGAAAAGAATATGTAATACTCACCCTCTGAACCATTTCTGTATATAGGCTTGTCTGGTATTAATAAAGCACCCATTAATATCTTCTTTTCTTTGTCTACTTCTGCTAACTTTATCTCTTGGTTCTTTAATGCAACAAAGTCACTTTCAATGGCTGGGCTTTCTACGATTGAAATCGCTTCTACTCCAGCATCCAAATCTTCTTCATCTAAAATAAGTTCTATTATCCTCATAAATATATAACGTGTTTAGTTTTTAATTTTGCATTTAGCCTATACTAGCACCCTCAATAATGTTTCTATCCATTTCTTGTGCTGTTGTTACATCATTACTTACAACGTATGCCCTTGCTGGTCTTTGTGTTTGACTACCTATTGCATCTGCTAATTGTGTTTCACCACTTGCACCTACTACATTAAATGCTGGTGCTTGTGATCCACCACCCGCACCAGATGCTGGGTTTGTTCCACCTCTAGCATTACTAGGTGATGTTTTTAATATATCTTTTACAGATTTAAAACCAATAGCAGCAGTTGTAGCTATGTTTGCTATTTTTAAACCAAATTCAAAAGGTGTAACAGTCTTTGTTGCAAGTTCAGCAGTAATACCTTGATATGTATTTATTAATGCAGCAGCAGCAGCAGCAGCTTTACTGGCAGCACTCTGTTCATCAAACAAAGTTGATATATCACCAAGTGTATTTTTTGCCATATCTAACTGTGCATTTCTTTTTATAGCCTCATCTTTTTCTTCTTCTTCTTTGTTTTTCTTTACAACCCCAGCAATTTGATTTTCATAGTATGCTGCTATTCTAGCTTTTTCTATCCAAGTTGCCTCTAGTAAATCTAGTTCTGCAAGTGCTGCTGCTTTTTCTCTTTCTAGTTTTTGTATTTCAGAAAATTCTGTTGCATCATTTACTATTTTTTGTATATCTTCTAATCTCTTTTTTTCTTTATCTATTGCTTCTTGATCAATTTTATCTTGCTTTGCTTTATCTTGTTCTGCAAATATTGCTTTTTGTTCATCTTCAGCCTTTTTTTGTGCTGCTTTTAATTCTAATATTTTTATTGAATTTGTACCATAAAATTTTGCTGCTAATTCTATTTGTTCAGTATAATCTTCATTTATTAATCTTAATTTTTCTGCACGTTCTTCTGCTTCTGTATCAATTAAACCTTTGCGTATTCTTTCAATAGCTTCAATTCTAGCTTTTTCTGCTGCTTCTGCATCTGCTGCACTTGTATCTTTATCTTTAGGTTTAGTTTTTTTTGGATCTTCAATTAAACTACTTTCAAATTGTGTGTATTTGTTTTCTAAATCACTTAATATTTGTCTTTGTTTTATTAAAGCTTCATTTTCTTCTTCTGTTATTTCACTAATTCCTTTTTTACCTTGTCTTATTCTTTCAGCAATAGTTAACGTTTCAGTTTCTATTTCTAATTTTCTTAAAGCACTTTTTTCATCTTCAATAGATTTTAATAAAGTATCTCTTTTTTCTTTAATTAAAGCCTTTTCTTTTTCTATTAAAGCATCAACATTTTTACCTTGTTTTTTTTCTAGTTCTATTTGGCTTTTTAAATTTCTTAATTTTAAATCAACTGCATCTAAATTCTGATTGTTTAAAACTATTTGCTTTTCAAGTTCTTTATTTGTATCACTTACAAAATCAACAATGGCATCCCAATGCTCAACCAATAAACCAACTGCAACAACCGCTGCACCAATACCACTTGATATTAATGCAGTTTTCATAGCCTTACCACTTAACTTTGCAGCCTTACCAACCGCAACCAATTTAGATGCAAGACCACCAGTCATTTGGTCTAACTTACCTAATACAGCACCACCAACTTGTTGCATACCAGATAATTCTTTACTAGCTTTTTTTGTAGTCTTTGCAGTTTTCTTTACTGCATCATCAACCTTATTTACACTAGCAACTGCATCATCTGTTTTAGCAACTAATTGAACCTCTACTACTTTTGCCATTTTAAATCTCTTTTAATTTGATTGTAACCCTCTTTTAATGTTTCCGCTAATTTATATTTTCCTTGTGCTATTCTTATGTTTTCAGTATCAGCCTCAACAACTTGTAGCAAGTCTATTATATTCTTAATCATAATATTGTGTTTAGTAATTCAAATTCTGTTTTACCAGTTGTTAGATCTGTTTTCATTGAATTAATCTTGTAGCTATCTTGTCCTAATTCTATCAAGTCATTTAATTCCAGATCATAATAAACTTTCATAGGTAGATAAGCAGTAACCTTAACTAATCTTCTTTTTGCATTAAATACATCTTGTATATAAGTCTTGTATTTAGTTTCAAATAAAGTATCTGTAAAGCAAGTTGGGTTACCGGTTTCTCCTATTGTATATTCATTATACTCATTTTTAAAATGTATGTTTACTTTACTTGTAGCACAATCTAAAGCTAAACTGTTTGATGGTATAAAATATCTTGTTATATCATCTTCATCAGTAGTATCTTCATCTCTAATCCTCATTGAAGTACCGTTATTAAGGATAGGATAAAAAAGTAAAGGCTCTCCATAATAAGGTTCAAAATTATCATCTACAAAATACCCATATTGAATTGTGGTTAAACCTATATTAGCAGCAGTGGGATTTATATCAATTATTCTTTGATATTGCATATGCTCAAAAGGCAGTTCAACTTTATAGGTTTCTGTTGGAGCATCAAATCTTGTGTTATCTCTGTAACTTTCAGAACCCCATCCGGAATTCCAAATCTGTTCAAATTGTTTCGCAAGTAAAGTACCTAATCCTTTATATCTAAAATTAATTTCTTTAAAAGGTAACGCAACATCCACCTTTGATGTTTTAGTATCTAAATATTTATCTATGTTAATTGGTGTTTGTGAACCCGCTGCATAATAACTGTCTAATGTTCTAACTACTATAATACCTACATCATTAACAAAAGCAGTTAAGTTAAACATCTTAAACATTCCAGATAGAAAGTCTATGATTTTTATTTTAGGTATCTGTTGTGTAATGTTAAATTCAAATACAGCACTTGTTTCAAATGTTACAGCATTGCTATATTCAATTCCACCATCTAATTCAAAAAAATCTTCATCTCTTTCTTGAAATTCAACAACCCATTTAATGCCACCGGCAGCAAATTGTAAAAGTACCTCTGACCTAATCTCTATAGTATAAACTCCATTAGCTAGTTGTTCTTCATCTATAATTGTTGTTAAACCACTAGCGCCTATCTCTATTTCTAAATAACCATTTGGTCCCGTAACCCTTACATCATAAGGTATTGCTGGAGTAGAAAATACTGGATTTAAAATTAAAGATACTTGTGGTGAGTCTAAAGAATAAGCATTCCCAGGATTCAAATTAATTTCTAATTGACCATTCTCCATCTCTGATAGTTGGGTCATTCCCCCATAATCTCCGGTTGGTGTTTCATCTCCCAACTCTGTTACTAATGTCCATTCTGCATCACCAAAACTAGGTGTTTCTACATTTCCTTTTTTTCTATGTAACCATAAAAATAATTCGTCAAATTCATCATTGGTAGCATCATTAAAAAAATCATTTGAAAATACAATATCTGAACCATATCCATTCGCTACTGTATATTTTGTTTCTATTGCATCAATTATAGCTTGTACTCTTAATGCGTATTTAAACTGCTTCCAATCAACACCATTTTGTTGTTGTGTGCCAGATCCGTGTGGATATATATTGTTTGTTGTAGCCTCTGGGTCAAAAGTTGAGTGTGAATTACTATTGTATATTAATCTGTTTGTATGTGTAATTAAAGGCACAACTATGTTATTGTTTCCGCTTGGGAAACCTTGTATTGTATCTCTTATATTTGCATAATTATATACTTGTGAGTTATCATCTAATGCAGCTAAACTACTCAACAAATCATCACCCAGAACATCTTTAAGGTTCACTGTATTACCAAAGAAAGTAATGTGATATGTATGAGCTACATTGTTTTTTAAATCAACACTATTAAGCTTTATTTTACCATTCTTAAAAGGTAAATCATTTAACTCTAATCTTGCATCAGCTTTATTTCTTGCATCAAAGCCAAAGTCAATATCAAAATTATAATAGTGCTGAAATATCTTATTATTAACTCTAGAAGCCGGAACCGCAAATGTTTGTGTAAACTCGGTAAAGACCTTTGCAATATCTTTTACATTTTGAATAGTCTGCGTAAGCGATACACTTTCATCTTTAAACAAGTCTACTCTTTCAGTACCGATATATAATTGTAGTCTACGCATTTATCTAATGTTGTTTATGTAATCAAAAGCTTCTTCAAACTCCATACTATATTCTATTAGCCTATCATTTACACTTGTTTTAAAGGCTACTGATGATGTTTTAACCTTTACCGGTATGATTATACCAGATCCTTTTCTCACAGTAGATAGCCAAACGTATTCACTTAATAGCAATTCTTCAAATTGTTGGTTTGCAAACTCCGGATAATATCCGCTACTTAATTTATGTGTTTGTTTAGCTTGTGTATTGAATACTTTGTTTGGTGCATTCTGTACTGAATAGGTAGCGCTTGAACCACTTGGATAGGTTATTGTATTTGATTTGTAACCCTCATTAGATCTGGATAGGTTTTTAGAATTCTTTAAAAAGAACCATAAATCTTGTTGTGCGCCATACTTGTTTATGTATATAATTCTTTTACCATCACCATACTTTGTGCAATCAATTCTTTTAATATTACATACAACACCATCAACATTTGTTACACTTGTATCTGTACTCGTATAAGGTGTTACAACCAAACCATTCAAAGCAGTTATGCTTGGTAATTTACCCGCAGTATTATTTGGTGCAAATATTGTAAAGGTATCTGTATCTTCATTTATAGGTATTAAGTAAGTAGGTGTAGTTCTTCCAAAAGGCACGGTTGGATTTACTTCTTCTTCAAATGTTCCATAGGCTTCAAAGCCAACATCTGTAATTGTTGCCGGTTCATCTATCACAGTACCAAGCCCATTTATTGCATTATAACTCTTTAGGTTTGTTTCTATATCAACAGTCTGTGGCACATAACTACTTTGGTAAGTTATCTCTATGTAATCCCTTGCAAGTTCTGCAATATCAAAATTAACTGTTTGAGTTGCCACTAAAGATAAAGGCAAATTCTTTGTTAGTGTATATCTTAAAGTTCCATCAATAGTAACCTTGCACACAACAGACCTTGCTCCGGCACTTGCTACTATAAATTTAAACTGTGGGTTTCTTAATGCTAATTGTAATGCCATCTTAAAAGTCTAGTGTTAGTGTTGCTATAAATAAATAGAACCTTATTGTTGTGTATGTATATCTTTCATCTCTTGCGATGTACTCCCAACCTAACATAAATCTGTTATGTGGGAAATGAAATGCTATGCCTAATGTCCAATCCATATCTTATTTTTTTGTTCCTAGTATAATTGCGTTTTCTATATCTAGTGAAAAAGCATCTGTTAATTGTTTTGGTAAGTTCTGTAAACCTAGTTCAAATGGTGTAGTAAAGAATAAGTTTGCTTTTAAACCTTTGTTGTAAATTGATCTTGATATTAAATAAGTCATTGTATCATAACTCATAAATTTACCTTTTTTATCTCTCCATTGAAACCTTTTCTTTTCTAACCAACCTTTAATACCATCTCTTAAACCATACTTTGGAAAATTACCACTACCATATTGAAATTGTGATAGTGATGCAGCAGTTTCTGGGTAGGTTGAGGTTTTACCCCTTACACCTTTATCTACAAAAGTTCCATAATCTTCCATTAGAAAATCTAACAAAAACAGATCTTGGCTTTTTTCATATTTGTAGCTAACTGATTTATATAAATCACCTAAACTTTTTCTTTCATCTACTAGGTTTTTCTTTGCACTATCTACTACATATTCAGCATAAGCATTTAAAACCTCATCTACATTTTTAAAGTCCATTAACAAATGTATATATCATTGTAAATTAGTATAGTCATTGTAGCACTCCATCCAGCAAGTTGATTTTCAAACCTATCATTAAATGGTGTTAAACTTGGATTGCCATCTAGTTGATACATATCTGTATGTAATGATCCCATTCTTAACTTCTGTATTAGCTTGTTTAAGACTAGTAGCTGTGTGTTTAGAATATCTTGTTCATTATCATTGCCAGTAAATCTATCTGTTGTTATATCCTTTGATTGGTCTACAATATCACAAGCTAGTATACTTATGTTAAACCTCAACACTTGTTCTTCTGCTGAAACACTATTTACAATCATATGTGCTAATGGAAATATGTCTTGCTTGTTTAGGTTTACTTTGCTTATGTCACCAATAGAAACTGTATTAGTAAATTCAGTACCTCTTAATTGTTCTTCTATTGTTGAGGTTAATTGATAATACCCTCTTATACCTTGTTGGCTCATTTGAAATTTTGTTTAATTCTTTTGGCTTCTACTTCTGCTTTGTCTTTCATAAAGGATAGCATCATAAAACATTCGTGTACTCCTAGTTTAGTGATATTTTCATATCTTGTAATGTCTCCTTGAGCAAGTCCGTAAATTGAGTTATACCAGCCCCATTTGGTTGTGAAGTTAGATACTGCGTCAAGGCTTGTGTTTGATCCTTGTCCAAATAATTCATCATAGTTTTCGACAAGTCCAGACCTAAATTCCACAAAAAAAAAATTGATGACAAGACTGCATCCATAGGCATATCTAAAATCTCTTGATCTACACCTACTTTGTATTCTTCTATTGTGTATTTGTCTTTTATTTTGTTTACTACTGGTCTATATAAAACTGCCATAGCTTTTTCTATATTTTCCCAGTCACCAATAAAGGTATCTAAATCTATATACTCACCTAATGTTAAATCATCTAGTTGTGGATGAAACCCATAGTTAATATTGTTTAGCTTAAAACTTCTAACTAGGTTAGGCTTCTGCTCAAACATTTCTGTAAGTGTACTTACTATTAGTTCACTATCATTAAACTTCAACCTCATTACATCTTCAAGGTTTAACTTGCAAAATATTTCAATGATCTTTGCATTTAAAAAACTCTCATCATCTACATTTTTCTGTATTTTAAGAAAGTGCTTATACTGCCTTAAAGTAATTTCACTTAAATCATTTGGTACTGTAATATTGATATTCATACTTATATAACGTTTTTAAAATGGTTTTTTATAGTAAGGTAAATATAATAAAAAAAGGTACACCATTTCTGATGCACCTCTTAAACAAAACTCAACTTAACTAAATCATACTTGCTTCGTGGCAAGTGCCACTACACACACCGGGCTTTTCTATTTCTGCACCACATTCTGTGCATTCATATTCTTTGTATTCTGGGGGGCTATACCAATCCATAATATTCTGTTTTTAATTTACCATTACGGTAATGTTCTACAATTACACCAGTTGATAAAGGTACTACCTTGTATGGTCTGATGCTTTTCTTTACTAAAAATCTGTTTATTAATTTTTTCATTATTCTTCTATTTCGTTAAATACTGCGTGTTCTAAACAATCACCACATATTTCATCACTTAAATAAGATGCTTCTGCACCACAACAATTACTATACATATTCTTTTGTTTTATAGTTCGTAAACTTTTTTATAAACCTCTTGTGTGTTTTTAACCGCTTTGTTATAACCTACACTAAATGCTTCTGATGCTAGGTTACTCATAATGGTTAGTAGTTCAGAGTTATACTCTATGTCTAATCCTCTTAATTTGTCGTATGCGTTTTCTAATGGTGTTTTCATATCTGTTTTGTTAGTTAATATATTGCAATATACAAATAAATAACATACCAACAAATAATTTAATAACTTTTATGATATAAAGTAATTACCCCTATTTGGATTTTGTAGTTGATATGATACAGAATATCTGATTGCATCTATAATATGGTTGAATTTGTCTTGTGGTGTTTTAGACTTTTTTTCTAACCAGGAGTAGTTGTTTAGTTCTTTGATTAAGTTTATACTGTTTTCTTCTACAATCAAATCATAATCTTGTAGTAATGCTATACCATAGGTAATTGAGCCTTGACCTTTTATTGCTTTGACTACATTACAACCTTTTGCTTTCAGTTCGTGTAGTAATCTTGGTTCAGCACTATCACCTACTATAAGATGGTTTTTAGCGTGTTTAAGGTTTAGTTCAGCTATTTGTGATGTGGTAAGACCTTTCAAGTAAAAGCATTCCTTTAAATAGATTATCTTGTTGTTTGTATCTATGTTAGTTTCCACCAAACTGTTCTCGTCTGCGGCAAATCCATAATCTTGACCAAAGACACTTACACCTACTTTTTTAAACTCACCTATTTTCCAATTAGTAAATATAACACCCTCTGCTTTTGCCAACCAACCACCAAGCATCTGATGTTTGTATTTCTCTGGTCTGCGTTTCTTTATGTTTTCTATTTGCTCTAAATAGCTTTTAGATAGGTTTTCTATATTATCTAAATATGTAGTGTGTATGTAGGTTGTATTTCCTTTGGTTGTGTTTGTACCAGCTTGTACACCTTTATCTTCAAAGAACCTATTATATATCCAATGCTCTTTTGTAACTGGGTTTAAAATAAGTATTACCCTATTCTTTTGTTTGAGGTTTCTTACACTTAAATCTATCTTATCAAATATGTTTTCATCTTGCAGTTCTTCTGCTTCATCCATTACCCACGTAGAAACGTTAGTTAAAGACTTTAGGTTAGCCGTTTGATCACCGCTTGATGTCTTGATACCTTTGAAGATTATCTTGCTACCAGATAGCTTATTTCGTATTTCATCTTTTGTTATATAAAATACGTGTTGTAGGTTTAGTGTTTCTATCTTATGTATAAACTCGGGTATAATAGAAATGTATGCAGATGATAATGTAAACCTAGTAAACAAGATTGTATGCCCAGCTTCAAAAGTGAGCAACAACAAAAGTAAGTTTATAGAATACGATTTACCAGAACCACGACCACCAGTTACAATATAATATCTTGCATCTGATGTTTGGATAGGGTTATACTTTGGGTCAACTTCTATCACTTAAATTTTATAATATCTTTAAAGTTAATATTGAAACCATCTGTAGATGTTATATCTACACTCTCTTTAGGCTTACCATATCTGTAACCAAAGTACAATGACATAGCACGGCTATCACCTTTTAAGATCTGTTTGCCAAGTGTTTTAATTACCTCATCATTATCAATAAGGTTATCTAACTTTTCAATTAGTTTAAGTTCGTCTGCTTTCTTTGGTCTACCAGCACCCTCTCTTGCACCACCGTTATTTTTTCTTTTATCCATTTGAAATAAATTTGTTTATTCAATTATATAACGTAATTACTCAACGTTTTTATTTAGCTTTAATTCTAGCAATTTTTCTCTTATAGCTTTTCTTTCTTTACCCTTTGGTAATTTGTCAAATAGTTGTTGTAGCTTTTGTATTAGTTTCTTTCTGTTCATAGTTTTTCTATTTCATTTATTACTTCTTGATAGTATTCTATGTTGTTAGATGGTTTTAGTATTTCGTTTTCTAGTATAAGACTTATATGTAGTTTAGCACATTTTTTTGCTTCTGTGCTTGTTGTTGTTTCTACATAAAATGCTTTTACTAATTGGTATGCTTTTTCTTTTGGTGTTTGCATAAATAGCCATTCTTTTTTTATCATATCTGTTTTTTAAATTCCACAATAACCAGTATCGCAATCATCAAAGTCTTCATCAAATAATTGGTTCTGTACCCCAAACCTTAATATGTCTTTGTATGTAGCTTCTGAATTAAATGTGTTCCCAGTATTTTCTTCTTGCTTAACAAACCAGTTGAAACTATCTTTATCTTTTTGTGCTATATGAGATAAAAATAATGGGTTTCTATTTACACAGCCAACACAATTATTTCTATATGCAAACCTTACTTTTTGTTTGTCCCAATAATTATAGATGGTATCTTTTTGCACATTGTCTTCTATCAATGGAAACTCTGCATATCTATATGGTACTTCTGCCCATTTATTATTTTTACCTTTTTTAGACTTACCTATTATTGTTTTAAAGTGTTCTAAACCATTTTCATCTGCACGTTCTAATATGTTAGCCATTCTGTTTTTTTCTGTTGGTCTTAACCCTATTCTCATTCTTACTGGCAGTTCTGTATTTTCTTTTAAGAAATTGAATATTGGTATTATCTTCATATCTGTTGTACAAAACCTTGCCATCTTATTAGGTAAGTAATTACTATGGTTTTTTATAACTTGTTCAAATGTATCACCACTTACCCAATTAACACCTTGCCCAGTATGTTGCTCTAAATCTAAAATGGTATATATTATATCATCCATCTCAACAGTACCAATAAATTCTTTTCCTATTTTATCTGATACAAGTTGCCTTGTCTTTTCATCTTTACCTTTCATCCAAAGGTTATTTTTATCTTCAACCCTTACCAAAGAAAATATATTTATATTAGCTGGGTAGTGCTTCATAAGATATGCAGATGTTTTACCACCAGAAATACTGTTTACGGTTATCATTTTTTTTTGTTTAAGTTGCACAGTTTATTATTTCGTACTCACTATTGTTTTGCTTCCATTCAAAAGACTTTAATACTAAAGCTGCTCTTTCATCATACATTGTTTTTTGTTCTTCTTCTAAATCTCTGTATTTTATTTCATTTGGTGTGTAACCATTTGAATATTGTTTATCGTAGTTGCTTAACTTTTCTATTGCTTTGAAATAATCTTTTTCTAGTGTTGCATACTTTTTTTGTATCACTTCTAGTTTAGATATTTGGCTGTACTCTATTTGTGATTTAACTATAAAGTTGCTTTCAAGTTTATCGTAGTAATCAAATCTATCTTTTTTGTACAATGGATACATTTTGTTTGCGTGTATTGCCGTTGCGTGATCAAATGATTTACCTTTTGATTTTATAAAGTCTGATATACTTACCCACCTCATATCAAGTTTGTTTCTTAATATATGACAAAGCAATGCTCGATGCTCAACGTATTCGGTTTGTCTTGTTTGTTTGTATATATCTATGCCAGTTAAAGTAATAAGTAATTCACTTACTTGTTCTGGTGTTTCTAATATTGTTGGTATTGTGTTGTAATTCATTTGCTTTGTAGTTTTTGTATGTATAAAGCTGCATCCATTAGTTCTTCTTTTAGGTGCTGCAAAAAATCATCTTTGTTATTGTCTTGTAGTGTTGTTTTGTATTTGTCTATTCCTACACAACTTCTTATATCAAATTCTCTTTTTAAATCTTCTACTATTTTATCTTTCATATTAAAATAATTCAGTTTGTTTTATATTTGATTTTCTTATTATTCCTAATGCTGTTTCTAATATTGTTTTACCAGCTTCATAGTCTACCAGGTTTCTTGCTATTTTTCCTTTATCTTGTTTTCCTTTATATTTTTTTATTAAAGAATTTATACAATGAAAATCAATAAATTGTTCAGACATTTTTTTAGTTATGTTTTTATTACAATTCATTTGTGGTGGTATTCTTTTGCTTAAACTATTAGGTAAATTAAAATTTGTCCAGTATAAATGCCTATCTCGTTTTTTTGCAGGTATTAATAAATCATAATAAGGTATAACATTTTCAACTACATACTTGCCATTAAAAAAATTATTTAAAAAAATAACTTCTTGGTAAAGCTTCATATCTGGATATTGTATTTTAAAATTATTTCTATTTTTAAAAGTGTAATTCATTCTACTATGTGTGGGACAAGGTGGTGATGACCATATAAAATCATATTCTTGGTAATGGTCTAATAAATATTGGTGTGCATCGGCAACTATAACTTTATCATTAGGAAACCTTTCTTGGTATAGTCTGGCTAATTCCGCATCTAATTCTACCGCAGTAACATCTACATCTGTAACTTCATCCCACTTGTATCTGTTTCCACCCAAACAAGCATATAGGTTTAATATTTTCATTCTGTTCTTAATTTTAAAAGGTGGTAGCACTCAACAAATTTTTGTCTAGCCTTCCCTTTGTATTCTAGTTTAAATAATTCATATAACTTTCTTGTGTATTGGTATTTTGTTGTGCAGTCTTTAAAATGTTTTTCTGCAAACTTCTTACCCTTACCTTTAAAGTAGTTTACATTGTCTGCGGTATCACCAACAATGCATTGCTCATAGAAATTGTACATTGCTTCTTCTTCAGATATATCTAGTATTACTTTATGCTTGTAGTGATAGTTGTACATTAAGCAAGGAAACTGTTTGTAGTCTTTGTCTATTGAAACAATCATTACCTCATCTCTACCAATATCATCGCTAATTTGCTTCCAGTACCTTGCAACCATATCATCTGTTTCTACACCGTAACCCCAAATACTATCGTAGTGGTCTTTTACAAATTGGTGCATCTCATCTAATAAAGGTGGCAGTTCTTGTTTCTTTCTGTTGGCTTTGTACTTTGGTGTGATTAGTTTTCTGAAGTTACCCTTTGAACCACTAAAGGTTAAAATTTTATCTATAGGGTATTTTTCTTCTAGGTGATTAACAATAGACATAAATTGCTCATCAAACTTTGCTCTACTATCTTCTATGTTTGTGTAGTATAGTTCATCATCTGGTGTTTCTCTTTTACGATAGCAACTTGCAAAAATTAAGCTATCTGCATCAATTAGTAAAATCATCTATTGTTATGTTAAGTTTTAAATAATTCTTTTTTCCTTGTTTTACTTGGTAGTTAATATGTACATCAGTAATCTCACTATCTTGTTCAGTATGATATTCTATTTGCTTTCTTAACTTTTCCCAAGCTGCTTTGTTTACTTCCATAATGTTATTTTTATGCAAAGTAACACTATTTTACTTTATAAACAAAACATTTAACAACTAATTTGGTTCTATATTTATATTTATTCTTACCGCTTGGTTTTCTTTAAGCAAATACACATCTTTTAAAAGTCTTTTCTTTGTCCACATTGTTGTATCTGGGCAGTACTTTTTTACTGGTGTTGGCATCTCTAAAGTGTTGAGGTAATACATAAAGTTTCCTTTAGGATCATTTACAAAGAATATCTTTACAACATCATCTAAAGCCATTAGAGCATCGTACTTGTCTTTTTCTAACATTTTATCTTCATAGTACTTGTTTCTAAATTTCATCTCTATAACGCAATCAACACCCTTTGGTGTTTTACCTTTTGCATCATACCTAGAATAACCATCACCACAATGTTCTAACTCCCACCCATCAAGGTTAAGCAAAAACACAACTGCCTTTTCCCACTCATTAATTTTTTTAATTCCCATTGTTCCAAATTATGTTAAGCTGCTTTATCCACAACTTTATTTTCTTTGGATTGCAAGTGCAAGGTTTGTGATATTTATGATTGTAGTACTTTGCGTGTAACTGGCATATAAGTTCAAACTCATTAGGTTGTAAAGTGTTCTTTGGTTCTGACCTAAAGTCACTCCAGCTTTCAAAATCTTCTTTAGTAAATTTTACCATCTTTCAATTTTTATTTCGTTTAACTTTTTTCTTCTGTTGTTACAATTACATTTAGTACCTCTTAACTTGTGGTATTTATCTACCAGGTATTTAATACCAGTATACTTTGTGATGTAATAAATAATGTTTCCTATTTTCATAATAGTTTTTTTAGTTTGCTTTTTACTTTGTTGTATGTGTTGTAAAGTGAATAGTAATGTATTAAACTTTTCCTAGAAAATTCTGCAATGCTTTCACCATCATTTATTATTTCAAACACCTTTCTATCATACCAGAACATCTTTGATAGTTCTTCTTGTATTTTATCATATGGTTCCTGGTAGTTTACATCTGATGTGGTTAAGTGTATGTCATCCATAGAAACCATAGTAATGTTTTTACCTTTTCTTTTTAAATCGTAAAACAATGTTCTTAAAGTCTTAAAAATATAGTAGTAGTTTATTTCTTCTTCATTGTACATTATATCCAAACCTTTTTCAAGTTTCAGTTGTATCTTATAATACATTTCTTGTACAATATCTTCAGCAGTTTCTTGTTTACAACCAAAGGATAAAACTATTTCTACCCACTCTTTATGCTTTTTAGCAACTAATATCATTGTTTTTTTTACCATATCATTTTAACGGATCATATAAATCATTTACTATTGTTGGCAATCCTTTTTCGTTTACTTCAAAGCTAAATGTTTCAAAAGAGTACCCTCTACTTCTACCACACTTAACCGTTGTCCAATCTTTGTTTACTGTGTTTGCTTCCAAAATCACGACAGTTTCCGCCTTCTTTTCAAGTGCAGAACCTAAATGCCCAGTACCAAGTTTAGCACTACCAAAGTTTTGATGTATCACACAAATGATATGTGCGTTTTGTTGTTGGCTTATTCTCATTAATGCACTTACTAATTCATTACTTTTTTCTATGTTGTTTACATCTGCACACAAATCAGCCACACCATCTATAATTAAAAGTGATGGTTCTTTTATATGTTCCTTTAAATAGTATTCAATAAACTCTAAACGTTCCTTAAAAGCTACTGTACGTAATGCAAACGTATGGTATTTATCTTTAGGTATGTTGCTATCCATATCTAATGGTCTTTTAAACACTTTAGATGCGTGCCAGCTTCCTTGTTCTGTATCTATATAAATTAAATCACCATTACCTCTATGTCCTTTTATTTGTCCACCGTAAATATTTGAACCACTTAAATAAGCACTTGCAAGTAAAGAGCAAAAAAAACTTTTACGGGTCTTTGGTGGTGCAGTAATTACTGAAAGATTGCCAAAAGTACCTAAAGCTATTGGTATAAGTAAATCACCTTTATCTGATTGTAAAACCTTTTCACCATAGCTTAAACATACTGGTGGATAATCTATTTTTTCGTCAATGTCTATCTTGCAAGTATCTGCAATAAACTCCATCAACATATTCTGTTCTGTTTCTTTTTCTGTCATTTGTTAAATATATAAAAAAAAGGTGCAAGTTAAAAACTCACACCTTTTAAAGTTAGGCTAATTAAAATGGTAAGTCATCACTTGCTGGTTCTGCCACTGCTTGTGGTTGATCATCTCTTTCAGCAACCGTTACACCATCTGGTGATGACATCCATACCACCTTACCGTTTCCAAGATAGTTTTTAGCAACCTTTGCTTCTCTTTCTTCTTTGGTTTGGCTATCCATAAAAGCTACGTTGTTTCCATACCTAGTTTCATCTTGTATTGCTATTGTGAAATTGTAGTACACCGCGCCGTCACGACCCTTAATAAATTTTTCTTTTGGTAGTTTATCTACTCTAATACTTCCGTTGATAATTGCACTCATAATATATAGTTTAAATTTGGTATTGTCATTACACGCAATACCTCGTGTTTTATTTTGTTTTAAAATTAAGAAAATCCATTAAATCTTTTTCCTTTATTTCCTCGTTATTTAAAAAACACTTACCATCTTCAAAATTATTTTTTTCAAAGGTAATTAAATTTGTTCCATAAAATTTCCAATCTTTTGAAATGCCTTTTTTAATCCATTTATCCAATAATCCAAGCATATACCTTTGGTCTGGTTTTACTTCTGCATTATGGCTTTTTAATTCTACAAGCATAATTTTTTTATTTGTTTTGTGCCATAGAACAAAATCCAAATCATAACACCTATACCCAGTATGTGCATCATCTAAATTATTTCTAATCCATTGACTAAAGTATAAGTCATTTTTTCTATTAAATGTATTTTCCTTTTTAGTCACTATATTAATGCTTTAGCAATATTAAATGTTTTCTCATCTATTTCCGCACCAATTACATTTCTACCTTTTGCTTTTGCCACAATCATTGTTGTTCCACTTCCAGCAAATGGTTCTAATATTGTATCACCTTTTTTAGTAAACATTTCTATTAAATAAGCAACACCACTTTTACTTTGTTGCCAGTCGTGACCATTCTTTTCTCTTTGTTCTGAAATAAAATAATCTTGAAATGTATTTTCTATTTTCTTTTTTCCGTTTTGAAATATTAAAACTGGTTTCCATCTGCACATTAAATTTATACCATTAACAATTTGTGTTTGACCTTCGTGATAAACCGCAAATGTCCAGTAGTAATCTAAATTCTCACACATTCTTTTCATTACTTCTGGGAGATACATTTGACCAGAATAAGCAACACAATATCCATTTGGTTTTAATACTCTTTTTGCAAACCTTGATAGTTTGCTCCAAACCTCAATAAACTCTTTTGGATATGGTGGATCTGTTATAATGCAATCAATACTACCATCTGGTATGTCTTTAAAAACTTCTTCAAAATCACCTAATCTAAAATCAATTTCAATCTTTTTGTTTTTTCCGATTTCTGCTAGTCTATCTCTTTCGTTTTCTTTTTCAGCTTTCTTTTCTTCTTTTTTAATTTCTTTATAAGCAGCATTAATACTTACTTCACCAGTTCTTAATTTTGCTTTTACTTCTTCTGGTGCTTTCTCCTGTATCTTTTTTACTTTAGCAATAGTATCGTGTGAAACTGATGCAACCTTTGATAGTTCTTTTCTTGTTTCTATAGGTTTACTTTCCGCAGATATCTGCTTAATGTCGTTTCTTTTACCTTGATTTTCCTTTGCTTTTTTACTAAAAACATCTTCAAGTTCTAATGCTAAAACACTTCTTTGGTAGTTGCTTAAATTTCTTCTACCAAATTGGTTTAGTATCATCCATTCCTTAACCGCTTCTTCATTATCAAAATGTTTGCTTTCGGTTTCAAAATCTAAATCCCACCTGGTGGCTATTTCATAACGGTTATGTCCATCTATAATAAAACCATTCCAAGTAAGTATTTTTTCTCTTATACCCTCACTCATACAATTATTTTCTAATTGCTTAAATTCTTCTTTTGTTAAAGGTGGTATTAAATCTTTAAATTCTTGTTTTATTTCTATCATATTATTTTCTTTTAAAATCATCACTTTCATCTTCACCAAATACACCTAACTCGTAGAAACCAGTTAGTTTTAAAACTGATCTTGATAAAGCACGTTTTTCTGCCATTTCCATAACGTACCAACTGTTGCAATTACCATCTTTATAGTTAGCACCTTTTAATGCACTACCAAATGTTTCAATTTGTACTTCTTCTTTTTTTGCATATGCTTTTACAACTGCAAAGTTAGGTTCACATTTTACAACCTCATAATTGATTGCAATGTTTTCTTTTGCGGCAATCTTTTCAATACCTTGTCGTGTGATTATAACATAGTGTTGATGTTTGTATACATCGGTTTTTTCAAGTTCATACTTTTTGTACAAATCTAATAATTTTTCTCTATCCATTTTGTTTAAATATTTGTGATACTTCTATTTGTGCTTTTAATTCTTCTATTCTATTACATAAGGCTTCTATCCTATATGTATACTCATCAAATTTAGTCTGTGCAGTTTCTTGTGAAAAGTTAGTTTGCATTACTGAATATTTATTAAGGTTGATTTTGCATCATCTAATCTTTTATTGATAGATAGTTGTGTAATGTGATCTTTGTTTAGCTTTGCTTTAACTAACTCTATTTCAAGATGTAATATTTCATCTTTTAAATCGTGTTTTTGTGTTCTCATTCTGTTAAGTTTAAATTAATAATAAACAAATATAAACAAAATATTTAATAACAAAACTATAAAAGCAAAAAAAAGGCTTGACATATAGCCAAACCCCTTTCCCTTAACAAAACAGAATAGTTAAAGATAGTCTTTTATAAACTATCTACCAAGTCTTTATAGTGTTTTATCATATCTTGTAGTTCATCATTAGAATACTTTACAGTTTCTTTTGATTTTATATATAATTCTTCAGCAGTACCATCACCATACTTTTCATCCAGGTACTTTGAAAATAAATACTGTTCACCAGCTTTGAACATATTACAACCCACGCATTGCACCGCAACATTTTTTTCTAACCATCTTGTTGCATAGTGTTTTCTTGATTGAAAGTGACCACATTGCATACCTTTTTTATAGTGTGATACCTTACCACAAGTAAAGCAAGTAACATCACCATTGTGATCTGCATCCTTTAACCTTATGTACTGGCTAAATATAGCATCTAGTTTTTTTACTATTTTGCTTCTGCTTGGTTTAGATGGCATTATCTATAACTTCTAAAATATGTCTTAACTCACTTCTTTCAAACTCACCTAGTGATTTATCATCTACAATTAATAGGTAATAATCTTTTCTTACTTGAATACATTTTGTGTTTTCCATCTTTTATTTGTTTAAGTCTGATTTTTTGAATAACTTTACACTTTTTTATTACTTCAAATATATAAAATAAATAATTAGAAATATATATATAAATATAAATCTAAAAATATATATTAAAAAAAATATAGAAATACTTAAAAATAAAAGATAATGATTTTGGTATAGTATTCTATTTCTTGGAGATATACTGGTATTTTTCAATTCCTCTTGATCCATAGTAGCTTATAAAAACTGTAATAAGTAAAGATTTAAGTAAATCTATCCATTCAGAACCTACACCAAATTCTAAATTTAAACTATCCATTAGTATAAGTAACCAAGTTGATACAGTTAAGAATATTAACATCATTGGTCTTACATTCTTTGAGAGCCAACTATCACTAGACATATCGCTTGACCATCTTTTAGAAACCTCTTGTATTTCTATAATATCTAATTCAAGCAGTTTTAAGGCTTCTTCTTTATCTTTAGGTGTGATAGCATCATCTTTGCTTATAAGACCACCTACTAGCTTTAAAATACCAGCATCTGGTATAATATCACTAACACCTTTAAGAATGTTTGGTGCAGCTTTAGATAAAAACTTACCTACTCTTGTATCTTTAAACTTTTTTTTACTTTTTTCCATTGTTCTTATTCATTAAGTACCACTTGTGCGAGGTATACCCAATAGTTAAAAGTAAAAGTGTAATCTTTAAAAATACATCAACGTTTGACATTGAAAAAATAAATGTTCCTAGATTAATTAAAAGTGTTTTGTAGTCTGTTACCATATTAATAAGTGTAATAAACACCTCTTTTTTTAGTTACTAATACTTGTTGTCTGTTGTTGTCTTTGTTGTAAGAAACGTGCAACCATTTAGGTTCTGCACCAAATTCCCATATAAGCTGGTCAAACTCTAAATTGTCTTTTATCCAATGAAACATCTCAAGGTTAGATTTACAATTTTCTTTACCACAAGCCATACTTGTAATATCCATTGCTTCACCTTTCATATGAGATGACGTTTTAGAGCCTTTTAAGGCAGTATTAAGTTCTAAAGACCTAAACATACTATTTACTTTAATTGGTGCATCTACCCACTCTCTTAATGGTTCAAACACTTCTTCAGCTAATAGTTTCATATTCTCAACTTGTTCTTCATTTGGTTTATTCTTTATACCTTTTTGTTTAGCATAATTAGAACCAACTGCTTCTTTGTAAGAAATGTGTTTACTTATTCTTTTCATCTGTGATTAATTTAAAAGTTCCATCTTCAAGATTTACTTCTATGTTACCATACTTTGCTTCAAGTTCTTTCTTGTTCTTTTCTTGCTTCATAGAAAGTTCTGCAAACATATGAGATAGTGTATGTGACTGTGTAGCCAATAAACCTAAATCGTGTAAGATTGCTTGTTTCTTCTGTTCTTGCTCTTTAAATTCTTTTAACTCACTTTTTGATAATTTTCCCATTGTATTTGTTTTTTGGTTAAGTATCAAATATACTAATTATTTAGGTACTTCTGCGTTTCTTGGGTAACCGTAAAAGCTATGTGCTGCCTCAACTGGATATACCATAAAACCTCCAAAGTCTAAATCTAAACTGCTCATTACGTCTATGGCATAACCATCATAATAAACCGCTGGAGTAATTATATTGCCCTCATCATCATAAGTAGCTGGTATCTTTACAACCTTACCGATATAAACAACCGCTGCCGTATCTTTTGCAAATACTATTTCGTTATCTGTTTCAACTAAAACACCAATACTTAAAAGGTAGTCTTTGCCCTCTTGCTCT
>Ga0209601_1000590_pt1 | contig 28420 bp, 25 predicted proteins | sample COGITO_mtgs_1104_4_FD_184796 | JGI IMG/M metagenome (GOLD analysis project Ga0209601, IMG submission 184796) | Pelagic marine microbial communities from North Sea - COGITO_mtgs_110426 (SPAdes) (version 2) | ecosystem: Environmental > Aquatic > Marine > Epipelagic ...
AGGTAAATTTGGAGATAATCTTACTCCTATAGATGCAGTAAACTTTGGTTGTGCATATGGACAATGGATTATAAATAGAAACCCTGACAAAAAACCAACAGTAGTTATTGGTAGAGATGCAAGAATATCTGGGCAAATGATTCAAAACTTTGTTCAAAACTCGCTAATATCATTAGGGATTAATGTAATTGATTTAGACTTGTCAACAACTCCTACAGTTGAACTAATGGTAAAGGAACACGATGCTGAAGGAGGAATAATTATTACTGCAAGTCATAATCCAACAGAATGGAATGCATTAAAATTATTGGATGAAAATGGAGAGTTTTTAAATTCTGATGAAGGAGAAAAAATTATTAAAATTTCAGAATCAAAAAATTTTATTTTTTCAAATGTTCATGAATTGGGTAAGGTTATTAAATCTTATGATTCTATGAAAAAACATATTGACTCTGTCTTGGATTTGAGTTTAGTTGATGTAGAAAAAATTAAAGCAAAAAAAATAAAAGTAGTAGTAGATGCTGTAAATTCTACAGGGGGAATAATTGTTCCTGATTTTTTAAAAGAATTAAACATCGAAGTAATTAAACTTTATTGTGAACCCAATGGAGATTTTCCCCATAATCCGGAACCTTTAAAAAAAAATCTGACAGAATTATCTAAAATGGTTGTTGAATGTAATGCTGATTTGGGTATCGCTGTAGATCCTGATGTTGACAGGTTAGTATTTGTATGTGAAGATGGTGAATTATTTGGAGAAGAAAACACACTTGTTGCTTGTGCAGACTATGTACTTTCCAAAACACCTGGTTCAACTGTATCTAATTTATCTTCCTCAAGAGCCTTAAATGACATTTCTAATAAACACAATCAATCTCATTTTTATAGTGCGGTTGGTGAAGTAAATGTTGTAGATAAAATGAAAGAATGTAATGCTATAATTGGAGGAGAAGGTAATGGAGGAGTAATTTATCCTGAAAGCCATTATGGTAGAGATTCCATAGTTGGAATTGGATTGTTTTTATCTTTATATGTCGAGCGTGGGTTAGTTGCTAGTAAGTTACTTGAAACATATCCTAAATACTTTATGATTAAAGAAAAGATAAATCTTTCTGCATCATTAAATGTTGATAATATTTTAAATCAAATCGCTGAGAAATATAAAAATGAAAAAATTGATTTAGTTGATGGTGTAAGAATTGATTTTAAAGACAGTTGGGTACAATTAAGAAAATCAAATACAGAACCTATAATTAGAATTTACAGTGAAGCTAAGAGTGTAGAAAATGCCTTAGAGCTAATAAAAGAAATTGAAATTTTAATTAAGAATATAATTAGTTAATCTTTTGGCGCTTTATCCATGTGTTTGAACCTATTATGTGTCCAATAATAATATTCAGGTATTTCTCTTATCTGCTTTTCAAGCATTTTTAAGTATATATCAGTAATCTGATAATCTTCATAATCTTTGGGAAACTCAGAAATTAGTTCAACTACTACCTTATAATGACCTCTTTTAACTTTTACAACTTTACCAAAAACAACTGGAATATCATGTTGTTTAGCTATTCTTTCTGAACCCGTGAAAACAGGAACCTTAATTCCTAAAAACTTCTTCCAGTAGGTTACAGATCTTATTTGAGCTGATTGATCAGCTGCCATCCCATATAAAAATAATTTATTTTCTTTAAGTTGTTTTTTTATATATGATCCGGCTTCATATCTAGAAATTAATTTTGAGCCGTGTCTTAACCTAAATTTCTTAATTAGTACTTCTAAACTTTTATTAGATAGGGGAGTGTAAACAGCAAAGGGAAGCTGAGGAACATGATAATTAATGGACAAAAACCATTCAAAACCTCCGTAATGAGATGTCATAAACATTACACTTTTATTCTTTTTCTCGAGTTCATAAAAAATTTCAGGATTTTCTATGTAAAATCTTTTTTTCATTTCCTTTGGTGATATAGAATAAAATTTTAGCATTTCAAAAAACACGTCCGTAAAATGTCTATAAAATTCTTTTTCAATTCTAATTAAATCTTTTTTTGATTTTGCAACTTTTGATAGTTCAAGATTTTTTCTAACAATCTTTTTTCTAAAACCTATTATGTAATAAGAAAGCAAAAAAACTATATCAGAAATAAAATATAATAACCAGAAAGGCAAATAAGAAATAAATAAAAGTATTGGGTAAATAAATAACCTTGTTATTAAATTCATTAATGCAAATCTATTATAATTAAATTATTATAAAAATTTAACTCAAAACACGATCTGGATTTTTTTTTACATACTTTTGAAATATGCTTTTTATAATTATTGTCATTACTTGCATATTTTCTATAAAAGGTTTCAAAGATTTAACTTTTTTCAACAAATATAAATTTCAAATTCAGTCAATTAACAGGGGACAGAAGTACAGAATGTGGTCTTCGGCATTATTACATGCTGATTACAGTCACTTATTTTTTAATTTGTTTACTCTATGGGTTTTTTCAGGAGCAATTTTAATGAAACTTGGAGAGTTCTATTACATAATAATCTACTTTTTGAGCCTTTATTTTGGTAATTTATTTACATTAAAACAGCATAAAAACCAAGTTTTATATTCTGCTGTTGGAGCAAGTGGAGCAGTTACAGGAATTGTTTATTCTTCCATATTGTTATTTCCAGAAATGAAACTGGCTTTAATATTTTTTCCTATACCATTACCATCTTATGTTTTTGGATTATGTTATATTCTTTATTCAATCTATGGTATGAAAAAAAATACAGGAAACATAGGGCACTCAGCACACTTAGGTGGTGCTGTAGCAGGAATGATTATTACAATATTGATTCAACCCTCCATAATAATAGATCAGACATGGTTAGTATTATTATTACTAATGCCTTTTTTAATACTTTATTATGACAAAAAAAACAGTTTATTTAGATAATTGCATAGCAATCATTGCATCCAAATCAGCTCCCTTCACATCAACACCAATTATATTTTTAGATTCATCTAAAACAAATGTTGTAGGCATTTGAGTAACCTTATACAGTTTAGCAATAGGTTCTCCCCAAAATTTTAAATTTGAAACATGAACCCAATCCTTAATATTATCATTTTCGATTGCATTAATCCATGATTCCATATCTCTATCAAGAGAAACTCCTACAATTTGAAACTCATTGTCAGAATACTTAGATTTTAAATCAACCAAACTAGGGTTTTCAACTCTACAAGGAGCACACCAAGAAGCCCAAAAATCTAATAATATCACTTTAGACTTAACATCACTTAGAGATACAGGTTCAGCAAACAAACCTGGACCTGTAAAGTCAGGAGCTAAACTACCAATAGAAGGAGTTTCATTATCTTTTTTCATCTCTTCTATTTTATTTTTTATTTCTATAGAAGATTTTGTGCTTTTTATTATATCGGTAAATCGGGAAAAATAGGATTCAATTATTTCAAGATCAATCTCTTTGTTCATAAGCATTCTTTGGAGGATAAGAGATGATAAGTAAGAATCATTATTTTCTACAATAAAACTTTCCTCATATTTTCTTAGCTTATCTTTCAAAGACTCAAATTGACTGTTAAGATCACTTAAAAGAAGAGTGTCTCTGGCAAAATTAGCATTTCTCATTTCAGATTGAACCTTGTTTAATTCAATATAAAAATCTTTGGTTTTTAGCTTGTATGTACTAAAGTCATCATTTGATTTAGTTCCCAACACTCTTGAAGTTCTTAAACTGTCTTTATAAACTTTAACATTAATTGTTCCTGGTTCAATAACTACAGGAAGATTTTCTCTTTGCTTGTCGAAAACTACGTAATGCATTTCTGGGATAGAAATTGAATCTGTGAATGAAAACTTACCTTCAAAAACTTTAGTTGAATCAACAACAACGGGCAAATTACTTTCACCAAGTTTTACCAAAAAAACATTTAAATCTTCATCATGATTTGTTTCAGCATTTATAGTAAAGGTATTGTTTGAACATCCATAAAAGATAAATAGAGTTAATAATAAATAAATATATTTTTTCATTGGAGTTTGAATAAAATTTAACTTTGGCAAATATAATATTTATATATTATAGATATCAATGAAAGGTAAAAGTAAAATTGTTAATGAACTTAAGTTAATTACAGGTGATAAACATGTAATAACTAGCAAATGGGGAAAAGAACCGTTTAGTAAAGGTTGGAGATATGGAGAGGGAGAAACATTAGCTGTTGTTAAGCCAGGTACACTATTAGAAATTTGGAAAATTTTACAGAAATGTGTTGAATATGACGTTATTGTAATAATGCAAGCTGCGAATACTGGTTTAACTGGAGGTTCAACTCCTTTTGGAAAGGGTTACGATAGGTCAATTATTGTTGTAAATACACTAAGGATAAAGTCCATTCAAATTATTGACAATGGAAATCAAGTCATAGCTCTTCCTGGAAGCAGTTTATATGACTTAGAAAACATACTTAAACCCTTAGAAAAAGAACCACATTCTGTTATAGGTTCAACGTCAATTGGGGCATCAATTGTAGGAGGTGTGTGTAATAATTCTGGTGGATCTTTAGTTCATAGAGGTCCTGCATATACAGAATTTGCGTTATACGCAAAAGTCAATAAAAATGGCAATTTAGAATTAGTAAATGAGTTAGACATAAAATTAGGATCTAAACCAGAGGAAATCTTAATTAATTTAGAGAATAAAAATTATAGTAATTCAGATATTTTAAAATCTAAAAAGTTAGGCTCAGATAATAAATATTCAGAAATAGTTAGAGGAATAGATGAAAAGACTGCAGCACGTTTTAATGCAGATAAAAGGTTATTACATACTGCTTCTGGAAGTGCAGGGAAAATCGCTGTATTTGCATTACGACTAGATACTTATAAGGCTCCAAAAAAAAGTAAAGTATTTTATATTGGATCTAACAATCAAGATGATTTTTGGAAAATAAGAAGAGATATTCTTAGTAATTTTAAAGAACTTCCTAGACTTGGTGACTATATGCATAGAGATTGCTACGATGCAGCAAAAAAATACAGTAAGGATACATTTGTAGTAATTGAAAAGCTAGGAACTAACTTTTTACCGTCACTTTTTGAATTCAAAAGAATAGTGGATATTATAGCGGAGAAAGTCAAATTTCTTCCAGAAAAATTCTCTGATAAATTAATGCAATTCTTAAGTAATTTTTGGCCAAATCATTTGCCTAAAAAAATGGAGGTATTTAGAGATCAATTTGAACATCATTGGATAATTGAAATGACCAACGATGGTATAAACGAAGCTGAGACTTATTTTAAAGATTTTTTTAAAGACAAAGAAGGTGACTTCTTTATATGTAATTCTTTTGAAGGAAAAAAAGCAATGCTTCACAGATACGTTTCAGCTAGTGCAATTGGAAGATATCAAGCTTTAAATAAAAAAAATATTGGAGAAATGATGTCTTTAGACATTGCATTTCCAAGAAATGAAAAAAATTGGCTCGAAAATCTTCCAAAAGAAATCAACGACAAGCTTGAATTAAAATTTTACTACGGTCATTTATTTTGTCATGTATTTCACCATAATTATATACTAAAAAAAGGAGTCGATGCTAAAATATTAAAAGAAGAATTGTTAGAAATATACGATAGAAGAGGAGCACAATATCCTGCTGAACATAATGTAGGTCATGAATATAAAGCAATGCCAGTTCTTACTGAATTTTATAAAAATTTAGATCCAACTAATTTTTTCAACCCTGGAATTGGGCAAACTAGTAAACTTAAAAATTGGAAATAACCTTTTGTAAGCTAGTCTTTTTTATGAAAAATTTTAAACCTATTTTTGTTTAAAATTTAATAATGGCTGGAAATACATTTGGTAACATATTCAAACTAACGACATTTGGAGAATCACATGGACCAGCACTTGGTGGTGTAATAGATGGATGTCCGCCAGGAATTGAGCTTGATTTAGATTTTATTGTGAGTGAAATGCAAAGAAGAAAGCCTGGCCAGTCTTCAATCGTTACCCAAAGAAAAGAAGATGATTCTGTTCAGTTTTACAGCGGTATATTTGAAGGTAAAACAACAGGTACACCAATCGGATTTTTAATACATAATAAAGATCAAAAATCTAAAGATTATTCTCATATAAAAGAAACTTACAGACCCTCACATGCTGATTTTGTATACGATAAAAAATATGGTCATAGAGATTATAGAGGGGGAGGAAGAAGTTCAGCTAGAGAAACAGCAAGTAGAGTAGTGGCAGGAGCAATTGCTAAACAAATACTGGAGGGGATTAAAATAACTGCTCACGTATCTTCTGTAGGAGACATTAAGGTTGATTCTCACTATTCAAAATTGGATTTTTCAACTATTGAAAATAATCCCGTTAGATGTGCAGATCCAAAAACTGCTGTTGAAATGGAAAATTTTATAAAACAAATTAGAAAAGAAGGTGATACAGTAGGTGGAGAGGTTAGTTGTGTAATTGAAAACTGTCCAATAGGTCTAGGAGAACCGGTATTTGATAAACTACACGCTGAATTAGGAAAAGCTATGTTATCAATTAATGCAGTTAAAGGATTTGAATACGGTAGTGGATTTAGTGGCTCAAAATTAAAAGGAAGTCAACATAATGATTCCTTTAATTCTGGCGGAAAAACAGAAACTAACAATTCTGGTGGAATTCAAGGTGGAATAAGTAATGGAATGGATATTTATTTTAATGTTGCATTTAAACCTGTTGCAACTATTATGAAATCTCAAAAAACAATAGATTCCAATAATAACGAAGTAGAGATGAAAGGGAAAGGAAGACACGACCCCTGTGTAGTCCCAAGAGCTGTACCTATAGTAGAAGCTATGGCAGCTTTAGTAATAGTCGACTATTTACTTATTAACAATTTGTATAAATAATACAAAACGAACTATTTATTTTATAATAGGTTAAAAACGAACTATTTTTTTAGTTAAATTGTATCAAATTCAATTTGATATGAAAAAAATTCTGTTCTTATTCTTATTCTCATTATTCTCTATAAATATTTATTCTCAAAATAATTTTAAAGTCATAGTTGAAGGACTTAAGGTCGGAGATTCAGCAACTATTATTTTACAAAAAGGTGCAGAAAATTTATTAAAAAAATATGCAAAAAAAATTGATGATAGCTCTGTTGAACTAAATTTCAATATTGGTAATGGAAAATGGGCTTTAAAAACAGACGCAACCGGATATACTTTTCCGACTTCAAAAACAATTACATCTCCAAACGATGTGACTGCTACAATAACTTTAACTGAAATTGTAAATTCAAATTATTCATATACTTGGCAAGATGATGACAGTGCCTCAGGACATGCTACACAATCATATTCCAATGAACCTACTTCGATAGTAGTAAAAGATAAAACAGTAAAAGTTCCTCATGACTATGCAGCAATCAAACTTAGAAATGATTTTGGTGTTGTATTATCAAATGATGTTGAGGTTTGGTCAATTGAAGATAGTTACAGGCTTTATAAAATGTTTTCATCTTTACCTTATACTCCAAATGGAGAAAATAGTAAAGTAAATTTTAATACTGGAGAAGGAGTTAAAGGAATATTTTATTTAACTAATGATGAACAGTACAGAGACTTAACTTTAGATAAATCCAATGGATTAGTTAATGCTACAGTTAGTCAAAGTGCTTTTACATATGCAAGCCCACTTTTGGTAACTATAGATGGGATTAAAGGAAAGTTTTATTCTAAAAGATTATATCATGTGGTAGTAAATTATGTTACAGAATTTGCATCTAATGATGAAATGGTTGATTGGATTGCTAGGGAATCATTTGGGTTTACATTTATGAAGCCAAACCAGGAAACTGAAGATTTAATGAGTGAAGATTCTTCTAATTTTCAAGAATTTTTTGATGATGAAAAATTAGAAATATTAGCCATGTTTGAAGAATTACCTGAGGGATTTCATAAACAAGAAGGGTTAAAATATATGGTTAGAAGAATAAATGGCCAAGATCATCCTAAATACAAAACCGCTCCTGCTATAGCATGGGCACATTTAAACACTATTGAGTGGATGGAAAAAGCTTTTAATACTGGAAACATTGCTTATTTACATCGGTTAATTCTTCATGAAAAAGCACATTTCCTTTGGGCATATACATTTGATGACCAAACAAAAGACGATTGGGCGACTTTAGGGGAATGGTTTGAAGATCCAACTTCTGCATCTGGTTGGTCAACATCTAACACAACAGAGTTTGTCTCGCCTTACGCCCATTTAAAGAATCCTAACGAGGATATGGCAGAATCAATAGCATACTACTTAACAAATCCAGATGCTCTTTTGAGTGTTTCCGTTAAGAAATATGAATTTGTCAGAGATAGAATTATGCACGGAACAAGATATGTGGCAATGATTAGAGAGGATTTAACATTTACAGTTTACAATTTATTTCCAGATTATACATTTCCTGGAAAAGTAACAAAACTAGAAATAGAATCTGTTGGTGAACCTGAAGAAGATAAAGTAGTTACAGTAACAGCAACACTAGATTCTACTGATCCATCAATAGATGGTGCTTCAGAAATTTATATGCGTTGGGTGTCATCAATTGGAACAATAGTTGACATTGGTTTGTCTCCAGTGAATGGAACTATTGACTCCGTATTAACAGGATCAGCAACTTTTAGCAAATTATCGAAAAGCGGTTATTGGACTTTAGCCTTCTTTAATGTATTTGATCAAGTTGGGAATAAAAGATTAGAAAATACTTCAACTCTAGGAGCTAAACTATTTATAAATAATCCACTTGAAGATATTGTTGGTGCTCAATGGAATTATGATTTAAAAATGGAACTTCAAGAAGGCAAATTTAATGATCAAACTTATACTGGTTCTACAACACAAGACGATCAAGGAAGAGAAATGAAAGTTATAAAACTTTCTGGTAGTGTTTATGAAAACAGGAAATTAGAACGAGCAGGATTTAGAATAATAAATCCAACACTTGACGATAATAATGGTCAAGTTTATGAAAGACAAGCTTGGACTTACCCAGTTATTGATGAGTCGAGAGGAATGGCAAACGAATATGAATCAAACAAATATTTAGAAACATATTTGCCAATTCCAGATTATTATCCTTCAGGTTACTACTCTATTACAATGATGAATTTCTTTGATAAGGCTGGAAATCTTACGGATACTTACTTTGTTAAAGACACTTCTGATTATCACATAGCCAGTTATGATAAACTAAAACAATTTAAAGATGTTAGAGACAGTATTTATGTTCAAACACCCTACCCAGATTATATAGCGCCTGAGATAGACGTAAACAATATCACAATAATTGCTGAACCAACAAATCCCGAAGCTCCTAATGGTGAGACCAGAGTAGATATTTCTGTAATAGCAAGAGATCTGTCTGATCATGAAGGTCAAGAAGCAGGTATCGCATCTGTTAGTTTACAATTAAGAGATCCTCAAGGAAAAGAATTTGGTTATCAAACTGGAAACGGAACCATGAATACTCCGGAATTGGATAAGACAAGAAATAAATACGATTCAGAAAATGCCAGTGAATGGAAGTTGTTTGATTTTAATCTTCTTTTGCCTCAAGGTTCTGCACCTGGTAAGTGGGGTATTTCTGATATAAATGTTATGGATAAGGCTGGTAATTTTAGGTCCTATAATTTTGTTGAATATGTAAGATTTGACATAATTGAGTCTGATATTACTTTAACAAATCCACTAGAAGTTGAAATTGTTGAAAAGGCAGTTAATGCAAGTAATGTAGATAATATTACAGCTAAAATGAGTTGTAGTCCGTGTAAAGACTTAAATTATGTTTACACAATATACAGTAGGCTTGGTGGTGGAAATGTAGTTAGAGGGACTGGAGTATTTAGCTCAGATACGATTGTTGTAAATAATATAAAAACAACTGGTGTATTAGATGGTTTAATTAATCTTACCGTTCAAGTTACAGATACTGAAGATCAGTTAATTGCAACAAAATCAGCAGAATACACAAAAGATGTTGTTTATCCAAAATCATACTATTCAAAATCTAATTTGGAAAATGACGGAACTAGTAGTTTAGATGAATTTATTGTTGATATTGTAGTAGAACAAGATGATGTTGGTGGTACATATTCTTATGATATCACAAATGATTCTGGAAAAACAGGTGTTTCAATTGATAATTCTAATTTCATCAAAAGATCTATATCGTCAAATTCAAATAATGATGTAAACTATTCTGGTTCTTTAGATTCAATTTCAAACAAACTAACAAACTTGGATTTTTCTAGTCTAAATGATGGGTATATTAAAACTAATTTAACTATTACTGATCAAGTAGGAAATCAAGGAAATCCAGAAATATTATATTATTTTTTAAACAATAATGAGTTAAAATTAATTGGTTCTGAAATCAAAGACAGCGATGAAGATAAAATAGGAGACGAAATCGATAATTGTCCACAAGTTTCTAACACTGACCAAGCTGATAAAAATGAAAATGGAATCGGTGATGTGTGTGAAGCGCCCCCAGTTACTGTTGCTAATACTTTAACTGTTAACGAGGATGCTGTTTTAACAAGCACAGATGTTATAGCTAATGATACAGATGCGGATGACGATACATTAAGACTTACAGCTGTTTCAACAGACGGTTCGGGAACAGTAGCAGTGAATGCTGATGGAGTATCAGTGGATTATACGCCAGTAGCTGACTTTAACGGAACAGAGATTATAACTTACACTGTGTCTGATGGCGCTCTTACAGCTAAAGGAACATTTACAATTACAGTTACTGCAGTGAATGATGCTCCAGTGGCAGTTGCAGATGCTTTAACTGTTGAAGAAGATGCTACCATAACTAATACAGATGTTATAGTTAACGATACAGATGTTGAAGGTGATACTTTGACACTTACAGCTGTTTCAACAGACGGTTCGGGAACAGTAGCAGTGAATGCTGATGGAGTATCAGTGGATTACACTCCAGTTGCTAACTTTAACGGAACAGAAACTATTACTTATACAGTTACTGATGGAACAGACACAAGTACAGGAACATTTACAATTACGATAACTGCTGTTAACGATGCGCCAGTTGCAATTGAAGATACGCTAGAAGTCATTGAAGATGCTAACTTAACTAGTATTGATGTAATAGCTAACGATACTGATATTGAGGATGATACATTAACACTTACAGCTGTTTTTACAGACGGTTCAGGAACCTTAGCGATTAACGCGGACGGTCTTTCAATAGATTACACGCCCGCTGCTAACTTTAATGGTACTGAACTGATAACATATACTGTGTCCGACGGTGAAAGAACAGATACTGCCGGAACTTTAACTGTTACAGTAACACCTGTGAACGATTCACCTGTTGCTACAGCTCAATCTGTTACAACTATTGAAGATATTTCTATTGAAATTACTTTGTCTGGAAGCGATATTGATGGAGATACATTAACCTATGAAATTGTAACTAATCCAATAAATGGATCTGTTACCATAGCAGATAATAAGACGACATATATTCCTAGTTCTGGATATTTTGGAGAAGATACTTTTACATATAAAATAAATGATGGAACTGCAGATAGTTCTACTGAAACAGTTACTATTTCAGTAACTAGTAATGACTTTGATGAAGATGGTATTTTAAATCAAAATGATGAGTGTCCAGATACACCTGAAGGCACTACCGTTGATGTTAACGGCTGTCCTGTTTTCACATTGCCTTTAGACAACAACAAGGTGTCAGTGACAAGCGCGAGTTGTATTGGTAATACTGACGGATCGATAGGAATTAGCATTGAAGACGACAGTTATAATTACACAGTTACTGTAACAGGTCAAGACGATCCTATTTCGTTAGGCGCAGAGACAAAGACAGCTTCAGTCACTGGTCTTGGAACTGGTACTTACACGGTTTGTTTTAAAGTCGACGGTCAAGACGCTTACGAGCAGTGTTTTGAAGTTAATATAGCAGAACCTAAAGCGTTATCTGCCTTTATAGATGTGGATAATGATAATAGAACTACTAGCATACAGTTAAGCGGTTCTTCTTCTTACAATGTAGAAGTTAACGGTCAGCGCTTTGATGTTAAAGGAGACAGGTTTACAACCAGTCTTCCGTCAGGTCTTAGTATTATTAAGATCAGCACAGACTTAGACTGTCAAGGTGTAATAGAAAGAGAGATCTTTATCTCAGAGGATATTCACTACTATCCAAACCCTACACAAACGGACGTTAATGTTCACGTTTCGGGTGAAGATACTATGGTTCAAGTCAGTGTGTTTAGTGAAAAGGGAGATCTTATTTACACATCCAAGACTTTTCAAGAAAAACAAATATTGATCTGTCAAGACAAATAACAGGAACCTACATTGTAGTGATGGACGGACCAACAGTTAGAAAAACATTTAAAATTGTTAAAAAATGAAAAACCAGATATTAAAATACTTTAGTTTTATTTTTACATTAATTCTTCTAAGCTGCGGCGGCGGTGGAGGAGATGACGGCGGCGGAGGCGGCGGAGGTCCAGTGGATCCACCACCACCAACACCCCCAGGCAAGTCTACATTAGTAGCACCAGCCAACAACAAGACTTGTGAGACGGGAACTAGTGTGTCGGATACTCAGAGTACAGTAGCCTTTAGTTGGAACGCTTCAGCCAGTACCAACACTTATGATGTTAGTATAACTAACTTAAACACAAGTGTTGCTACAAACAAAAACGGAGTGTCTTCAACAAGCACTACAGCTACACTTGATAAAGGTGTGCCTTACTCATGGAAAGTAACTTCAAAGAACACAAGCAGTACAACTACAACACCAAGTGATACATGGAAGTTTTACTTAGCAGGAGATGGTATAGTTAACTATGCACCGTTCCCAGCAGATCTTACGGCGCCTACGTCTGGGTCAACTGTAACTTTAAGTGACGGTAAAGCAACATTTACTTGGGAAGGAACAGATCCTGATAGTGGGGACACGCTTAGTTACACGGTTTATGTAGACAAGGTAGACGGTAAACAAACACCAGCATCGGCTTTAACAAATCTGTCAGCGCAAACTGCTGATGTGGAATTAGATGCTGATACTACGTATTACTGGAGAGTGAAATCATCAGATGGAACTAACGCTAGTTACTCCATTGTTTACTCGTTTAAAACTCAGTAGGGTTTAGTCTATAAATTGTCCTGGGATATTAAACTTAGATATATCACACTTATCTAATTTGCCAAAATACTTGTATCTGTATTTTGCGACTTTACTATATACCCAGTCATTGAATTTAGTTGGAAGTATATTAAAAAATAAAAATATTTTATAAAAACCTCCTATACTTTCAATTATTTTAAAAACAGCTGTAGATTTTGTGTAAACCTGATCATTTACCTTAAATAAAACAGTATTAAATTCACTTAAATCCATTTTTAAATTTGAAAGTAAAATTTGACCTGATTTACCCTGTAAAGATGAAAATTTTAAATTATTATTAGTATCAATTTTAACAAGTAAATTGACAAACCAGTCACATAAACCACAAATTCCATCAAAGTAAACTACTTTATCAATTTCTTTTTTCATTTAACAAATTCCAATTTACTAATGTTAGTTTTAGTTGTAAAAGTATCGTAATTAATTATTGCATTATTTTTTTCAATATTATCAATAATTCCCACAGTTGTACTTCCCTCTATTCGTACTTTATCACCAATCTTAAAAACTATATTCAAATGTTTTTTAACAGGCTTTAGTTTATTTTTTTTCTTTTGTTTTCTAATTGAATGAAGTTCTTTTTCTAATACTTCTTTAGTTTTTTTAACTTTCTTTTTTTCTAGTTTAGCTTTAGAAAAGTTAATCTTTTTTCTTTTAGAATTTAATGTGTCAACTAAATTTAATAATTCTGAAATAAGTATTCTTTTCTTACCGTTATTAAAATATCTTTCAGAAATATCATTTAGCTTGTTACCTACAGTTATCATTCTTTGATTAGAATCAAAAAGCTCCTGATAATTTACAAGCTTAGATTTAATTTTATCATTTGTTAAATTAAGTTTCTCGTTTTCCTTCTTAAACTTATCTTCTTCTTGTTTAAGTGAACTGGCTGTTTTATCTAATTGAACTCTTTGTTTTTGTAATTTTGCTATAGTTGCATCAAATCTAACTTTTCCTCTTTCGATCTTCTTTTTAGCTCTATTAATAATACTGTAAGGAATTCCATTCTTTTGAGCAACTTCAAACGTAAAGGAACTCCCAGCCTGACCCAGAACTAAATTAAAAGTAGGCTCAAGTGTTTTATCGTTAAATTGCATGTTTGCATTAGACATGTGAGGTAATTCGTTTGCTAATAGCTTTAAATTAGAATAATGTGTTGTAATCACTCCAAAACTCTTTCTTTCGTAAAATACTTCTAAAAAAATTTCAGCAAGTGCGCCACCAAGCTCCGGATCTGATCCAGTTCCAAATTCATCAATTAAAAACAAAGTTTTTGAATTACATTTTTTCAAGAAACTATTCATGTTTTTAAGTCTATAGCTATAGGTACTTAACTGATTTTCTATCGATTGATTATCTCCAATATCTGAAATTATATTTTCAAATACACACATTTGAGTTGAGTGATGAACAGGAATTAAAATTCCTGACTGAAGCATTAATTGTAATAAACCAATAGTTTTAAGAGTAATACTTTTTCCACCAGCATTAGGTCCAGAAACAACAATTATTCTTTTATTATTATCAAGACTAATCGATTGTGGGTAAGTCTTTAAATTTAATTTAGTGTTTGAAGAGTATAAAAGAGGATGAAAAGCGTCTTTAATCTTAGTAATTCTTTCAGATGATATATTAGGTTTTAATGCATTTATTTCTTTTGCATATTTAGCTTTGGCATATATAACGTCAATATCTGTCAAATAATCTTGATAGTTTGTAAGAGTGGTACAGTAAGGCTGTAAAAAGGATGTTAAGTCTTTAAGTATTTTTTTAATTTCTTCATTTTCGTCGTATAAAAAATCTTGAAGTTTTCTACTTTGAATTAAAGTTTCTTGAGGTTCAATATAAACAATACTTCCTGTTTTAGAGCTTCCCATCATCTGCCCTTTAACTTTCCTTCTATACATTGCTTTTACTGCTAATACTCTTCTGTTGTCAATTAAAGATTCTTTAATTTCATCTAAATAACCAGAAGAATTATTTGAATTTAAAGCGCTAGAGAAAGATTGTCTAATTTTAGATTTAGTAGAACTAATGTTGTTTCTAATATTTAATAACTCATTTGTAGCATTATCTTTAATAAACCCGTATTTATCAATTACTGAATTTATTTCTTGAATAATTTCTTTTACAATGTCTAAATCTTTAGTTAGTTCATATATATTAACATAATAAGATTTGAATTTCTTAAGAAACTTAATATGTAATATTGTTAACTCAACAACCGTTTTTATCTTCCTGAACGAATCAATTTCGAGTTGACTATTAAGTATTTGAATTATTTTAATTTCCTTAGAAATAGATTCAAAAAAATGATTTGGAAAATTATTATCATTATCTAAAGAGGATAAATACTCGGAAACTAGATCTAAAGAAAAATTAATTTGATCAAATACTAGGGAGGGTTTTAAAGATTTTAATTTTTCTTTCCCATGACTCGTAACACAATAGGATAGTATGTTATCGACAACAACATCAAATTCTAAGTCCTCTAAAGTTTTCTTGGGAATTGCCAAAGTAATTGTATATTAAAAAAAGTAAAAATAATGAATTTAATTGAAGACAAATATCAGTAAATCTTGGAATAAAATTTTAGAAAAAGAATTAAAAAAAGATTATTTCATTTCATTATTAAAAACCACCAAGAACAATTACAATAACAACACGTGTTTTCCTAAAAGAAGTAACATTTTTTCAGCATTTAATCATTGTTCCTTTGAAAAATTAAAAGTTGTAATTATAGGACAAGATCCATACCACGGAATTAACCAAGCAAACGGATTATCATTTTCTGTAAATTCTAATGAAAAACTACCTCCATCATTAAAAAATATTTTTTTGGAAATAAATAATGATTTAAAAACCAATATTAGAACGAATGGTGATCTTACAGATTGGGCTAGCCAAGGAGTTTTATTATTAAATTCTATTCTTTCAGTTGAAAGTGGAAAACCTGGAAGTCACTCAAAAATAGGATGGGAAACTTTTACAGATAACGTAATTAAAATAATTTCAAAGTCTAAAAACAATGTTGTTTTTATGTTATGGGGAGGATATGCAAAAAAAAAAGAAAAATTAATTTTTGAAAATAATCATTTGATTTTGAAAACTGGACATCCGTCTCCGCTAAGTGCAAACAGAGGATATTGGTTTGGAAATAAACATTTTAGTAAATGCAATTCTTTTTTAGAAAAAAAAAATATTGAATCTATTGAATGGTAAATACTGTAAAATATGATTAACTTTAAATAAAAAAAATTATGATTATTACTACTACTGAAACAATACCAAATAAAGAAATAACAGAGTCATTAGGAATCGCAAGAGGGTCAACAGTTAGAGCACGAAATGTTGCTAGAGATATATTTGCTGGTATAAAAAACTTAGTTGGTGGTGAAATTGAGGAATATACTAAACTTCAAGCTCAATCTAGAGAACAAGCACTCACTAGAATGATTGAAGATGCTAATAGAGTAGGAGCTGATGCAGTTGTAAATGTTAGGTTTATGACATCAGTAATTTCTCAAGGTGCCGCTGAAGTACTTGCTTATGGAACTAGTGTGAAAATTAAATAATTATGACTGTTACTTGGCTAATTATTGGTGGAATTCTTATTGTTTTTGCAATAGTAAACAGGATTAACAAATCTAAAGAAGAGAAATTTGAAGATAGGGACAATTAACATCCTTGTATGAATGTTTATTATTTTTTGTAAATTTGACTATTATGAAAAAATATTTTCAATTTAACGGGACTATAAACGGTACAACTTTTTTATTAAGATCATTGTTTTCAATAGTTCTTTCAATACCACTTTTTATTGTTATGATAGCTTTTGCTGCAATTGTTGGTTTTGAACTGTTAGACACAGCAGGAATAGATATTAGCGAAATACAAGAAACTGGAACTTTTGATCAAACTGAATTAGAAGAAAAAATTGAAGAAAAGTTTAAAGATAATCCTGAAGAATTAGTCAGTTTAGTTAAAAATGCTTTTACTCCTTTTTGGATAATCGGTATAATACTAACAATAATCCCAGTTATTTGGTTTGGCCTTGCTACATATTATAAAAGAGTATCTGCTTTATTTTATGAAAATAGATTAAATGTATTCTTTGGCTTATTAATTTTTGAAATTACATCAGATATTGTAATCTTTAAATTTGACAATTGGCTAGATACTGTCTTTATGATTGGTTCAATATTAGTATTCTTATTTATGCTAATTAAAGACTCTGGAATACAAGCTGAAGACCACGAAGGCTAGCCACCAACTCTTTTTACATTGTGGCCTTGTTGAGTTAAAATAGAAGTTATTTTATCTCTATATTTCCCTTGGATAATAATTTCTTCATTTTTAATTGAACCACCAACACCACATTTATTTTTAAGTTCTTTAGCTAATTCTTTAAACTGATCCTTAGTTCCTTTGAAACCTTTAACTATTGTTACAGGTTTTCCTGCACGTCCTTTTACACTGTAATGAGCTTCAAGATTCTGAGGTTTAATATTATTTGATTTTATATTAACTGTTTCCGATTCAATTATTTCATCAGGATTAATTAAAGATTTAAGATCAGAAAGAGAGCCTAGTTTTTTCATTATTTTTTCATAACTCCAATATCAATAAGCCTATTGATTAAAAAATCATGTGCAGTTATATCTTCAAAGCTTTTAGGATTTTGATTATCTATACAGTTTTCAAGAACATTTAATTTCATTGTTCCAATGGGGTGTAAAAAAAAAGGAATTGAATATCTAGATTTACTCCAGTACTCTTTTGGAGGATTAACAACCCTGTGAATAGTGGATTTAAGCTTGTTATTAGTATACCTAGACAACATATCTCCAACATTGACAACTATTTCATCTTCTCCTGCAATAGCGTCAATCCATTCACCTTTATTATTTTTAACCTGTAAACCCTTTCCGTGAGCACCCATAAGTAAGGTAATCAAGTTAATATCACCATGAGCTGCAGCTCTAACTGCGTTATCTGGTTCTTTTGTAATAGGAGGGTAGTGTATTGGTCTTAAAATACTGTTACCATTTAAAACGTATTTATCGAAGTGATCTTCTTCTAAATCCAGAAACAATGCAATTGCTCTTAATACAAATAATCCTGTCTTTTCTAGTGCCTTATATGTAACCTCGCCGGCTTTATTGAAATCAGGAATTTCAGTTACAAATGGATTTTCAGGATAATTAAATTTTGATTTATCACTCTCACTTAAATATTGACCAAAATGCCAAAACTCTTTTAAATCACCTTCTTTTTTTCCTTTTGCATGTTCTTTTCCAAAAGAAGTATACCCTCTTTGACCTTTAAAGCCTTCAAATTCATATTTTGATTTAGCTTCAAAAGACATATCAAAAAAAGATTTAATTTGTTTATATAAATCCTCAACATTATCATTTGATAAAAAATGATTTTTAAGAGATAAAAAACCTATTTCTTGATAAGCTTTTCCAACCGACTTAACAAAAGCATCTTTTCTTGTTTTGTCATTAGACAAAAAATCGTTTAAATCTAGTGAAGGGATATTACTCATTTTTAAAATAATTCGTTAAGACTTGAATATTTAAGATTAAAAGCATCAGCAATAGCTTTATAAACGACTTTTCCATTAATTACATTAAGACCCAATTTAAGAGATTCATCTTCTTCACATGCATTTTTCCATCCTTTATTTGCCAAATCTAATCCTTGTTTTATTGTTGCATTTGTTAAAGCCTCTGTAGATGTAGCTGGCACTGCTCCTGGCATGTTAGCTACACTGTAGTGCAGCACGTCATCTATAATATAAGTAGGATCTTGGTGAGTAGTAGGGTGGGTGGTTTCAAAACATCCACCTTGATCTACTGCTACATCAACCAAAACTGTTCCTGGTTGTAAATCCTTTAACATATCCTTTGTTATTAAATTTGGAGCCTTAGCTCCAGGTATTAGAACAGCACCAATTATTAAATGAGCTGATTTAATAGCTTGAACAATATTGTAATGACTTGAAAATTGTGTTGATACGTTTTTAGGCATAACGTCATCTAAATACCTTAGTCTATCTAAGTTGATATCAAATATAGTAACGTTAGCTCCTAAACCAGCAGCCATTTTAGCTGCCTCAGAACCGACAACACCACCTCCCAAAACAATGACATTAGCTGGTTTTACACCTGGAACACCTCCGAGTAAAATACCATAACCATTTTGAGGTTTTTCTAAAAATTTTGCACCCTGTTGGGCAGCCATTCTACCAGCTACTTCAGACATTGGTGTGAGTAGAGGTAATGTTAAATCTTTATTTTGAACAGTCTCATAAGCAATACATATACTTTTAGATTTAATCATTGCATTAGTAAGTTCTTCAGATGATGCAAAATGAAAATAAGTATATACTATCTGATTTTCCTTAATTAAAGAATATTCAGATTTTAAAGGCTCTTTAACTTTAACTATCATTTCGGACTTTTCATAAATTTCCTCAATAGTATTGCAAATTTGAGCTCCAACATTTGAATAATCAGAATCTTTATATCCACTTCCTAAACCAGCATCCCTTTGAATTAAAACTGTGTGGCCATTGTTAACGAAAGAATTGGCTCCTGAAGGAGTCATTCCAACTCTAAATTCATTATTTTTTATTTCTTTTGGTACACCTACTATCATTGTATTGTGTTTTGTTATGCATAGATAATTACAAAATTATTAATTACAAAGCATAAAATATCAGATTTATTAAAATATTAGCAACTAAATTAAAGAATAATGAAGAATTAGTAATTACTCGAACAATTGTTTATTTATTGATGGAAATATTTTTAGGGCATTTTTATAGTACAACTTTTTCAAAACTTCATCAGGTAGATTTAAACCATACATTTTCCAAAGTCCATGTCTTTTTCTATAATAATCAAAATATTCATCTGAAGTTTCTAGTACTCTAAAATAAACATCGAACTCTGATTTCTTGTAAGTGTCTTTACCAAACATTATCCTGTCCTGATAATCAATAAAGAATTTTCTTGCTCTTCGTGGTTGTCTACCAAGTTCACCAATAACAGCACCTATTTCAGTGTAAACATTTGGTAATTTGTTAAGATGGTCTTCTAATTTATCTAAATCATTTGCCATCCATCCCATATGTGCATTAATAAAAATAGTGTTTGGATGATTTTTAAACATATTAAACTGCTCATCCATAACCGTTTTAAAAGACGGATACTTATCAGACGGTCTAAAACTTCCTGGTTTTTGCCTTGCATGTAGCCACCTTTCATTGTATTTGTCAACAGGATCAAAGAAAGGGGAGGGCTCTCCAGAATGAATAAGTACAGGAATATTTAATTCTCCACAGACTTTCCATATTGGATCCAATCTTGAATCATCAACTTTTACTCTTTCTCCGGAGTTATCTTTTAAAGATAAACCTAAATCTTTATATACTTTTAATCCGATTGCGCCATTTGACACTGCATTTTTAATAGTTTTTACAGAGTTTATTGCAAAATCTTTATTATCAATTTTTTTGAAATCGATATTAACAAAAACCCCAAATCTATCTGGAAAATTCTCTTTTACATTAGTTAAAGATTTCTCAAGATTTAAATCCATTAAAGATTGATTACCAACAAAAGTAGCCAACCCAGAACCACTTAGATTTATCATAAAACCCATATTTAAACTATCCATTTCAGATACTAATTTCTTTAAATTGGAGTAAGACATGTCCCATTGATGACTATGAACATCTACAAAAGGATATTTAGATCTAATTGTTTTGTTCTGCTCCACAACTAAAGATGTTACAGGGGAATATTCTTCAATATCCATTAAATTATTCTTCTTCTGAACATTATCAATAGCCCAATAAGAAATACCACTAACAATAAGTATTATAATTAGAATTGAGAATAAAAAGAGTAGGGCTTTTAAAAAATTTTTAAATGAAAGTAATTTCATTTTATTTAAAAGGCATTAATACCTGAGTAGTATCCCATCTTAGCCTAATTGAAGAGCCAATTGAATCGGAAACAAAATCTATTGATAATTGTTCAACAGAATCTTCTAATTTAGAAGAATTAGCCTCAAATGAAAATAAATCATTTTCAGGATCAGGCTGAACAATACCAAAATAACCATTCTCAGAATTAATTACCACTTTCCATGAGTCTTCAGAGGGAACAGTATAAAGTGAATATTCACCCGAGGATAAAATATTGTCATTAAAATTTAAATCAGAATTAGTTTTAATAATAGTATGTCTATTTGCTCCTGTTCTCCAGTATTGGTTGTAAGGAACTAAAGCACCATCAGATTCATCTCCAAAAATCAGACGATCCTTTTTATAAGGCTTACTATAAGTTATTGAAATTTCCTTACCATCTTGATTGAAATTAGAAGTGTCCAAAGGACTAGCGGGAGGAGTAAGTGTTATATATAAATATGCTGAACTAATTAATACAACAATGATAATAAGTGTATATTTTAAAAATTTTTTCATCTAATTTGTTTTATTTGAATTAATATAATCGATTTAACATAATATAAATTATAGTTCAATTATCCTATAACTTTAACTTTAACAGCATTTAATCCTTTTGTTCCTTTGACTGTATCAAAAGAAACTTTGTTTCCTTCCTTTATTTCATCAATACATTCAGAAATATGTACAAAGAACTGTTCTTGGGTTTCAGGATCTACTATAAAACCAAATCCTTTAGAATGGTCAAAGAAACTAACCTTTCCTGTATATCCGTCCTTTTTAACATTCTCACTTTTTGGAATACCGATAACAATGCTTTCTGCACTAATTTTTTCTTTTTCTGCTGGATCAGGCGGAGTATCCGTGAAGTTTCCATTGTAATCAACGTATACAAACTCATTTGTAACTAACTCACCATTCTCTTTAGCTTCTTTACGAGCTAACATTTTTTTTCTCTTATCTTCCTTCTTTTTCTTACGCTTCTTTTCTTTCTCTAATTTATTGAATGTTTGTTGTGATTTAGCCATATTAATATTTGTATTACATCAGTAAAAATAGATATTTTATTTGTTAAAATAAAATATGAATTAAACGAAAAAGTAAAATATTCTATTTAAAACTAAAAAAACCCTTAATAACTAAGGGTTTTTTTTAAATAATATAATCTAAAATGAGTTTAATTTGATCCCGGATACACTCTTATAGTAGTTCCAGAAAAAGAACTTATCATATCACTATATTTTGAAGATTTTAAAAACCAATCTTGCGAATCTGGGTTAGCAATAACAGCTTCCCTTCCTCTTAACCAGTCACCCAAATTATTAGATCTAGCTACCATAATGTGTGTTACTCCATCTTCAGCTCCACTTATCGTTTCATGAAGCTCAATAGTTCCGTCAAAATTATTTGAATTTGCTGCAATAAAATCAGATGCTAACGATGCGAATTTTGGCACATCATTAACTTTAAAACTCCATACATTAGAGTAATTATAAGCTCCAGCTTTCGAAGGATCAAAAATTAATGGAGAAGCTAAAATACTCGAATATGGTTTTGCTACAGATTCAAAAATTTTCTGAACTAAATTATTTTCAGCAAAATCTCCTGGTCCACTACCCCATCCTTTAAAATAATCCGCATTGGGAGCTAAAAAACATATTTGATGGGTGAAATTATTAGTTGAACTTGAAAATTCTAAATCAAATATAAATACAGTAAATGGCATTTGTGACATTTCATCAGCAGCAAATAAACCATCCATTGCAGTTACTAATTCTTTTGCATCAGATTCTTTTTCAACGGAAAAATTAAAACAAGCCCAATAGCCCTTTTCTTGAGAGAACATTGAAACTGAAACAAACATAAACAGTGTAAATAAAATACTTTTTTTCATAATTTTTTTTTTAATTTTTCTTAAAAATAAAAAAAAAAACATTCTTTATAAAATGTTTCTTAAAAAATTTATTTAATTCTAGATTTTAAAATATCGACAACATCCTTCATTTTATAACCTTTATCTTGAAGAAGTATTAAATAATGAAATAATAGATCAGCTGATTCGTTTAAAAACAAATCATCATTATCATCTTTAGCCTCAATAACAAGTTCTACTGCTTCTTCTCCCACCTTTTGAGCTATTTTATTGGTTCCTTTCTTAAACAAACTAGAAACATAGCTAGAATCGGAGGGATTAATCTTTCTTTCTTGAATAATATTCTCAAGTGTGCTGATAAAATCATCTGAGTCATTTGAATCTTCAAAACAAGTGTCATCTCCTTTATGACATACTGGTCCAACAGGATTCACTTTTATTAGAACAGTATCTTTATCACAATCTTCCTTTAGCGAAACAACCTTTAATTCGTTACCACTTTCCTCTCCTTTTTTCCAAATTCTTTGTTTAGTTCTACTGTAAAAATGAACCACATCGGTACTTAAAGTTAAACTTAAGGATTCTTTATTTAAATAACCTAACATCAATACTTTATGAGTTGCGTTATCTTGAATAATTGCAGGTACTAAACCGTCTTTGTTTTTACTAAAATCTAAATTCATAATCGTATCGGTATATTATTATTTTTTAATTCTGTTTTAAGGTCTTTTAATCCTATTTCATTAAAATGAAATACACTAGCAGCAAGTGCAGCATCAATATTTCCAGATTTAAAGACTTCATTAAAATGTTCAATTTTTCCCGCTCCACCAGAAGCAATTATTGGAATATTTACTATTTGTGATAACTTTTCAAGTGCCTGACAAGCAAATCCATTTTTAGTTCCGTCATGATCCATTGAAGTAAAAAGAATTTCTCCTGCTCCCCTATTCTCTACTTCTTTAGCCCAATCAAATAACCTGATTTCTGTTTTAACTCTTCCTCCAACCAAATACACAAACCAATCATTATCGACATACTTAGCGTCAATGGCCACAACAATGCACTGGGTTCCAAAATTTGTTGCTAACTCATTAATAAAATCAGGGTTTTTTACAGCATAACTATTTATCGAAACCTTATCTGCTCCGCTTTTAAGAAGAATATCAACATCTTCTACAGTTTTAATTCCGCCACCAACAGTAAAAGGAATATTAATATTCTCTGAAATCTCGTCAGCAAGCTTAGCAAATGTTTTTCTATCTTCTTTTGTAGCAGTTATGTCTAAAAAAACAAGTTCATCTGCTCCGTTTTCAGAGTAATACCTAGCAAGTTCTACCGGATCCCCCGCATCTATAAGATCTACAAAATTAACTCCCTTTACGGTTCTAGAGTCTTTGATGTCAAGACACGGAATTATTCTTTTTGCTAGCATTATTTTTCTATAAAATTCATTAAACTTTTCAATTCTATCTTGTTTTCATAAATAGCCTTACCTAAAATAGCACCCTCACAACCCACTTCTTTTAAATTTTCCAAGTCTTCAATGCTTGATATTCCACCTGAAGCAATTAAAAAAACTCCTTTAAATGACTTTAATATATCTTTATATATATCTGTAGACGGTCCTTTTAACATTCCATCTTTGGAAATATCTGTTGGAATGACATATTTTATTCCTTTAGAAATGTGATATTCTAAAAAATCCATAAGATCATTTCCTGAATCATTAAGCCATCCATTAGTTTTGATCTTATTGTCTAAAAAATCAGCTCCCAAAATTATTTTATCGCTTCCATATTTTTCAAACAAACCATTAAAGGTTTCAGGATCTGAAACAGCAATACTCCCTAAAGTAACTTGAGATGCACCTGACTCAAATGCGACTTTAACATCTTCAATTGATTTTAAACCACCTCCAAAATCTACTTTTAAACCTGTTTTTAAGGCAATTTGCTCCAGAATCTTATAATTTATAATCTTACTTGACTTAGCTCCATCTAAATCAACCAAATGAAGAAAACCTATACCATGATCTTCAAATCGCTGAGCCATCTCTAATGGATTAGAGCTGTAAATAGTTTTTTTATTATAATCACCCTGTGATAACCTAACACATTTTCCCTCAATAATATCTATAGCTGGAATTACTCTCATTACTAATTATTTATAAAATTTTTAAGCACCACTTCACCTTTACTTCCGCTTTTTTCAGGATGAAACTGAACACCAGTGAAGTTGTTTTTTTTAATAGCAGTACTGTAATTGAGTCCATAGTTAGATGTTGCTACAGTTTCTGTTAAAACCGGAACATAATAACTATGAACTAAATACATGTATTCATTTTCATTGATCGAGTCAAATAGACTAGTTTTTAAATCAAAAACAGTGTTCCACCCTATTTGAGGAACTTTTAATGAATTATTAAACCTTTTTACATTTGAATCAAATATTTTCAAACAATCAACATCTCCTTCATCTGAAAAATTACACATTAACTGCATGCCTAAGCATATGCCTAATACTGGTTGCTTAAGATTAGGTATAAGCACATCTAGACCCTTAGAATTAAGCTTTTTCATTGCACTACTTGCCTGCCCTACACCAGGAAATATAATTTTATCAGAACTGGATATAACTTCTTTGTCTGATGTTAACACACCTTCGCAGCCTAGTCTTTTCAAAGCATACTTAACACTTTGAGTGTTTCCTGCGCCATAATCAATTATTGCTATTCTCATTATAAAACTCCCTTTGTTGAGGGTAATATTAATTTATCTTGATTTTTTGAAACCGCTGTTTTTATACACTTTGCAAAAGCTTTGAAGATCGATTCAATTTTATGATGTTCATTTACTCCTTCTACTTTTATGTTAGCATTTAACTTAGCCCCATCACAAAACGATTTAAAAAAGTGATAAAACATTTCGGTTGGAACATCCCCTATTTTCTCTCTTTTAAAATCAGCATCCCACACTAGCCAACTTCTTCCTCCAAAATCTATTGCTACCTGAGCCAAGCAATCGTCCATCGGAAGATTAAAAGCATACCTTTCAATCCCTATTTTTTTTCCTAAAACAGACAAGAAAGATTCTCCAAGAGCAATAGCGGTATCCTCTACAGTGTGATGCTCATCAACATTTAAATCACCATCAACTTTAATATTTAAATCTACAAGTGAATGTTTAGACAACTGATCTAGCATGTGATCAAAGAAAGAAAGTCCTGTATCAATATTGCTTTTTCCTGTACCATCTAAATCAAGTTCAATCTTAATTTTAGTTTCATTTGTGTTTCTTTTAAAGGAAGAAAACCTGTTTAATCCACTCAAATACTCATAAACTGATTTCCAAGAATCTGTTTTAAGTTTAACAACATCATTTAATGAATCGTTGACATCTGATCCGCTGTAAAGGATTCCTGAGCAGTTCAGGTTTTTAGCAAGTTGCATGTCAGATTCTCTGTCTCCAATAACAAAAGAATTATTAAAATCAATTTCAGGATCTTCAATATACTCTGTTAACATCCCTGTTCTTGGTTTTCTATAACTTGAGTTTTCATTTTCAAAACTTTTATCAATATGGGTTTTAAAAAAACTAACCTCTTCATTTTTAAATGAATTAATAATAAAATTTTGAACTGGCCAAAACGTTTCCTCTGGAAAAGAATCTGTTCCTAAGCCGTCTTGATTGGTAACCATTACTAGTTTAAAATCTAACTCTTCACTAATTTTATTTAAATACTTAAAAACTCCAGGAAAAAAAGATAATTTATCAAAACTATCTAATTGTTTATCAATTTTAGGTTCCTCAACTAAAGTACCATCTCTATCTATAAATAGAATTTTTTTCATAACTGGCTAAGTGTTTTAATTAAACTTTTATTTTCATTTTCTGTTCCAATAGTAATTCTCAAACAATTTTGACATAAATACTGATTGGATCTGTTTCTGACTATTATGCCTTTTTCTGATAACTGATTATATCTTAAATCAGCGTTATCAACTCTAACAAGAATAAAATTTGAATCAGATTCGTATATTTTTTCAACAAATTCAAGCCTTTCTAAACAGGCTACTAATAGCTTTTTTTCCTCCAATACAAGTTCAATACCTATTTTAATCTGATCGATCTTATTTAACTGCTCTAGAGCTTTTCTTTCTGTTAGTACATTTATATTATATGGTGGTTTTATTTTATTTAAATAATTAATAATTTTTTCATTTGAAAAACCCATACCAAATCTAATTCCAGCCATACCGTAAGCTTTGGACATGGTCTGAGTAATTATTAAATTATTATTCTCATTAATCAAGCTAATTAATGATTTTTTGGATGAAAAATCTATGTAAGCTTCATCAACCACAACAACTCCATTAAAATTTTTAATTAAACCTGCTAAATCATTTATATCAAATGAATTTCCTGTAGGGTTATTAGGTGAACACAAAAAAAGAACCTTAGTGGTTTTTGAACTTAATTTTAGGATTTGATTTTTATCAATTGAAAAATCATTTTTTAATGGGATTTCAACATTCTCTACTCCATTGGTCTTAGCAATAACATCGTACATCCCATAAGTTGGTGGGAGAGTAATAATTTTATCCTTGTTAGGATTACAAAAAACTCTGACAATTAAATCAAGAATTTCATCAGTTCCATTTCCAAATATGATTTGATTTTTATCAACATTTTTAAGCTTTGAAATAACCTTTTTTAATTGAACATGTTTATTATCTGGATATCTATTAATTCCATTATCAAAAGGAGATTCGTTTGCATCTAAATAAATTAACTTCTTATCATTTTCCTTCTTAAAATCATCTCTTGCAGACGAATAAGAGGACATGCTTTTTATGTTATCTCTAACTAGAGTATCTATATTCATTTTAATTTTTTAAATCTTTAACTCTAATTGATACTGCATTTTTGTGAGCTTGCAGGCCTTCAGCCTCAGCCATAGTTTCAACTGTTTTTGAAATATTCAATAAACCGTCTTTAGATAATTTTTGAAATGTTATTGTTTTTAAAAAACTATCTAAATTTACTCCACTGTATTGTTTAGCATTTCCGTTAGTTGGAAGTGTATGATTAGTTCCTGAAGCATAATCGCCAGCACTTTCAGGGGTGTAATTTCCAATAAACACTGAACCAGCACTTTTAATATTATCAATAAAAAAAGACTCGTCATCTACATTAATTATATAGTGTTCTGGAGCGTATTGATTTATAAATTCAACTGCATCAAATTTATTTTTAAAAAATAAAAGTTTTGAATTTGAAATCGATTTATTAATAAAATC